>ENA-UEPH01003118-UEPH01003118.1-human-gut-metagenome-genome-assembly--contig:-NODE-3118-length-10459-cov-3.767290_pt1 | contig 10459 bp, 11 predicted proteins | sample MGYA00242891_ERZ507898 | MGnify/ENA primary metagenome ERZ507898 (study PRJEB26167, sample SAMN06115411) | human gut metagenome | host: Homo sapiens | place: China:Guizhou | collected 2014-10-15... | reverse complement strand
ACAATATTTATGTAACAGATTGTTACATAATTTAATTAATGAGGAGTGGATTTTTATGAAAAAAGGATTAACAGCGTTATTTTTGTCTTTGGTTATGACCTTTATGTTATGCGCCTGCGGCTCACCAAAAACATATGTGCCAATAAATACAAATAATTCCGGCTTTAATTTCAATGAAGACCTTGCTTGGGTTAAATATACTGACGGTCAGGATTATTACGGTTGCATTGATAATAGCGGAAAAATGCTTTTTAGGTGTTCTGCTGAAAATTTTTCAAACGCTACGATATTTGAAAACGGATACAGCGGTTTGGAAAAAACAGATGTAAATTTAGAGGCTAAAACAAGTAATACAACCTGTACGATTATTGACAAAAACGGAAAAGTGTATGGAACTTATTCCAATGTTACTGCATACGGATATGGATATACCGTTGTTGAAACCTATACATCCGGTTATAAAGAAGCGTACTACCAATATGATATATACAGTCCAAGCGGCGAAATTGTATATACATATAATACGGAAACAAACGAAAAAGCAAGTGTAGGATATCACGGAGAGGGTGTATTTTGTATTCGTGATAACAATGAAAAAGTTGTGTATTTTGCAAAGAAAGAAAAAGAATGGAAATGTAATGGTGCTGATCTTGACGATTTGTACTTTAATGACGGTATTGCGGTTATCGAAACAGGCGAAAAGACTATGGCTATTATCAAATCTGACGGCGAAATAACTGAATTTGAAAAAAGTAAGATAACTGCGAAAGGTGACAGAAAAAATAGTAGGGTATATGATAATTGCTTGGTTTATGCGGACTTAGACGGTGCTAAGTCGGTAGAAACATATGACCTGCAAAAAGAAACAGTTTTTCAAATGGAAAGTGAATATGCAGAAAACTTGAAAGTTGTAGATACTTCTCCCAGTTATATGATGCACCCTGCACCTTCGTATAATAAAGATGGAATTTTATTCAGCTTTAAGGGCGCTGACGGATTAAATTATTGCGGATTATTTGACTATGAATTAAAATGTAAACTTGAACCAACTAAGGCTACCGATTACATAGCCAATCAAAACGGAACATTTGTCATATATAATGGTTCCAATACCTTATATGATAAAAACGGTAATAAGTTATATTCATTTTCTGAAAAAGGGTACAACATAGTAGTTAATAGTTCGGATAAGTATGTGTTGGTTATCGGAAACAAAGGACAGGCAACTCTTGATAAAGACACTCTTAAAATAAGTGGAGATGCAACAAAATATAATTTTGCTGTGCTTGATGAAAAGGGAGAAGTTGTTTTTGACAGCATAGATACCTCATCGGTAAAAACAATTGATATTTACAACACGGCACAGTAACAAAAACAAAAGCGAAAGTCGAATAACGGCTTTCGCTTTTTTGTGATGCTTATTTAATTGAATTACATTAAAATCAGACAAATCAAGCTAACCAAATCACTCAGTTTCTCTGATTTCCTGCGGATTTTCGGGGAAGCCTTCAATTTGGAAACGGAGTCCGCAGGTGGGGCATTCAAGGTATGGCTTGCCGTTGTTGAGGTTGTCCTGAATAATCATCATTTCGCTTTCGCAGAATGGGCAGAGTTTATTATTTTCGCTGTTCATATTTTTACCTCCGAGTGGATTGTTTTCGATATAACTTAATTATACCTTTAAGCGGTAAAATGTCAACCGAGATATTAAAAATGTATGGGTAACAGGGTTGGATTTTAACGGCTTTTGTGCAAATTCTGCTTTACAAATTGACGAAAAAAGACTAAACTATATCTATACTTCTGCGTTGCAGAATATACAATCTCATTTAAGGTGATTATTATGAAAAAAGAAAATATGGCTATGCTGTGTGACTTCTACGAATTTACAATGTCAAACGGCTATTTTAAAAACGGTTTTTATAAAAAGAATGTCTATTTTGATGTGTTCTTCCGCAAAGTTCCCGACAACGGCGGTTTTGCGATTATGGCAGGTCTTGAACAGGCTATTGAGTACATCAGGGAACTTCATTTTGAAGACGAGGATATTGAGTATCTCAAGAGCAAGGGCATTTTTGACGAGCAGTTTCTTGAGTATTTGAGAAACTTCAAATTCAGCGGTGATGTTTATGCAATCCCCGAGGGAACTCCGATTTTCCCGAACGAGCCTGTTATGACAATCAAAGCGCCTGCAATTGAAGCTCAGCTTGTTGAAACATTCCTTCTCCTCACAATCAATCATCAGACGCTCATTGCGACAAAGGCTAACAGAATTGTCCGTGCCGCTCAGGGCAGAGCCGTACTTGAATTCGGTTCACGCCGTGCTCAGGGTGCAAATGCCGCAGTTGACGGTGCAAGAGCCGCATATATCGGCGGCTGCAAGGGTACAGCCTGCACACTTACAGACGAGCTTTACGGTGTTCCCGCCGGCGGTACAATGGCACATTCATGGGTTCAGATGTTCAACAGCGAGTATGACGCTTTTAAAACCTACTGTGAGATGTATCCCGATAATCCTACTCTCCTTGTTGATACATACAACACATTAAAGAGCGGTGTCCCGAATGCCATTAAGGTGTTCAAGGAGGTCCTTCTTCCGCAGGGTAAGACCAAGTGTGCAATCCGCCTTGATTCGGGCGATATTTCCTATCTTTCAAAGAAAGCAAGAAAAATGCTTGATGACGCAGGTCTTACTGAATGTACAATTACTGCGTCAAACGCTCTTGACGAGTACCTTATTCGTGACCTTATGATGCAGGGCGCTCAGGTTGACACATTCGGTGTCGGTGAAAGACTTATCACTTCATCAAGTTCGCCTGTATTCGGCGGTGTTTATAAGCTTGTTGCCGTTGAAAATGACGGCGGTGAAATTGTGCCGAAAATCAAGGTCAGCGAAAATACAACCAAGATTACAAATCCGCACTTCAAAAAGGTTTACCGCTATTTTGACAAGGACAGCGGTAAGGCTATTGCCGATGAGCTTTGCATTTATGATGAGGTTGTTGACGATTCAAAGCCGAGAACAATTTTCGATCCGAATGCAGTTTGGAAAACAAAAATGCTTGATAACTATACTGCAAAGGAACTTCTTGTGCCAATCTTCAAAAACGGCAAGTGCGTGTATGAGTCACCGTCAATTGAGGAAATCGCAACATATTGCCGTGAGCAGATTGACCTTCTCTGGGACGAGGTTAAGCGTTTTGAAAATCCGCATAACTATTATGTTGACCTCTCAAAGAAACTCTACGACATCAAGGCTCTTTTGCTCAATATCTATGAAAAGTGATTTTTGATTAATTTTTAATTAAAAATCTGAAAATTGAAAAGTAAAATTTACGGTCGGGTAGTTCGTCTATCCGACTGTTTTTATATGTATGGGTATTGTTTGCCGTTACAATTTTGCAATTATTTTAAAATTGTCTTATTTGGATAATTCTGTGAACGAAATATGATTCTATTCCCAACTATTTTGGGCAAAAATAAACGGCGGTTTTTGACCGCCCGACACACTATATTATACTTAAATTAACTTATATACCCTTATTACCAACCGGTTTATTATTGCAAATCAATTCTTTAATCAAATTTCGTTCTAAAATAAAAAAGGCGGATACTCTCCGCTTACATCTTACTATATATTACGCAGTATCACGCATCTGCCATTGTTTTAATTCTTTCATCAATTCGGATTTTGTTTTCGTAGGTCAGCTGCCTAAAGTGTTCAATCAAATCGGCTTCGCTCGGTGTGATTTGTGAGTTGCTGTATGGATTTTTGATATCTGACATACCGATAAGGTAGTCAACCGTAACGCTGAAAATTTCCGCCAAATTTTTGAGCGTGTCAATAGACGGCTGTGTAATGCCCTTTTCATATTTTGAAATTGCACTCGCCTTTAAATTAAGCTTTTCCGCAAGCTCAGTCTGTGACATATCGTTGTCAACACGCAATTCTTTTAATCTGACTGAAAATTCCATAATAACACCTTTGCCTGTAATTTAGTTTCTTTGATTTATTATACCATTTGTTTCATAAATAATAAAAATAATAGCCAAATCAGATTAAAATATGTTGACAATTGCAAAATAGGAATATATTATTATCTTAATAAGATAATTATTTTATTAAAAATTCTTGTCAGGAGGAAAGAAAATGAAAAAATTATTATGTGCAGTCCTTTCGGGTATAATGGCATTTTCAACTTTTGCGGTTGCCGTGCCGATTACAGCCTCAGCCGCCGAATCGCAGGAAAGCGTAAGCGCAACCTACGGCGATTTTGAATATACCCTTGAAGATGATTACACTTGTACGATTACAGGATATAACGGTTCTGCGGCTAATGTTACTATACCATCAGAAATTGATGGTTATAAAGTTTTATCAATTTGGCAGGGTGCTTTTTATAATTGCACAAGTATGGAGAGTGTCACTATACCTAACAGTATTAAATACATTGGGGTTGGTGCTTTTAGTGCTTGCACAAGCTTAAAAAACATTGATATTAGAACTTCGGGTAACAATATTATTCGCATTTGTGATTCAGCTTTTAACGGTTGCACAAGTCTTAAAAGTATTGTTATTCCAGGTAATGTTGAATTTTTATGGGTTGCAGGAGGATGTACTTTTGGAGGTTGTACGAGTCTTAAAAATGTAGTTATTGAAAATGGTGTGACTGTTATCAGTGGTTGGCTTTTTGAACGCTGCTCAAGCCTTGAAAGTATTTCAATACCTGATAGTGTGACAGAAATTCAGCCTTGTGCTTTTTTTAACTGTACAAGTTTAAAGAGTATTACTATTCCTAAAAGTGTTACTAATATGAGCAATTGTTCCTTGGGATATGGAGATTATCATAATACAAATAAAACCGAAAAGGACAGTAATTTCACAATAAAAGGCTACAAAGGCACAGCCGCAGAAGAATATGCAAAGGACAATGGATTTAAATTTATTGAGATTTCAGACCCAACCTCGGTATCATTAAACAAAACATAATTAACTTTAGATGTCGGCAAGAGTTATACTCTTACAAAGACAGTTTCGCCGTCAAATGCCGTGACTTCCTACACTTGGAGCAGTTCAAACACAAGCGTTGCAACTGTTGACAAAAACGGCAAGGTAACTGCCAAAGCGTCGGGAACAGCAACAATTACGGTGAAAACTTCCAATGGAAAAATAGCGAACTGCAAGGTTACCGTAAATCTTCCCACTCCGCAAATTACAAGCCTTGCAAACACAACAGGCGGTATCAAGATTTCGTGGAACAAGGTTGACGGCGCTTACGGTTACAGACTTTATTACAAGCCTGTATCGGGTGGTTGGAAACGCTTTAAGGACACAACCGCAACATCGTTCACCGATTCAGGCGTAAGTCCCAACAGAACCGAAACCTACACAATCCGTTGTATTGATAAGAACGGCAAAACCGTCAGCGGCTTTAACTCAAAGGGTTGGTCGAAAAAATATGCACCCGTTGCACCGAAAATCACAAAGCTTACAAACACTTCAAAGGGTGTAAGCGTAACATGGGGCAAGGCTGCAGGTGTATACGGCTACAGACTTTACAGAAAGTATGCAGGTGGAAGTTGGACAAAGGTAAAGGATACAACTTCAACATCTTTTACAGACTCCAGTGCAAAGAAGGGTAAGAAGGTTACATACACTCTCCGTTGCATCGACAAAAACGGCAAGACAATCAGCGGTTACAACGCAACAGGCTGGTCAATTACAAGAAAATAATATTATAAGCAACAATCCCGACAGAGCAAAATCTGTCGGGGTTGTTTTGTATATTAATGTAATGATTATATGGATTTTCATTGAAAGCTTGCACGGTTCGCCGCTACATTGGATTGTACAAACAATAGCAATGTTACGCTCGGGCATTTTTGTTTCTCTCATAAAAGACTGTTTTTACAAACTAAAAAATACGGCAGACTTATTTACAAGTCTGCCGTTTGTTGTTCTGTTATAATTATAAATCAAAATCAACGGATTACATAATCGAGTTGATGAGACCGCCTTTTTTGATGATGTTCTGAATGAACTCGGGGAACGGCTCAGCCTGATATGTTTTGCCTGTTGTTTCGTTGGTGATGACGCCTGTGTCAAAGTTTACGGAAACTGTGTCGCCCTCTTTGATATCCTTTGCCGCCTCGTCACATTCAAGAATCGGAAGACCGATGTTGATTGAGTTACGATAGAAAATTCTTGCAAAGGTTGATGCGATTACACATGAAATACCGCTTGCTTTGATTGCGATTGGTGCGTGTTCACGGGAAGAACCGCAGCCAAAGTTCTTTTCGGCAACCATAATGTCGCCCTCTTTAACCTTGTTTACGAAATCTGCGTCAATGTCCTCCATACAGTGAGCCGCAAGCTCCTTGTGAGATGCGGTGTTAAGGTAGCGAGCAGGGATAATTACATCGGTATCCACATTGTCGCCGAACTTGTGTACAGTACCTTTTGCGTTCATTGTTTGTTACCTGCCTTTCTTATACCTTTTCGGGGTCAATGATGTAGCCTGCGACAGCACTTGCGGCGGCAACAGCCGGACTTGCAAGATAAACTTCGCTGTCAACATGACCCATTCTGCCGACAAAGTTACGGTTAGTTGTTGAGATTGCTCTTTCGCCTGCGGCAAGAATACCCATATGACCGCCAAGACACGGACCGCAGGTCGGTGTTGAAACAACTGCGCCTGCCTCAATGAAGATATCAAAAAGACCTTCGTGCATAGCGTCAAGCCAAATCTGCTGTGTGCCGGGGAAGATGATACAACGAACATTCTTTGCAATCTTCTTGCCCTTGAGAATGTTTGCGGCGGCACGCAGGTCTGAAATTCTGCCGTTTGTGCATGAACCGATTACGCACTGGTCAATCTTAACTTCTTTTTCGCCGATTTCATCAACTGTTCTTGTATTTTCGGGAAGATGCGGGAATGCAACTGTCGGACGGAGAGCTGAAAGGTCGATTGTGTACTCCTCGTCATAGACAGCGTCCTCGTCTGCCGTGTATTCGACAGGAGTACCCTGATATCTGCCGTTGCAGTATTCACGGGTGATGTCGTCAACAGGGAAGATACCGTTCTTTGCGCCTGCCTCAATTGCCATGTTTGCAATGCAAAGTCTGTCATCAATGTTGAGGTATTTAAGACCTTCGCCCGTGAATTCCATTGACTTGTAAAGTGCGCCGTCAACGCCGATTTTGCCGATGATGTGGAGAATAACATCCTTACCGCTTACAAAACCCTGTGGCTTGCCTACGATGTTGAATTTGACAGCTGACGGAACCTTGAACCAAGCCTTACCGCTGATCATACCTGCCGCCATATCTGTTGAGCCGACGCCTGTTGAGAATGCGCCGAGTGCGCCGTATGTACAGGTGTGTGAGTCAGCACCGATGCAAAGACAGCCCGGTCCTACAAGACCCTGTTCAGGGAGAAGTGCGTGTTCAATACCCATCTGACCTACATCTCTGTAGTTTTTGATATCATATTTGTCTGCGAATGTGCGGACCTGTTTAACCTGTGTTGCTGCCTTGATATCTTTATTAGGTGTAAAGTGGTCCATAATCATTGCGATTTTTGTGTTGTCAAATACTGAGGTGGCGCCGTTTTCCTCGAATACATTAATGGCTACGGGAGATGTTACATCGTTACCGAGAACCATATCGAGCTTTGCCTCAATAAGCTGACCTGCCTTGACTTCGCTGAGTCCTGCGTGAGCCGCAAGAATCTTCTGCGACATAGTCATACCCATAATAAATCACTCCTTTTCTTTTAAGATAATTATTGCATACACCTTGCAAAAAGATTGTAAACTATGTTACAATTAAGGAAATAAATCAATTTATTCGGGCGGTGAATTATGGAACACACGATTAATGCCTGCGGACACGCAAACAGCTCTGTTCATGAGAATATGCAGTCGCTGATTGAACAGTCGGGGAGCGTCAGAAAATACGCAAAAGACGAGATAATCTATCTTCAGGGCGACACGGCGCAAAGCTTTTGCTACATTAAAAAGGGCAGTGTAAAGGTGTATATGAATTCCGTTGACGGCAACGAGAAAACTCTCAACACGGCAAGACACGGTGAGATTATCGGTGAGGGTGCTTTTTTTGACAAAAAGCCGAGAGTCAGTTCCGCCAAGGCACTGACAAATACCGAAGTTATAATGATTGACAAAAAGCGATTGACCGATATTATCGCACAGCACCCAACGCTTGCATTCGAGTTGCTTGAAATTCTTGCCAACAGAATAAGACTTTTGTCATCACAGCTTGACTCAATGACCTTTATGCAGGCAGATGCCCGTATTGCAGGACTTTTGCTTGAAAGCGAACATAACGGTTCTGTTGCAATTACACATGAAGAAATTGCCAACACGGTAGGTGTATCAAGGGTTACGGTCAGCAAAGCCTTGAGCAGATTTGCAAAATCGGGATACATTTCTACACCATGGAACCGCATAGCTACCAGGAAGTACCGAAGAATACTTATAAAGAGCAGAGAAGGTCTTGAAAAGCTTGTGAATGAAAGTTGATCAGCTGTGGTTTACAAAAGTATATAAATAGGTTAGAATACAGATAAGAACAAGGATTTTACATATATTAAGGACAGGGGGAGTATTTGTGAAAAAATTAATATCCGTTTTGGCGATGATTATGCTTGTGCCGTTTGTGATTTGCTCATGCTTTGTACAACAAGCCAAGAGCATGAAATTAAGCTATGAAGAAATTGAATTTCATGTGGGCGATACTAAGCATATTTCAGTAACAATTGAACCTGAGGGTGCGGATGCGGGGAAAATAAGCTGGTCATCTTCGGACAATAAAATTGTGACCGTTGATGACGGAACAATCACAGGCAAATCAAAGGGAACAGCCGTTGTGATGGCAGAGAGCGAAAACGGACTTAAAAAACTTTGCAATGTGACCGTTCTTGACAAAGAGATTGAAAGCGTGACTCTGAGCGAGAGCTCAACTTCCGTAAAACAGGGAGGTAAAATTCAGCTTGAGGCAAAGGTTAAACCTGTTGACGCTCCGTCCGACACCCTTGTGTGGTCGTCATCGGATCCGAAGGTCGCAAGTGTTGACGGCAACGGCATGGTTCTTGGTGAAAGCGAAGGCGTTGTAACAATCACCTGCGAATCCGCAAACGGCAAAAAGGCAACCTGTACCGTTACCGTAAAGGGCAACAATATGAATCCGACCGAAAGTTACACAAAATCAACAGAGCCTACAAAGAGTGATAACGCTAAGAGGGCTGAAAACTCAAACAGTTCTTCGTCAAAATCAGACGAAAACCGTAACAACGGTTTTATATTTCCGTATTCGTCACAAAGAAAACTTACTGTAGATGAAGTTACGGGACTCGGCGGAGATGTTGCACAGGATGCAATCAATGAAATCTATGCCCGTCACGGATATGTTTTCAAAACAAAATCAATTCAGAAATACTATGAGAGTCGGAGCTGGTATCACAAAAACTACAATTTCAGCGAAAGCGACCTTTCGGAGATTGAGTCGTATAATATAGGCTTGCTTCGCAAATACAACTGATAAGGGATAATATTATGAAGTTTGAAATGAATCTTAAAATTGAAAAACCGAGATATTTTACCGTATCCGACATAACCTATGCACAGGTTGACGCATGGTTCGGACACACCACAAGGGACTTGAAACTCGACTTGATTTATCCAAAATTAAAAAACAAAAAATACCCGTGTATTGTGTGGTTTTGCGGTGGCGGTTGGATAAGACTGGATAAATCTGCCCATTTTGCTTATCTTGCAAAGTTGGCACTCGAGGGCTTCGCAGTTGCAAGTGTTGAATATCGCACAAGCAATGAAGGGGCATATCCGATGCCGTTGGAGGATGTAAAAGCGGCTATTCGCTACATCAAGGCTCACGCAGACCGTTATAATATAGACGAAAACAAAATCGGTGTTGCAGGCGAATCCGCAGGAGGCTATCTTGCTGCCATGTGTGCTTTGGATAATGATAAGGCTCTTGATGTCGGAAATTATCTTGACTGTTCAAGCGAGGTACAGGCTTGCTGTGCCTTTTATCCGCCGACAGATGTTTCAACATTTCCATATGAATCGCCGTTAACTTCGGCGGCAAGTATGGAGTCGCTCATGCTCGGAATGAATGTTGCACTCAATAAGGAAAAGGCAATGAAGTGTTGCCCCGTTTCGTATGTAACCCCGTCAGCACCGCCGTTTATGATTTTTCACGGAACAGACGATTCCACCGTTCCTTTTTCGCAAAGTGCCGAATTGCACGATTTGCTTGAGAAAAACGGTTGCGATGTCACATTGGTTGCAATTAACGGAGCGGAACACGCCGACATATTTTTTGTACAGGAAAAGCTGTGGGATATGGTGGCGAAATTTTTTAAGGATAAACTTTATCAATAAGAAACGGCTGTATGCCGTATGCAAAAAGGCTCAGAAC
>ENA-UEPH01003110-UEPH01003110.1-human-gut-metagenome-genome-assembly--contig:-NODE-3110-length-10464-cov-4.840281_pt1 | contig 10464 bp, 7 predicted proteins | sample MGYA00242891_ERZ507898 | MGnify/ENA primary metagenome ERZ507898 (study PRJEB26167, sample SAMN06115411) | human gut metagenome | host: Homo sapiens | place: China:Guizhou | collected 2014-10-15... | reverse complement strand
GTGGTACCGCTGGCGTTTGTGAAAAATCCGGAGAAGACACTTACCGTGAATACCGGTGCGCTGCTGACAATGTCAGTCAGTGTCAACGGGGGAACGCCGCCTTATAAACACGCCTGGAAGAAGGATGGTCAGCCGGTAGAGGGACAGACTACTGACACTTTCAGTAAAGCCAATACGCAGTCAGGTGATAAGGGGGCTTATACCTGCGAGGTAACGGATTCTGCAGAACAGCCGCAGAGCATTACCTCTGATGCGTGTACAGTAACGGTTAATGGTGCGGGCGGATAAGGCTTATGGCAAAAGATCTGAAAACGCTGGCGCTGGCCAGACTGTCAGGGTTTCGTCATAAAACGGTGAAGGTGCCGGAATGGGGTAATGTCAGCGTGGTGCTGCGGGAGCCTTCGGCAGAGGCCTGGTATCTGTGGCAGGAAGTGCTCAATGGTGATGGAGAGGATGACGATACCCTGTCGGTGGTGGCGAAAACCCGCCGTAACCTGGAAGCGGATGTGACGCTGTTCTGCGATGTCCTGTGTGATACGGATCTGCAGCGGGTGTTCACTCCGGACGACCGTGAGCAGGTGCTGGCCGTCTATGGTCCGGTACATGCCCGGTTGCTGCGTCAGGCACTGGAACTGATCGCTGATGCAGAGTCGGCCAGAAAAAAGTAGCCCGCCCGGAAATTCGCTTTCTGATGCGACTTGCGCTCCGTCTGGGGCGCACCTTATCCGAACTGCAGCACAGCCTGAGTGCGAGCGAGGCGATGATGTGGATGGAGTTCGACAGGGTATCCCCGCTGGGTGATGAGCGCGGGGATATCCGTAATGCACAGATCGTGAAAGCGGTTTTTGGGGCACAGGGGATGAATGTTGCACTGAAGGACGCCATGCTCTGCTGGGGCGAGGATGAGGACAAGCCGGAGGTGGATCCGTTTACGGCGCTGGAAGACGCGCTGAGCTTTGCAGCACAGTCATGAATGATGAGAACCGCTGAGGCGGTTTTTTTACGCCCGGAGAAAGGTGAATGGCGACGTTACGTGAACTGATTATCAAAATTTCGGCAAATTCGCAGTCATTCCAGTCGGAGATCCAGCGGGCTTCCCGCATGGGCAGTGAATATTACCGGACCCTGCAGAATGGCGGGCGTCAGGCTGCCGCAGTCGCCCGGGAGCAGCGACGCGCCCTGGCTGAGCTGAACAGCCAGTTGACGGAAATCCGCGCTTCAGTTGCCGGAACGGCGGGGGCATTTGCAGGTGCCTTTGCCACCGGGCACCTGATTTCTCTGGCCGATGAATGGAGTTCCGTGAATGCCCGACTGAAACAGGCGTCGCAGTCATCCGATGAATTTTCGTCATCACAGAAAGTGCTGATGGATATCAGCCAGCGGACGGGCACGGCATTTTCAGATAATGCGGCCCTGTTTGCCCGCTCGGCAGCCTCAATGCGTGAATATGGTTACAGTGCTGATGATGTGCTGAAGGTGACGGAGGCCATTTCGACAGGACTGAAACTGTCAGGGGCTGGAGTTGCGGAATCCGGTTCGGTGATCACCCAGCTCAGCCAGGCACTGGCACAGGGTGTACTGCGTGGCGAAGAATTTAATGCTGTTAACGAAAATGGCGACCGGGTGATCCGCGCGCTTGCTGCGGGGATGGGTGTGGCCCGTAAAGATCTGAAGGCAATGGCGGATGACGGAAAACTGACAGCGGATAAAGTGGTCCCTGCGTTAATCAGCCAGCTGGGGGTATTGCGTGATGAATATGCGGCCATGCCGGAAACGGTTTCCGGTAGTATCACAAAGGTGGAAAACGCCTTTATGGCCTGGGTGGGTGGCGCGAATGAGGCCAGCGGGGTGACAAAAACGCTCTCCGGCGTGCTGAACGGTGTTGCCGGTAATATTGATAATGTGGCAACAGCCGCGGGGGCGCTGGTTGCCGTCGGGGTTGCCCGGTACTTTGGCAATATGGCCTCCGGAGCGGTGTCTGCCACGGCAGGACTTGTGACGGCAGCACGTAATGAAGTGGCACTGGCGGAAGCACAGCTCAGGGGGACGCAGATTGCCACGGCGCGGGCAAGGGCAGCCGTGTACCGTGCACAGCAGGCTGTGGCGGCAGCCCGCGGGACGGAGATGCAGATTGCTGCAGAAGCCCGTCTGGTGGCCACACAGGAACGCCTGAACAGAAATATTGCTGCCAGAACCGCAGCCCAGAATGCGCTGAACAGTACAACGGCGGTGGGCTCACGTCTGATGACTGGTGCGTTGGGACTGGTTGGTGGCGTACCCGGACTGGTGATGCTGGGGGCAGCAGCATGGTATACGCTGTACCAGAATCAGGAGCAGGCCAGGGAGTCAGCGCGCCAGTATGCACTGACGATAGATGAAATCGCGCATAAAACGCCGTCAATGTCTTTGCCTGAAGCCTCAGATAATGAAGGACGAACACGGGCGGCTCTGGCAGAGCAGAACCGGCTGATTGATGAACAGGCCAGCCGGGTGAAATCCCTGCAGGAAAAAATCGCTGGATATCAGTATGTTCTGGCTAACCCTGGCTGGACAACCGGTGACGGATTCATGATAAACCATCTGACATCGGTGAAGACCGTAACGGAAGGGCTTTCTCAGGCAACAGAGCAGCTTGCCGTTGAGCAGTCCCGTCTGGCACAGATGCAGGAAAAAGCGCAGTCCATTCAGGATGTGCTTGCCGGGCTGGAAGACCGTCGTGTGGCGTTAATTCGTCAGCAGGCGGCAGAGCAGAATAAGGTGTACCAGTCCATGCTGGTTATGAACGGTCAGCATACGGAATTCAACCGTCTGCTGGGGCTGGGGAATGAACTGCTTCAGCAGCGGCAGGGACTGGTGAATGTACCGTTACGGCTGCCACAGGCCACCCTGGATGATAAACAGCAGAGTGCCCTGACAAAAACAGAGCGTGAGCTGGCCCTGTCCCGACTGAAGGGGGAGGAAAAAGAGCGTGCCCGGCTGGGGTATGCGGCGGATGACCTTGGTTTTGTGGGGGATTCGTATCAGGAGGCGAGACAGCGTTATATCAGTAATGCTCTGGAAGCCTGGCGTAATAACGAGGCGAACAAACCTAAATCCCGGGGTGGAAAATCAGAGACGGAAAAAGCGGAAGACAGTTTTTCCCGGCTACTGAAGCAGCAGAAAGAGCAACTGGCACTGGCGGGTCAGAATACAGAGCTGGCGAAGCTGAAGTACCAGACTGCGCAGGGCGAACTGAAAACCCTGACGGAGATGCAGAAGCAGGAACTGCTGCGTAACGCGGCCCTGATTGACCAGCAAAAAATCCGGGAACAGTTGCGATCCCGGGAAGAGACCCTGAAGAATGATAATGTGGCTGCGCGTGCATCAAATGAAGCCGAACTGCTGGGATACGGGCAGGGAGAACGAGCCAGGGAACGCATGCGGGAGTTGCAGCAGATCCGCGACAGCTTCCGCCAGAAGGATGCGGACCTTCAGTCTCAGTATCAGACCGGGGATATCAGTGAGGATTTTTACAGACAGGCACGGGCACAGAACGCGCAGTATCTGAGCGAACGCCTTAAGGACCAGGCAGCCTTTTATGCCGAATCGGATGCGCAGCGTGCGGACTGGCAGAAAGGCTTGCAGGAGGGGCTCAGTAACTGGGTGGATAATGCGTCCGATTACGCCTCACAGGCAGCACAGCTTGCGACGGAGGGTATCTCAGGGATGGTGAATAACATCACGGAGATGCTGAACGGGAATAAAGTGGAATGGCGCAACTGGGCCTCATCAGTGCTGCAGGAAATCTCAAAAGTTCTTATGAATGCCGCGATTGTCAACGGAATTAAGACGGCGGCAAATGGTATGTCCGGTGCGGGAGGATTTATTGGCAGTATTGGTGACTGGCTGGGCGGTGCGGTGGCCAATGCAAAAGGCGGCGTGTATACCTCGGCAAACCTGAGCGCGTACAGCAACAGTATTGTGGATACGCCCACGTACTTTGCCTTTGCAAAAGGGGCCGGGCTGATGGGGGAAGCCGGACCTGAAGCCATTATGCCCCTGACCCGGGCGGCGGATGGCTCGCTGGGCGTACGCGCGGTGGGCAGTATGAACGGCAGTGTCGGTCTGGTGTATTCCCCGGTCTACCACATCGCCATTCAGAATGACGGCGCTAACGGACAGATAGGGCCGGAGGCGGCAGGCAGTCTTGTGCAGCTGATTGACCAGCGGGTGCAGGCGGTGATGCTGTCCATGCGACGTGACGGAGGAATGCTGAGTGGCTGAGATAAAAACGCTGCATCTGGTCCCGCGTGAAGGGATGCAGGTGAGTGAGAAACCGTCGGTGGTGAGGGTTCGGTTTGGTGACGGTTATGAACAGCGCCGACCGACGGGACTTAATGCCAGACTGAAGACGTTTCAGGCGGTGTTCCGGGTGACGGATGAACCAACCCGGCGCTGGCTGGATGAATTTTTATCGTGGCATGGTGGTTACTGTGTCTTGTTGTGGCGACCACCGAGACATAACCGGACGGTGAGGGTGGTGTGCCGGGAGTGGAGCGTCACAGATAACGCCAGGTACAGTGATTTCAGTTGTACGATTGAGCAGGTGGTGAACTGATGCAGGATATTCACGAAGAAAGTCTGAACGAGTCGGTTAAGTCAGAGCAGTCACCGCGGGTGGTGCTCTGGGAAATCGACCTGACGGTACAGGGCGGTGAGCGGTATTTTTTCTGTAATGAGCTGAATGAAAAAGGGGAGCCGGTCACCTGGCAGGGGCGGCAATATCAGGCATACCCGATTGACGGCAGCGGTTTTGAGATGAGCGGGAAGGGCAGCAGTGCCAGACCGTTGCTGACGGTGTCCAATCTGTTTGGCCTTGTCACCGGGATGGCGGAAGACCTGCAGAGTCTGGTGGGGGCCACGGTGGTCCGCCGCCGGGTGTATGCCCGTTTTCTGGATGCGGTGAATTTCGTTGCGGGCAATCCGGAGGCGGACCCGGAGCAGGAGCTGAGTGACCGCTGGGTGGTGGAGCAGATGTCGCAGCTGACAGCCATGACGGCCTCGTTTGTGCTGGCCACACCGACCGAGACGGACGGGGCGCTGTTTCCCGGTCGTATCATGCTGGCGAACACCTGTATGTGGACCTACCGCTCTGATGAGTGTGGTTACACGGGCGGGGCTGTGGCGGATGAGTTCGATAAACCCACCACGGATATCCGTAAGGACAGATGCAGCAAGTGCATGCGCGGGTGTGAACTGCGCAGGAATGTCGGCAATTTTGGCGGTTTCCTTTCCATTAATAAACTTTCGCAGTAAATCCCGGTTTATGACACAGACTGAATCAGCGATTCTGGCGCATGCCCGGCGGTGTGCGCCTGCGGAGTCGTGCGGCTTCGTGATAAGCACGCCGGAGGGGGAGCGGTATATCCCTTGTGTGAATATTTCCGCAGAGCCGGAGGCGTATTTTCGTATCGCACCGGAAGACTGGCTGCGGGCAGAGATGCAGGGGGAGATTGTGGCACTGGTCCACAGTCATCCCGGTGGGCTGCCCTGGCTGAGCGAGGCTGACCGGCGGCTGCAGATAAAAAGTGCCCTGCCCTGGTGGCTGGTCTGCCGGGGTGACATTCACAAATTCCGCTGTGTGCCACATCTGACGGGACGGCGCTTTGAGCACGGGGTGACGGACTGTTACACGCTGTTCCGGGATGCTTATCATCTGGCGGGGACTGAAATGCCGGATTTTCATCGCGAGGATGACTGGTGGCGCAACGGCCAGAACCTGTACCTGGATAATCTGGAGGCCACAGGGCTGTATCAGGTGCCGTTGTCATCAGCACAACCGGGCGATGTGCTGCTGTGCTGTTTTGGTTCATCGGTGCCGAATCATGCCGCCATTTACTGTGGTGATGGCGAGCTGCTGCACCATATTCCTGAACAACTGAGTAAACGGGAGAGGTATTCCGAAAAATGGCAACGACGAACGCATTCTGTCTGGCGTCACCGCCACTGGCACGCATCTGCCTTCACGGGGATTTACAACGATTTGGCCGCCGCCTCAGCCTGTATGTGAACACGGCAGCGGAAGCCATTCGCGCCCTGTCGATGCAGATGCCGGGCTTTCGCCGTCAGATGAACGAAGGCTGGTACCAGATACGTATTGCCGGTGATGACACGGCACCGGAGGCGGTGTACGCCCGTCTTCACGAACAGCTGGGTGAGGGAACGGTCATCCACATTGTGCCGCGACTGGCCGGGGCCGGAAAGGGTGGACTGCAGATTGTGCTGGGGGCGGCAGCCATCGTGGGCTCTTTCTTCACTGCCGGGGCATCGATGGCGTTATGGGGTTCAGCCCTGGCAGCCGGTGGTTTTTCTGCCACCACGATGCTGTTTTCACTTGGAGCCAGCATGATTCTGGGTGGTGTGGCCCAGATGCTGGCCCCGAAGGCAAAAACACCGGATTACCGCGCAACGGATAACGGCAGACAGAACACGTACTTTTCCTCGCTGGATAACATGATTGCCCAGGGGAACCCGATGCCGGTGCCTTACGGGGAAATGCTGGTTGGCTCCCGCCGTATATCCCAGGACATCAGCACCCGTGATGAAGGCGGGGGCGGAAAGGTCGTGGTTATCGGGCGGCAGGGGTAAAAAGAATAAAAAAATCCCGCAGTGATCGCGGACAGGAACTGCGGGAGAGTTACGAAGATTAAGTGTAAGGAATTATTCTTATGTCACGACAAAAAAAATTAACGCAGAGAAATTATAAGTGCCACAGGGATTTTGTGAAAATGTGAAGATATTCAGAATTTTTATGCCATTACCGGTTTTAACCAACAGGATTATCGGTGGGCATGAAAGAAAACCCCGGTATCTGCTGATACCGGGGTTTCTCTTTAGCATGGCAGAAATGTGTTTCATGCTTTTCGGGCGAAGGATATCCGACTTCTGTACGGAATGGCAAGTGGCGGTTAATTTATTCAGGGGAAGGCTGTATGGGAAAAGGTGGCGGTAAGGCACACACGCCTCGTGAGGCGAAGGATAATCTCAAATCCACGCAGATGATGAGTGTGATTGATGCGATTGGTGAGGGACCGATAGAAGGTCCGGTGAAGGGACTGCAGAGTATTCTGGTGAACAAAACCCCGCTGACGGACACGGACGGTAATCCCGTGATACACGGTGTGACTGCGGTCTGGCGTGCCGGGGAGCAGGAGCAGACACCACCGGAAGGCTTTGAGTCCTCCGGAGCTGAAACTGTACTGGGTGTGGAAGTGACGAAGGCAAAACCGGTGACACGCACCATTACGTCAGCGAACATTGACCGCCTGCGGGTGACCTTCGGGGTGCAGTCACTGGTGCAGACCACGTCAAAGGGCGACCGTAATCCTTCCTCTGTCCGGATTCTGATTCAGTTACAGCGTAATGGCCGCTGGGTGACGGAAAAGGATGTCACCATTAACGGCAAGACCACCTCGCAGTTCCTGGCCTCGGTGATTCTGGATAATCTGCCGCCCCGGCCCTTTAACATCCGGATGGTCCGGGAGACGGCGGACAGCACCACGGACCAGTTGCAGAACAGAACGCTCTGGTCATCGTACACTGAAATCATCGATGTGAAACAGTGCTACCCGAACACGGCCATTGTGGGGCTGCAGGTGGATGCGGAGCAGTTCGGCGGCCAGCAGATGACGGTGAACTACCATATCCGCGGTCGCATCATTCAGGTGCCGTCAAACTATGACCCGGAAAAACGCACGTACAGTGGTATCTGGGACGGCAGTCTGAAACCGGCATACAGCAACAATCCGGCCTGGTGTCTGTGGGACATGCTGACTCACCCGCGCTACGGCATGGGAAAACGTCTGGGGGCGGCGGATGTGGACAAGTGGGCGCTGTATGCCATCGGGCAGTACTGCGACCAGACGGTCCCGGATGGATTCGGGGGCACAGAGCCGCGGATGACCTTTAATGCGTACCTGGCACAACAGCGTAAGGCGTGGGACGTTCTCAGTGATTTCTGCTCGGCGATGCGCTGTATGCCGGTATGGAACGGCCAGACGCTGACGTTCGTTCAGGACCGCCCGTCGGATGTGGTGTGCCGTACACCAACAGCGATGTGGTGGTGGATGATAACGGCGTGGGGTTCCGCTACAGCTTCAGTGCCCTGAAGGACCGGCACACGGCGGTGGAGGTGAATTACACCGACCCGCAGAACGGCTGGCAGACCTCCACGGAACTGGTGGAAGACCCGGAAGCCATACTGCGCTACGGACGCAACCTGCTGAAGATGGACGCGTTCGGCTGTACCAGCCGCGGTCAGGCCCACCGTGCCGGACTGTGGGTGATAAAGACCGAACTGCTGGAAACGCAGACGGTGGATTTCACGCTCGGGTCTCAGGGGCTGCGGCACACACCCGGTGACATCATTGAAATCTGTGATAACGACTATGCCGGGACCCTGACCGGCGGACGTGTCCTGTCCATTGATGCTGCCACCCGCACCCTGACGCTGGACCGTGAAGTGACACTTCCGGAGACCGGTGCCGCCACGGTGAACCTGATTAACGGCAGTGGTAAGCCGGTGAGTGTGGACATCACCGAACACCCCGCGCCGGACCGGATACAGGTCAGTACCCTGCCTGATGGTGTGGAGACATACGGGGTGTGGGGACTCTCCCTGCCGTCACTGCGCCGTCGCCTGTTCCGCTGTGTCTCCATCCGGGAAAACACGGACGGCACCTTTGCCATCACGGCAGTGCAGCACGTACCGGAAAAAGAAGCCATTGTGGATAACGGAGCCCGCTTTGAGCCGCAGTCAGGCACCCTGAACAGCGTTATCCCACCGGCAGTACAGCACCTGACGGTGGAGGTGAGCGCAGCTGACGGACAGTATCTGGCGCAGGCGAAATGGGACACGCCGCGGGTGGTGAAGGGTGTGCGCTTCAGTCTGCGCCTGACCAGTGGTAAGGGAACGGATGCCAGACTGGTGACCACCGCCATCACCGCAGACACGGAGCACCGTTTCAGCGGCCTGCCGCTCGGGGAATACACCCTGACGGTGCGGGCGATAAACAGCTATGGCCAGCAGGGTGAACCTGCCACCACCACATTCCGGATTAACGCGCCAGCAAAACCCGCCACCATTGAACTGACGCCGGGGTATTTTCAGATAACGGCGGTCCCGCGTCTTGCGGTGTATGACCCGACGGTACAGTTTGAATTCTGGTTCTCAGAAAAACGCATCACGAACACGGCACAGGTGGAAAAATCTGCCCGTTATCTGGGGACCGGCAGTCAGTGGACTGTCCAGGGGAGCCGGATTAAGCCGGGGACGGATTTCTGGTTTTACGTGCGAAGCGTCAACCTGGTGGGAAAATCTGCTTTTGTGGAAGCCAGCGGGCAGCCCAGCAATGATGGTGAAGGGTATCTGGAAATTTTCCGGGGGCTGATAGATGAGACGCTTCTGGGCCAGGCACTGAAAGAGCGCATTGATGCTTCAGCGCTGCGTACGGAGGTCACGCAACTGGAAGAAGACATCCGTCAGCGGATGGACACGGATATCGCAGAAGTGACCCGGAAAATCGGGGAGGCGGAAAACAGCCTCACGCAGCTGGTTGCGAAAAAGAATGAGGACCAGACACTGGCCATCGCGCAGGTGAGCCAGAAAGTGGACCGGGTGAGCAGTGAAATCTCACAGACTGTCAGCCAGGGGCAGTCAGAAAATGCCCGACAGATAGCACAGGTCCGCCAGTACGTGGATAAAAAAGGGAGTGAAATTACCTCGACCACGGATAAAAAACTGGGTGACCAGGCCGTGACCATACAGCAAATCCAGCGGGTTCAGTCAGACACGCGCAATGAGCTGAATGCCATGTATATGCTGAAGGTGCAGAAAACAAAAAACGGTATTCCCTATGTGGCCGGGATTGGTGCGGGGATTGAGGATGTTGATGGTCAGACGCTGAGCAGTATTCTGCTGCAGGCGGACCGTATCGCGATGATTACCCCGGAGAATGGCAACACCACGCCGCTGTTTGTGGCGCAGGGGAATCAGCTGTTCATGAACGACGTGTTCCTGAAGCGACTGTTTGCGGTGAGCATCACGTCATCCGGCAATCCTCCGACGTTTTCCCTGACGCCGGATGGCAGGCTGACAGCCCGCAATGCGGATATCAGTGGAGCCATCACGGCGAATACCGGCACGCTCAATAATGTCACCATTAACGAGAACTGTGTCATCAGAGGGAAACTGTCTGCAAACCAGATTGAAGGCGATCTCGTTAAAACAGTGGGTAAGGCTTTCCCCCGTGACTCCCGTGCACCGAAGCGTTGGCCATCAGGAACCATTACCGTCAGGGTTTATGACGATCAGCCGTTTGACCGGCAGATTGTTATTCCGGCGGTGGCTTTCAGCGGTGCCAGACATGAGCGGGAGAACAGCGATACTTATTCGTCATGCCGCCTGATAGTGAAGAAAACGGTGCT
>ENA-UEPH01003108-UEPH01003108.1-human-gut-metagenome-genome-assembly--contig:-NODE-3108-length-10473-cov-4.551847_pt1 | contig 10473 bp, 4 predicted proteins | sample MGYA00242891_ERZ507898 | MGnify/ENA primary metagenome ERZ507898 (study PRJEB26167, sample SAMN06115411) | human gut metagenome | host: Homo sapiens | place: China:Guizhou | collected 2014-10-15... | reverse complement strand
AGGCAGTCCGAGAAATCGGGTCAGGTTCCCGTTATGGGTCGTATTACGATCAACGGCACGATATCGCAGTTCAGCTGCAAACTCACCGTCCGTTCTTCTCTCTGGGATGCCAAAGCAAACAAGGCGGCAGGTAAAAGCTTCGAAGCCCAGCGTCTCAATGAAAAACTGGAAAATATCAAAACCAATATCGGCAAACAATATCAGCGTCTCTGCGACCGGGATTCGTACGTTACGGCCGAAAAGGTCCGCAATGCTTTCCTCGGTATGGGTGACGCCTGCCGCCTGCTGTTACAGACCTTCGACGAATACCTCACAGGCTTCGAAATATCCTGAAACCGCAGCACTGGTTGCAGACTGGACTGACGAGCAGATCTGGGCACTGAACCGTGGTGGTCACGATCCGAAGAAAATCTACGCTGCATTCAAGAAAGCGCAGGAAACCAAAGGCAAAGCGACAGTAATCCTTGCTCATACCATTAAAGGTTACGGCATGGGCGACGCGGCTGAAGGTAAAAACATCGCGCACCAGGTTAAGAAAATGAACATGGACGGTGTGCGTCATATCCGCGACCGTTTCAATGTGCCGGTGTCTGATGCAGATATCGAAAAACTGCCGTACATCACCTTCCCGGAAGGTTCTGAAGAGCATACCTATCTGCACGCTCAGCGTCAGAAACTGCACGGTTATCTGCCAAGCCGTCAGCCGAACTTCACCGAGAAGCTTGAGCTGCCGAGCCTGCAAGACTTCGGCGCGCTGTTGGAAGAGCAGAGCAAAGAGATCTCTACCACTATCGCTTTCGTTCGTGCTCTGAACGTGATGCTGAAGAACAAGTCGATCAAAGATCGTCTGGTACCGATCATCGCCGACGAAGCGCGTACTTTCGGTATGGAAGGTCTGTTCCGTCAGATTGGTATTTACAGCCCGAACGGTCAGCAGTACACCCCGCAGGACCGCGAGCAGGTTGCTTACTATAAAGAAGACGAGAAAGGTCAGATTCTGCAGGAAGGGATCAACGAGCTGGGCGCAGGTTGTTCCTGGCTGGCAGCGGCGACCTCTTACAGCACCAACAATCTGCCGATGATCCCGTTCTACATCTATTACTCGATGTTCGGCTTCCAGCGTATTGGCGATCTGTGCTGGGCGGCTGGCGACCAGCAAGCGCGTGGCTTCCTGATCGGCGGTACTTCCGGTCGTACCACCCTGAACGGCGAAGGTCTGCAGCACGAAGATGGTCACAGCCACATTCAGTCGCTGACTATCCCGAACTGTATCTCTTACGACCCGGCTTACGCTTACGAAGTTGCTGTCATCATGCATGACGGTCTGGAGCGTATGTACGGTGAAAAACAAGAGAACGTTTACTACTACATCACTACGCTGAACGAAAACTACCACATGCCGGCAATGCCGGAAGGTGCTGAGGAAGGTATCCGTAAAGGTATCTACAAACTCGAAACTATTGAAGGTAGCAAAGGTAAAGTTCAGCTGCTCGGCTCCGGTTCTATCCTGCGTCACGTCCGTGAAGCAGCTGAGATCCTGGCGAAAGATTACGGCGTAGGTTCTGACGTTTATAGCGTGACCTCCTTCACCGAGCTGGCGCGTGATGGTCAGGATTGTGAACGCTGGAACATGCTGCACCCGCTGGAAACTCCGCGCGTTCCGTATATCGCTCAGGTGATGAACGACGCTCCGGCAGTGGCATCTACCGACTATATGAAACTGTTCGCTGAGCAGGTCCGTACTTACGTACCGGCTGACGACTACCGCGTACTGGGTACTGATGGCTTCGGTCGTTCCGACAGCCGTGAGAACCTGCGTCACCACTTCGAAGTTGATGCTTCTTATGTCGTGGTTGCGGCGCTGGGCGAACTGGCTAAACGTGGCGAAATCGATAAGAAAGTGGTTGCTGACGCAATCGCCAAATTCAACATCGATGCAGATAAAGTTAACCCGCGTCTGGCGTAAGAGGTAAAAGAATAATGGCTATCGAAATCCACGTACCGGACATCGGGGCTGATGAAGTTGAAATCACCGAGATCCTGGTCAAAGTGGGCGACAAAGTTGAAGCCGAACAGTCGCTGATCACCGTAGAAGGCGACAAAGCCTCTATGGAAGTTCCGTCTCCGCAGGCGGGTATCGTTAAAGAGATCAAAGTCTCTGTTGGCGATAAAACCCAGACCGGCGCACTGATTATGATTTTCGATTCCGCCGACGGTGCAGCAGACGCTGCACCTGCTCAGGCAGAAGAGAAGAAAGAAGCAGCTCCGGCAGCAGCACCAGCGGCTGCGGCGGCAAAAGACGTTAACGTTCCGGATATCGGCAGCGACGAAGTTGAAGTGACCGAAATCCTGGTGAAAGTTGGCGATAAAGTTGAAGCTGAACAGTCGCTGATCACCGTAGAAGGCGACAAGGCTTCTATGGAAGTTCCGGCTCCGTTTGCTGGCACCGTGAAAGAGATCAAAGTGAACGTGGGTGACAAAGTGTCTACCGGCTCGCTGATTATGGTCTTCGAAGTCGCGGGTGAAGCAGGCGCGGCAGCTCCGGCCGCTAAACAGGAAGCAGCTCCGGCAGCGGCCCCTGCACCAGCGGCTGGCGTGAAAGAAGTTAACGTTCCGGATATCGGCGGTGACGAAGTTGAAGTGACTGAAGTGATGGTGAAAGTGGGCGACAAAGTTGCCGCTGAACAGTCACTGATCACCGTAGAAGGCGACAAAGCTTCTATGGAAGTTCCGGCGCCGTTTGCAGGCGTCGTGAAGGAACTGAAAGTCAACGTTGGCGATAAAGTGAAAACTGGCTCGCTGATTATGATCTTCGAAGTTGAAGGCGCAGCGCCTGCGGCAGCGCCGGCACCGGCAGCAAAAGCTGAAGCCCCGGCAGCAGCACCAGCTGCGAAAGCGGAAGGCAAATCTGAATTTGCTGAAAACGACGCTTATGTTCACGCGACTCCGCTGATCCGCCGTCTGGCACGCGAGTTTGGTGTTAACCTTGCGAAAGTGAAGGGCACTGGCCGTAAAGGTCGTATCCTGCGCGAAGACGTTCAGGCTTACGTGAAAGAAGCTATCAAACGTGCAGAAGCAGCTCCGGCAGCGACTGGCGGTGGTATCCCTGGCATGCTGCCGTGGCCGAAGGTGGACTTCAGCAAGTTTGGTGAAATCGAAGAAGTGGAACTGGGCCGCATCCAGAAAATCTCTGGTGCGAACCTGAGCCGTAACTGGGTAATGATCCCGCATGTTACTCACTTCGACAAAACCGATATCACCGAGTTGGAAGCGTTCCGTAAACAGCAGAACGAAGAAGCGGCGAAACGTAAGCTGGATGTGAAGATCACCCCGGTTGTCTTCATCATGAAAGCCGTTGCTGCAGCTCTTGAGCAGATGCCTCGCTTCAATAGTTCGCTGTCGGAAGACGGTCAGCGTCTGACCCTGAAGAAATACATCAACATCGGTGTGGCGGTGGATACCCCGAACGGTCTGGTTGTTCCGGTATTCAAAGACGTCAACAAGAAAGGCATCATCGAGCTGTCTCGCGAGCTGATGACTATTTCTAAGAAAGCGCGTGACGGTAAGCTGACTGCGGGCGAAATGCAGGGCGGTTGCTTCACCATCTCCAGCATCGGCGGCCTGGGTACTACCCACTTCGCGCCGATTGTGAACGCGCCGGAAGTGGCTATCCTCGGCGTTTCCAAGTCCGCGATGGAGCCGGTGTGGAATGGTAAAGAGTTCGTGCCGCGTCTGATGCTGCCGATTTCTCTCTCCTTCGACCACCGCGTGATCGACGGTGCTGATGGTGCCCGTTTCATTACCATCATTAACAACACGCTGTCTGACATTCGCCGTCTGGTGATGTAAGTAAAAGAGCCGGCCCAACGGCCGGCTTTTTTCTGGTAATCTCATGAATGTATTGAGGTTATTAGCGAATAGACAAATCGGTTGCCGTTTGTTGTTTAAAAATTGTTAACAATTTTGTAAAATACCGACGGATAGAACGACCCGGTGGTGGTTAGGGTATTACTTCACATACCCTATGGATTTCTGGGTGCAGCAAGGTAGCAAGCGCCAGAATCCCCAGGAGCTTACATAAGTAAGTGACTGGGGTGAGGGCGTGAAGCTAACGCCGCTGCGGCCTGAAAGACGACGGGTATGACCGCCGGAGATAAATATATAGAGGTCATGATGAGTACTGAAATCAAAACTCAGGTCGTGGTACTTGGGGCAGGCCCCGCAGGTTACTCCGCTGCCTTCCGTTGCGCTGATTTAGGTCTGGAAACCGTAATCGTAGAACGTTACAACACCCTTGGCGGTGTTTGCCTGAACGTCGGCTGTATCCCTTCTAAAGCACTGCTGCACGTAGCAAAAGTTATCGAAGAAGCCAAAGCGCTGGCTGAACACGGTATCGTCTTCGGCGAACCGAAAACCGATATCGACAAGATTCGTACCTGGAAAGAGAAAGTGATCAATCAGCTGACCGGTGGTCTGGCTGGTATGGCGAAAGGCCGCAAAGTCAAAGTGGTCAACGGTCTGGGTAAATTCACCGGGGCTAACACCCTGGAAGTTGAAGGTGAGAACGGCAAAACCGTGATCAACTTCGACAACGCGATCATTGCAGCGGGTTCTCGCCCGATCCAACTGCCGTTTATTCCGCATGAAGATCCGCGTATCTGGGACTCCACTGACGCGCTGGAACTGAAAGAAGTACCAGAACGCCTGCTGGTAATGGGTGGCGGTATCATCGGTCTGGAAATGGGCACCGTTTACCACGCGCTGGGTTCACAGATTGACGTGGTTGAAATGTTCGACCAGGTTATCCCGGCAGCTGACAAAGACATCGTTAAAGTCTTCACCAAGCGTATCAGCAAGAAATTCAACCTGATGCTGGAAACCAAAGTTACCGCCGTTGAAGCGAAAGAAGACGGCATTTATGTGACGATGGAAGGCAAAAAAGCACCCGCTGAACCGCAGCGTTACGACGCCGTGCTGGTAGCGATTGGTCGTGTGCCGAACGGTAAAAACCTCGACGCAGGCAAAGCAGGCGTGGAAGTTGACGACCGTGGTTTCATCCGCGTTGACAAACAGCTGCGTACCAACGTACCGCACATCTTTGCTATCGGCGATATCGTCGGTCAACCGATGCTGGCACACAAAGGTGTTCACGAAGGTCACGTTGCCGCTGAAGTTATCGCCGGTAAGAAACACTACTTCGATCCGAAAGTTATCCCGTCCATCGCCTATACCGAACCAGAAGTTGCATGGGTGGGTCTGACTGAGAAAGAAGCGAAAGAGAAAGGCATCAGCTATGAAACCGCCACCTTCCCGTGGGCTGCTTCTGGTCGTGCTATCGCTTCCGACTGCGCAGACGGTATGACCAAGCTGATTTTCGACAAAGAATCTCACCGTGTGATCGGTGGTGCGATTGTCGGTACTAACGGCGGCGAGCTGCTGGGTGAAATCGGCCTGGCAATCGAAATGGGTTGTGATGCTGAAGACATCGCACTGACCATCCACGCGCACCCGACTCTGCACGAGTCTGTGGGCCTGGCGGCAGAAGTGTTCGAAGGTAGCATTACCGACCTGCCGAACCCGAAAGCGAAGAAGAAGTAATTTTTCGTTTGCCGGAACATCCGGCAATTAAAAAAGCGGCTAACCACGCCGCTTTTTTTACGTCTGCAATTTACCTTTCCAGTCTTCTTGCTCCACGTTCAGAGAGACGTTCGCATACTGCTGACCGTTGCTCGTTATTCAGCCTGACAGTATGGTTACTGTCGTTTAGACGTTGTGGGCGGCTCTCCTGAACTTTCTCCCGAAAAACCTGACGTTGTTCAGGTGATGCCGATTGAACACGCTGGCGGGCGTTATCACGTTGCTGTTGATTCAGTGGGCGCTGCTGTACTTTTTCCTTAAACACCTGGCGCTGCTCTGGTGATGCGGACTGAATACGCTCACGCGCTGCGTCTCTTCGCTGCTGGTTCTGCGGGTTAGTCTGCATTTTCTCGCGAACCGCCTGGCGCTGCTCAGGCGAGGCGGACTGAATACGCTCACGCGCTGCCTCTCTTCGCTGCTGGATCTTCGGGTTAGTCTGCATTCTCTCGCGAACTGCCTGGCGCTGCTCAGGCGAGGCGGACTGATAACGCTGACGAGCGGCGTCCTTTTGTTGCTGGGTCAGTGGTTGGCGACGGCTGAAGTCGTGGAAGTCGTCATAGCTCCCATAGTGTTCAGCTTCATTAAACCGCTGTGCCGCTGCCTGACGTTGGGTATCTCGTGTAATGACTGGTGCGGCGTGTGTTCGTTGCTGAAACTGATTTGCTGCCGCCTGACGCTGGCTGTCGCGCGTTGGGGCAGGTAATTGCGTGGCGCTCATTCCGCCGTTGACATCGGTTTGATGAAACCGCTTTGCCATATCCTGATCATGATAGGGCACACCATTACGGTAGTTTGGATTGTGCCGCCATGCCATATTCTTATCAGTAAGATGCTCACCGGTGATACGGTTGAAATTGTTGACGTCGATATTGATGTTGTCGCCGTTGTGTTGCCAGCCATTACCGTCACGATGACCGCCATCGTGGTGATGATAATCATCATCGTCATGATGATGATGGTCATGATCGTCGTCGTCCCAGTCGATGCTGCTGAATAGTGCGTACGTGGTAGCAACGCCCATGCTATAGCCGAATCCGCGTACAAAGCTGTCAACAAACGGTTCTCCGGCTGGTGGTGGCAGATAAACCGGCGGATACGCAGTATTGGCCCAGTTCCCGTAAACCACGGTTGGGTTGTAGTTGGGAATATAGACCACATCAGGATTGGCGGGCTCAATGGAAATGACGGTTGTTGCCGGCTCTGTAATGACGGGGTTGGCAGTTAAAACTGTATTGGATGGTATGACGGGTGCCGTGACTGTCTGTTTTACCGGTACAGCTTTCTTCGTTGTGGTAATAACTTTCTGTTCGGTTGATGACTTCAGCGAGCCGGTTTGTTGCGCCAGTTGCCGCAATCGCTGTACCGAGTCCATCACGTCCTGCGGCTGGGCCAGAAAAGCATCGCCCAGGTTTTGCACCCATTGCGGGTTTTCGCCCATCAATGCCATCAATTGTGGAAAGGCCACCAGTGATTTAACGCTGGCGTCCCACGGCTGGTCAGATACCGCCTGAATAGCAGCATCGCCTTGTTTAAGTGGATTATCGTGCGACCATTGCACTGCTTGAGCAACGTTTGTCGGATAGGTTGATGCCATCAGCACCTGCGAAAGTAGGGCGTCGGGATACAGCGCGACGGGCGCGACCCATTGATCTATTTGTGCAGTGCTGAATGCGGATTTGACGACGGCGGGTGTTACGGGAGGTGCGGAAACCGTTGCAGGAAACGTAACCGCGGCAGCGTCAGACACAGCCAGTTGTGTCGATTGCGGTTCCACAGGCGCTTCCACTGTGCGGCTTTTTATATATAGCCCGGTAGAGGCGGCACAAAGCCCGGCACTGCAAATTAGCGCCAGCACATGGGGTTTAAACGGCAAAGTCATTTTCATAATTCGGATCTCAAGGAAATCGCAATGGTCGGCGAACTGCCACCCGCAGGTGCTGTGAATCCGAGTATAAAGAGGCGGTAGTTTAAATTTTGACTAATCTTGGGATTCGTTGAGAAAGGTGATTATCACCATGCGAATTAACGAAGTTTTTACGGAGGGAAACAATCTCTAGACCATCCTTAACGATTCAGCCACTTTTTTATGTTGCTTTTTTGTAAACAGATTAACACCTCGTCAAAATCCTGCTATTCTGCCCGTTGCGGTACTGGGCATTTACCCTACAAACTGCTGTCTCACAGGAGCGTGAAGAGAATCGCCTGCCGCACTATGACAATGAGAGCGAGGAGAACCGTCGTGCTAGAAGAATACCGTAAGCACGTAGCTGAGCGTGCCGCTGAGGGGATTGCGCCCAAACCCCTGGATGCAAACCAAATGGCCGCACTTGTAGAGCTGCTGAAAAACCCGCCCGCGGGCGAAGAAGAATTCCTGTTAGATCTGTTAACCAACCGTGTTCCCCCAGGCGTCGATGAAGCCGCCTATGTCAAAGCAGGCTTCCTGGCTGCTATCGCGAAAGGCGAAGCCAAATCCCCTCTGCTGACTCCGGAAAAAGCCATCGAACTGCTGGGCACCATGCAGGGTGGTTACAACATTCATCCGCTGATCGACGCGCTGGATGATGCCAAACTGGCACCGATCGCTGCCAAAGCACTTTCTCACACACTGCTGATGTTCGATAACTTCTATGACGTAGAAGAGAAAGCGAAAGCAGGCAACGAATATGCGAAGCAGGTAATGCAGTCCTGGGCGGATGCCGAATGGTTCCTGAATCGCCCGGCGCTGGCTGAAAAACTGACCGTTACCGTCTTCAAAGTCACTGGCGAAACCAACACCGATGACCTCTCTCCGGCACCGGATGCGTGGTCACGCCCGGATATCCCACTGCACGCGCTGGCGATGCTGAAAAACGCCCGTGAAGGCATCGAGCCAGACCAGCCAGGTGTTGTTGGTCCGATCAAGCAAATCGAAGCTCTGCAACAGAAAGGTTTCCCGCTGGCGTACGTCGGTGACGTTGTGGGTACGGGTTCTTCGCGTAAATCCGCCACTAACTCCGTTCTGTGGTTTATGGGCGATGATATTCCACATGTGCCGAACAAACGCGGCGGTGGTTTGTGCCTCGGCGGTAAAATTGCACCAATCTTCTTTAACACAATGGAAGACGCAGGTGCACTGCCAATCGAAGTCGACGTCTCTAACCTGAACATGGGCGACGTAATTGACGTTTACCCGTACAAAGGTGAAGTGCGTAACCACGAAACCGGCGAACTGCTGGCGACCTTCGAACTGAAAACCGACGTGCTGATTGATGAAGTGCGTGCTGGTGGCCGTATTCCGCTGATTATCGGGCGTGGCCTGACCACCAAAGCGCGTGAAGCACTTGGTCTGCCGCACAGTGATGTGTTCCGTCAGGCGAAAGATGTCGCTGAGAGCGATCGCGGCTTCTCGCTGGCGCAAAAAATGGTAGGCCGTGCCTGTGGCGTGAAAGGCATTCGTCCGGGCGCGTACTGTGAACCGAAAATGACTTCTGTAGGTTCCCAGGACACCACCGGCCCGATGACCCGTGATGAACTGAAAGACCTGGCGTGCCTGGGCTTCTCGGCTGACCTGGTGATGCAGTCTTTCTGCCACACCGCGGCGTATCCGAAGCCAGTTGACGTGAACACGCACCACACGCTGCCGGACTTCATTATGAACCGTGGCGGTGTGTCGCTGCGTCCGGGTGACGGCGTCATTCACTCCTGGCTGAACCGTATGCTGCTGCCGGATACCGTCGGTACCGGTGGTGACTCCCATACCCGTTTCCCGATCGGTATCTCTTTCCCGGCGGGTTCTGGTCTGGTGGCGTTTGCTGCCGCAACTGGCGTAATGCCGCTTGATATGCCGGAATCCGTTCTGGTGCGCTTCAAAGGCAAAATGCAGCCGGGCATCACCCTGCGCGATCTGGTACACGCGATCCCGCTGTATGCGATCAAACAAGGTCTGCTGACCGTTGAGAAGAAAGGCAAGAAAAACATCTTCTCTGGCCGCATCCTGGAAATTGAAGGTCTGCCGGATCTGAAAGTTGAGCAGGCCTTTGAGCTAACCGATGCGTCCGCCGAGCGTTCTGCCGCTGGTTGTACCATCAAGCTGAACAAAGAACCGATCATCGAATACCTGAACTCTAACATCGTCCTGCTGAAGTGGATGATCGCGGAAGGTTACGGCGATCGTCGTACCCTGGAACGTCGTATTCAGGGCATGGAAAAATGGCTGGCGAATCCTGAGCTGCTGGAAGCCGATGCAGATGCGGAATACGCGGCAGTGATCGACATCGATCTGGCGGATATTAAAGAGCCAATCCTGTGTGCTCCGAACGACCCGGATGACGCGCGTCCGCTGTCTGCGGTACAGGGTGAGAAGATCGACGAAGTGTTTATCGGTTCCTGCATGACCAACATCGGTCACTTCCGTGCTGCGGGTAAACTGCTGGATGCGCATAAAGGTCAGTTGCCGACCCGCCTGTGGGTGGCACCGCCAACCCGTATGGACGCCGCACAGTTGACCGAAGAAGGCTACTACAGCGTCTTCGGTAAGAGTGGTGCGCGTATCGAGATCCCTGGCTGTTCCCTGTGTATGGGTAACCAGGCGCGTGTGGCGGACGGTGCAACGGTGGTTTCCACCTCTACCCGTAACTTCCCGAACCGTCTGGGTACTGGCGCGAATGTCTTCCTGGCTTCTGCGGAACTGGCGGCTGTTGCGGCGCTGATTGGCAAACTGCCGACGCCGGAAGAGTACCAGACCTACGTGGCGCAGGTAGATAAAACAGCCGTTGATACTTACCGTTATCTGAACTTCAACCAGCTTTCTCAGTACACCGAGAAAGCCGATGGGGTGATTTTCCAGACTGCGGTTTA
>ENA-UEPH01003106-UEPH01003106.1-human-gut-metagenome-genome-assembly--contig:-NODE-3106-length-10477-cov-6.707404_pt1 | contig 10477 bp, 20 predicted proteins | sample MGYA00242891_ERZ507898 | MGnify/ENA primary metagenome ERZ507898 (study PRJEB26167, sample SAMN06115411) | human gut metagenome | host: Homo sapiens | place: China:Guizhou | collected 2014-10-15... | reverse complement strand
ACTGCCAAGGCCGAGACCAAGACTGAGAAGAAGGACGACGAGGAGTAATCTGTGGCTACGAACGTAAAGCGCAAAAAAAACGCCTCTGTTTCTTCGTCCGGTTCAGGCGGAGGTGGCGCTGGAGGTTCTTCTGGCTCAAACAATGGAAGCGCTGGGTCTTCTTCAACCGCGCCGAGTTTTGGCTTTTCGTCCCAAATTGCTGAAGGAACTTTCAGGTCGTCAAAACCTGGAGCGGGCGGGAAAGGCGCTGACGGAGCATCCGCCGTATTGTATGGATGCGGCGGCGACGGAGGCGGCGGTGGCGGCGGCGGAGGGGCCGCTGGCAACTATAACCTTACGGTCCGAAATAATGCATCTATCAAAATAACATCTACTCCGTCCAGTACAATAAGAATAAGATTTTCAGCGCACGTTAAAACCTACGACAACTATTCTGGTAGTGGCGGTGCTGGAGGCGCCGGAGGAGCTGGTGGGGACGGATGCATCATCCTCTATTATGGCGCACAGAAAAAGATTGAATCAGGCCCCGTGATGGACCGCACTGGCCGCTTTATTCTGGACAAGCTGGGCCGAAGAATCGTCGTGTGAGGTGAGATACCATGACAATAGAAGAGAGGCTATCCGCCCTGGAACAGAGGATTTCTACCATGGAGTTACAGGCGCTTGCGGAGGAAACACCCACAAGCTACTACACCAGCAAATACAGTGGGGAAGAGATAGACGCACTTCTGGATAAGGTGGCCGCTATGACACAGGAGGTGGGCGTATGATTTACATGACCGATTGGAATATCTGTACGCCACCCGGTTTTTCCCTTGGATTTGAGGGTGATAATGAGGTCACGTCTCTGGAAATATCCACTGACCTGCCGGAAGGGTGGGACCTGAAGGTGGACGTGGAGAAGGATGGGCAGAAGAACATCATCCAGCTTTCCCGAGATGGGGAAGTGTACAGCGCTCTGCTTACCGCCTCCATGCTGGCGGATGACGGTACATACGCCATGCAGGTTCGGGGCACTCTGGGTGACCAGGTGCGGCACAGCAACCTGTTTTATGCCACGGTGTTCAATAGCATCAATGCGGTAGACGCATTCCCACCGCCCCTGCCCTCCGAGTTTGAGCAGATGGAGGACCGTCTGACAGACATTAACAATAATCCGCCAAAACCCGGCACAAACGGGACATGGCTCATTTTTAACCCGGATTCCGGGGAATATGAGGAATCAGATATACCATTACCAGAGGGCGGCGGTGGTGGCTATAGGATCGGCCACGGCCTACTGCTGGACAGGGAAACGAATACACTCTCTGTAAATGCGGTGAGCGACTTCGAGGGGGACAACACCCTTCCCATTACTGCGGCGGCGGTGCAGGATACTGTTGGAAATATCGAGATCCTTTTAGGGACGATTTGAAAGGTGGTAAAAAATGAGCGTAGCAACTGAAATCAGCCGCATCCAAACCGCACGAAATACGATCCGTGCGAAAGCGGTAGAGCTTGGTATTGGCACGAGCGTTGACACATTGGACAAGCTGGCGACAGAGATCGAGGGTATTGAAAACCGGGGCGCTGTATCGGCGCAAGTCCAGGAGGGCGATACATACACCATCCCGAAGGGCTACCATAACGGCAGTGGCACGGTGTCCGGTGTGGCTGGCGGTGGAAACTATAACCTCCAGAGCAAGAGTGTTACGCCTACCAAGGTTCAGCAGAACGTGACTCCAGACCCCGGTTATTACGGACTGTCTGATGTGACGGTAGCTCCGATTCCCGATAGTTACCAGGATGTGTCTGCTGTGACCACCACTGTGGCTGACGTGCTGACTGGAAAGGTATTTGTAGATAAGACGGGTAAGGTTTCTACCGGCACCATGCCAAACAATGGGGCCGCAAATAAAACCCTTACAGCGGAGGAACCATCATACACCATCCCAAAGGGGTACCATGCTGGTACTGGTAAGGTGCAGATTGTCCCAGAGACGAAAACCGTCACGCCTACAAAGTCCGAGCAGACTGTGGAGGCAACAGAGGGCAAGGTGCTTTCCTCTGTCACCGTAGGGGCTATCCCAGAGGAGTTTGTAGACACAACAGACGCCACCGCAGAGGCTGGACAAATCCTCGATGGGGAAACTGCCTATGTTGGCGGCAGCAAGGTCACAGGTACGATGCCAGATAATGGGGCAGTTACCCAAACGCTGACCGTTGCGGCTCCATCCTATACGATTCCGTCCGGACACCATGACGGAGCTGGAACAGTATCTATCACGCTGGAGGAAAAGACCGCAACCCCCAGCGAGTCCGCCCAGACGATTGCGCCAACTACTGGAAAGGTGCTGTCTAAGGTCACCGTTGGAGCCATTCCAGCCGCATATCAGGACGTAAGCGGAGTAACGGCTGCTGCGGCTGATGTGCTGACTGGTAAGAAGATCGTAGATGCGGAAGGCACATTGGTATCCGGCTCCATGGCGAATAACGGCGCTGTTTCCGGTACCATCGACGGCCTGACCACGACCTCCTATTCTGTGCCTGCCGGGTACACCTCCGGGGGTAGCGTGAGCTTGACCAGTGACATTGAGGAAGCCCTTGCGGCCATCTGAGGAGGTGCGGCATGAGCGTACAGAGCGAGATTGACCGCATCAAGAAGAATGTGAATGACACACTGAAAACTATTAGTGATACCGGCGTGACGGTTGGGGCCGGTAGTGATTCCCTCCCCACTGCGGCCGCTGCCCTGGCGAATGAGAAGCAGGATAAACTCACCGGCACCCAGGGTCAGGTGGTTGGCTTTGACAGCGGGGGTAACGCCGTGCCACAGGATGCACCACAATCTGGCATGACCCAGGAACAGGCCGACCAGAGGTATCTCCAGTTGAGCGGGGGGACTATGACTGGGGAGTTGGTGCTGGAGGTAGTTGAGTCCCCTGATCCGGTAGACGGAGGCACAGATCCCAGAGTGCAGTTAGCTGTGAATGGAGATTTTGTGGGCCTTGAGAAGTTACCGCTGATCGGGATTTCTAGTAATCATGATACGGCATATATGTTTGCCAATCCAGGAGAGATTGATGCTTTCACAAGTCCGGGCTCTGGCATTGTTCAAAAAGTAGACTGTGGGGGCGTGTTTTTCTATAACGTAGGGGGCGCAAAAAAAACCGGCTTTGCGGAAAATGATGCTTATCTGCCTACGATGGACGATGTAAAGGAGGAACTCCGCAATTCTAGACCAAAATCCACCCTGGTTACCCTCCCCCTCTCCGCTTGGTCCAACAACACCCAGACTGTTACAGTTCCGGGCGTGCTTGCGGATGAGAGTAAACAGTTGATTCAGCCAATGCCGACGATTGCGGACCAAGCGGTGTATTCTGCCGCTGGGATATCCTGCACGGGACAGGCGGCCAACAAATTGACATTCAAGGCGCAGACGGTCCCGACAGAAGATGTACAGGTTTATGTGGTAATCCAGGAGGTAGGGACATGATTTTTAGTTGTCCTGCCAAGCCGTTTCCTCCTCCTCCTAAAATCTACGGTGTAGAATGGGACTGGACCAGCAACGGCTCCACCAAGGGCAAACGTACTGATGGTTCCGCACAGTTTGCCGAGCCCTCCCCCGCCGCTAACAACGGCTCCGGCTCTTCCCCATTTGACAACCTGTACCCGTGGAAGGACATGACCAAAACGACCCGGACCGGGGGCGTGATGGTGAAAGAGCCCAAATACTGGTACAAGTGGACCAAGACGGGGAAGAAGCTGAAGCTGCAAATTGCGGACGGCCCGGTGGAGGGGTTCCATGTGGACCCGGTGAACATGGACCGGGGCGACGGCCTTGGCGAACTGGATTACTCCTATATCGGACGTTACCACTGCGCCAGCGGCACCTATAAGTCGGAGACCAATAAGGCGCAGCAGGTGGATATTACCCGGAGCACGGCCCGGACTCGCACCCATAACCTGGGGACGAACATCTGGCAGATGGACTTTGCCCAGATGTGGTATGTGAACATGCTGTTCCTGGTGGAGTTTGCGGACTGGAATGGCGAGCGCATCGGCCGGGGCTGTTCGGCCAGCGGCTCCAAGGAGAACAACGGCAAGACGGACACCATGCAGTACCACACGGGAACCACGGCGGCCAGCCGGGATTCCTACGGATTCTGCCAGTACCGGAACATCGAGGGCTGGTGGGACAACGTGTACGACTGGATGGACGGGTGCTATTACAACAGCAGCGGCCTGAACGTCATCAAGAATCCCAATCAGTTCAGCGACAGCGCCAACGGGGTTCTGGTGGGCAGGCCGACCAGCGGCTACCCCAGCGATTTCGCCATCCCGACTCAAAGCAATCTGGAGTGGGCGCTTTACCCCACCGAATCTTCTGGCAGTACGACTACCTATGTCCCGGATGGCTGGAATTTCAACGGTGGTAGCCCGTGCCTGTACCATGGCAGTGACTATTACCACCACCAGAATTACGGGCCTTTCTATGTGAACGGTTACAGTAGGTCGTACTCTGACTTCACCATCGGCTGTCGCCTCCAGGAGCGCCCGCCGAAAACTTAGAAAATCACCATACTCCAATAATAGAAGGTTTACGCATTATGTATAACTTTATTGCATTAAAGCGTCGGGACAACATATACCCCAAAAATTGTTTGATTTGATGAAAGGCAGTGCGGCATGATACTGAATCCAGTGGTGCAGGGCGGTGGAGAAACTGCTACAGTTACTATAAAAAGCCATGATACAATATCAAGCCCTGATTATGGTCTACATTATATTACTTCGGACGGAACAAAAGGCTATGCCCCACTTAACTCTACAGAATTTACTATATCAGTATCTAAAAACTCTTTTATCCTTCCACTAATGATAGGAGATGTAAGACAAGACGCATTAAGCGGAGCGTTAGAAGTGGTTGCAAATTCGGAGGTATACACTCGGAGTGGCCATACGACCAATTTGGTATATGTATCTGGAGACGGGGTGATTACAGTATGATAATGAATCCGGTGATACAAGGTGGGGGCGGCGGTGCAAATCTCGTGACTGCAACACTGGATTTTGAGCCGAAAAATGGTGTAACATACACGTTTCTGGATGAAAATGGAACGCCTAAGCAAATCGATGGGACGGGAGTCTATTCCATGCAGGCGGGGATTTTGGTTGCCGAATTTGATGTGTCACGCTCTTCGCCCTTTTTCTCTGGTGACATTTCTCAAATTAAAATTATTGGCCAAGTTGGAGCCGCTTATCATGTGACTGGAGATTTCAGGATTTATTAACCAATAGTTTAAGATGGAAAGGCGGTGTGCCATGCCACCGGATTGCAATGATTGTCCCATGGAATCCCGTATCGCTAACCTGGAACGGCGAGTAGAAAAGAACGAACAGAAATCCTCTGAGACGCACAAAGAATTTTATAATCGGGTCCGGGCCTTGGAGATCGCCCGTGCAGAGCAGGGCCAGCAGTACACAACGATACTCGAAAAGCTGGAGGACCTGACGGGTAAAGTGAGCACACTGTCCAAGGGATTGTCAGACATTCAGGCAGAGCCTGGACGAACCTGGAAAGATCTGAAAGGCAAAATAAGTTGGGCCGTAATTGCGGCGGTTATTACAGCGGTTATGGCCTTTCTGTTAGACAAGATAGGTCTTTGAGAGGGGGTGAAAATATGGACTTTGGAATCGCATCCGTGGCGGCCATTACCGTCATCTGTTATCTGGTGGGACTGATCGTCAAATCGTCTGGCCTGGATAACAAGTACATCCCGGCTATCGTGGGCCTGTGCGGCGGCGTTCTGGGCGTGGCGGCCCTGTATACCGGCCTCCAGGACTTCCCGGCGACGGACCCGCTGACCGCCGTTGCCGTGGGCATTGTAAGCGGTCTGGCGGCAACTGGTGTTAACCAGGCCATCAAGCAGATGAAGGAATAACAACATATTTTTGACTACAAAGGAGATTGAACTATGAACACCGAAATGCTCTATGAACTGTACGAAATCACTGAGAAGAACGACGCCCCCGATTTGGCTACCGTAGGCATGCCCATGCTCCTGAAGAAGCACCCTGAGATTACCCATGAGGAGGCCAAGGAGATGCGTGAGTTTACTGGCCGTCACGGTCAGGAGCTGGCCGCCGCCTTCCCTGACAAGGAGGCATTTGCCGCCGCCGTGGCTGCTGGCGTGGCGGAGGATGAGGCCGCCAAAGAGGAAGCGGAAAGAGAATAATAAAAAAGCACCCAATCAGGGTGCCTTTAGCTCCATATTTAGCTGTTGAATAATCAGGGCGGTCTCTAACATCCCAGTCATTTTCTCCTCACTGTCCGGCATGGAGGGAAAGTTCTCCCTGGCATTTGTCAGGATTCTGAGGGCCATTTCCCGGTCTTCGTTTGTGGCGTTGCCGGACTCGAACTTGTCTGCTAGTGCAGAAAATTCCTGGTTTGTGTCCACTGATAGGCTGAAAGCAGTTTCTGCCTGCCTCAAAAAGTGGCAAAGCAATTTGTAATCATGCATTTTTATCACTCCCTTATCCGCATATTACAGCACACGCCCTGATATGTCAATGGAGGAAGACCATGAGATTACGAAAACAGTATTTGACCAGAAACGACTGTTACAGGGCCGGGAGGACCATCCGACCGCAGGGGGTAATGGTACACTCGACCGGGTCTAATAACCCCTCTGTGGCCCGCTATGTGCCCGGAGATGATGTAATTGGTCGGAATCAGTACGGGAATGATTGGGACAGGCCCGGACTGGAAAAGTGCGCCCACGCCTTTGTAGGCAGATTTGCCGACGGATCGGTGGGGACAGTACAGACCCTTCCATGGAATCGCCGTGGCTGGCACTGTGGCCGAGGGAAGAACGGCAGCGCAAATGATACACATATCTCCTTTGAGATCTGTGAGGACGGCCTAACGGATGCCAGCTATTTTAAAGCGGTGTACCAGGAGGCCGTGGAGCTGACAGCCTATCTCTGCAAGGAGTATAACCTGGACCCGTTGGCTGACGGAGTGGTAATCTGCCATCAGGAGGGCTACCGCAGAGGGATCGCCAGTAACCACGGGGATGTCCTTCACTGGTTCCCTAAATTCGGCAAGACCATGGATGATTTCCGGGCGGATGTGGCCCGATGGATGGAAGGAGAGGATGAGACTGTGACCTACGAGCAGTGGAAGGAGTACATGGACCGCTATCTGGCCGAGCGAGCGGAGCTACCGGCCAATGAGTGGGCACAGGCTGGACTGGAACAGGCAAAAGTGAAAGGCATCACAGACGGCACCAGGCCACAGAGCTTTGCTACCCGCCAGGAGGTGGCGTTAATGGTCAAGGTGGTTAAGTGACAACAAAAAGAAAGAGGCCAGGGAATGATCCCTGGCCCTGTTTTTTCGCTATAATACTGCACTATCCTTTTCCCATCCCGGCAATGCAGAGCTGGCCGGGGAACTGTCTGTCCAGTGGTTCTTTCTGTCATTTTAAAAACCTCCTTCATTTTTTTATATTTCGAATAATCACCCATATAGAAAGACCAAAGCTGACGGCCAGCAGACCATAAATCAAAGCATCCATATCTTGACACCTCTTGAGCATTTTGTTATTCTTTAGGGGGGAGGTTTCCCTCCCCCTCCTCTATTCTGTCAGCTTCTCAATCAAGAGAAGAATGGCAGTGACGAGGTTTAGGATTGCGGCGGTAAGGTTAACTAAGCTGTCGGGCTTGGCCTTGCCGCCCTTTTTTTGTTTGCTCACTGGTGTTTCACCTCCTTTCTGATACTATAATACACTATTTCGTTTCGCTTGTCAATACTATTTATCCACTTTTTTGTTTATTTTTATATTTAATATTGACGATTTACATTTTATAGTGTATAATAAACTTATAAAAAGGAGGAATCAAATATGACATTAAGTATGGGGGAAAAGATTAAAGTAGTCCTTGGACGTAGGAATATGACATTGGGAGAATTGGCGGAAAAAACTGGACAATCCCGACAAAACTTATCCAATAAGGTAAGCCGTGACAATTTTACTGAAAAAGATTTACGGGCAATAGCGGAAGCATTAAACTGCACTTATGCCGCCTCATTCACTATGAATGACACTGGAGAGGTGATTTAATGGTGTATATTAACACCTAGCCCACGCAGAGACGTAAACCCCACATGCGTGGGGATGAACCGTCTATATTTTCGATTTTGGCGACAAAAACAACTCCCACTACCGGGACGGGTGGTGGGAGTTATCTATGTCAAGATTTTGTTTTACTACCAAATAGATATCCGAGAACAGTAGTTGCAACAATTTTTGCGACTTCAAATGCACTGGTAAACATCGGGGAATCAACATGGAACTTTGCGTCAATAAGAGCAAAGACCGCGATTGCAATTAGACACCCATATAGCAATTTTTTCCCAACGGTATTTTTCAGGTCTTCGACTGCATGACTGTGTTGTTGATTTTTGAGTTTAATTAAGTTCGGAACATCTTCAGATGTTTGCAGAGGTTGATTGACCGGAGGAAAAGGCGCATCAATTTCTGAGATAATTTCTGGCTTTTTATTTGTATTAGGTGAGCAGATATTCCCCATATGTATTATCCGACCTCATATCCTCAGTTGTAATTTTGGAGCGATGTTGGCAAAATGCGTTTGACCAGCCAGAGCCATCTTTGTGTGTAATTTTTGATAATGTCACTCCGTCAAAAAACTTGAAACTGTTCCAAATTCGAACAATAGCAGTTTTTAGATTTGGAGCACTATCTTCATCAATGGCATACGCTATACCGTTTGCATCTGTAGCATATTTATTGATGGGAGTGCTCTTAAAGGATTTAAACTCATCATATACGGTAGGGAGAACGGGGCCATACTGCCACACGCCAAAATCTTCCGAAAAAAGATCGTTACCAGTAGCCTTGACATATTCACAGCTTACAAAATACAGTAATTTCTGTAATTTCATGGGAGAAACAGCAACACTTTCTGAAAATGCGCGCTTCAAAATATTGTTGCAAACAACGGTCGCTGACATTGGCATGCTCTAGACCCTCCTTTCTATAATATATTATATCAGCGAATGTGAGGATTGACAATAACAAACGAATGTTCTATATAAAATTTTTGAAGGAGCCCTGACAGCCCCGTTTCCTTCAATTATGATCGATATTTACCAATGAGGCCAAGGCGTGATCCCTGGCCTTTCTCTACTCTCTATTACATTCTGTTATACCTAACAACCATAGTGGATCTACATTCAACGCAGTTGCGAGAAGCGGAATCTCAAAATCGGGAACGATGCGCTCCCCTGTTTCAATTCGGCTGATTGCCTTCTGTGTAAGACCATGCCCATTAAGCTGGATTATAGCGGCCAGTTTCTCTTGTGATAATCCCGCCTTTTCCCGAGCAAGGCGGACCCTTTCACCACAACAGTTGCACTTTCCATTCCATGTTAACAATCGCATACTATCAATCCTATCCCAAAAGTGACTATTTCGGGATTGACACTAACACACTTTTTATGCTATTATTATGCCAAAGATGACTAAATATTATGAATTATGTGTGTTTTGGAGGAGTGAAGGATGGTTTGCCCAAAATGTGGAAGTAATAGTATTAATGTTCAAATGGTATCGGAAACGCAGTTACTTACCAAACACCGTGGCATTTTCTGGTGGATTTGTATTGGTTGGTGGTGGCTTCCAGTTAAATGGTGTTGTTTTACTGTACTTGCATTGATAGCTAAGATTTTTGCCCCTCGTAAATACAAAACTAAAATTATACATAAATCTATGTGGGTATGTCAGACCTGTGGATACCATTGGCAGGCATAAAGAAGAACCGGACAGGAGAATCCTCCTGTCCGGCCAGTGGTTACCTGTCCAGGATGTAACGAATATATGCTGCTACCAAGTCAATAAACTCTAAGTTTGTGGGGCGCTTTTCTAAGGTATAGCCCGCCATCTTATTCAGTTCATCTCTGCCGTAGCTGTCCCAGCAGGCGCAAATCGCAGTACGGATTGCCCGCTCGACCCTGGTATCTTTATCACTAAATTCTGCGGCTATTTCGGGGTAAAGAACTTTCGTGATAAGATCAGTCCGGTAAGGGTCTTTTACGGTTACTGTAAGGGCATACCTCAAGAAGCGAAAACCTTTCAACTTTCCGCTGATTCGGAGGCGGCGTAGAGTTCGCTCTACAACAATGTGCAAATCGCTACATTCCTGTATAGGGTCCATGGTTATAGGCATGACGTTTCAATCCTTTCTATCTTTATGCGGGATACGCCATGCCTCTGGGGAGGTCCGCGGCATTGTCTTAGCGGGCCTCTCGATTTTTTTGCTATATCACACAAGATGCAACACAATTATACCACAAAAACCGAAAACCATTGTGCCACAATTACTTTGTGCTTTTGTTGGCGGGTTCGACTCCCGCCTCGCGCACCAAGAAGAACCAGGTCTGAAAAGGTCTGGTTTCTTCATTTTTCCTGAAAAC
>ENA-UEPH01003097-UEPH01003097.1-human-gut-metagenome-genome-assembly--contig:-NODE-3097-length-10507-cov-6.138734_pt1 | contig 10507 bp, 5 predicted proteins | sample MGYA00242891_ERZ507898 | MGnify/ENA primary metagenome ERZ507898 (study PRJEB26167, sample SAMN06115411) | human gut metagenome | host: Homo sapiens | place: China:Guizhou | collected 2014-10-15... | reverse complement strand
TTCTTAAGAATGCAAGTAAATCGTCATTCACACGAACGTCTATCCATTCCCATACTCGTGTATCATTCTCAGTCTTTCCACTCATGTACTTCACTTGCCACAATCACAGCACCACAGCAGTTCCATTTTTGTTCGTGATTAAAAGCGGTTCTTGTCGTCCACTCCTGTACACCGCCCTCGTGGTTTGTTCCGTCAAATTCTCCGTAGGCTTTACCGCAGACATCACATACCGCCTTTTCGGTACAGGTGGCATTGCCGCCTGAGCAATTTTCGGTTTCAAACGCATCGCATCCGTCCACGGTACATTTTCGGGTATGCTTACCGTCATTGTCAGATACCCATTCGCCAAAGGTATGACCGTTGTTGACTGTTACGGTCATCTCTGCATTATTGCCCGCTTTGTCGGTGACAACTATCTTCTGCTCGCCGTTTGTCGGTGGAAGAACAAAACCTCCGTCTGCATCAAGCGTAACCACCGTACCGTTTACGGTAACGGTATCAACATACTTCTCATCAACAGTAACGGTTTGTGCCTCACAATAGGTCTTGCCGTTCTCAATACCGCTGATTACAGGCTGAATATTATCAAGCGTTATACGGTCGGAGCGAAGGTATGTTATGTTAATATTTTCATCAACAAGCATTACATAAACAATATATTCTCCGTTGGGGTCTATGCAAAACGGTTCTTCATATGCACGGAATACAAGAGAGTTCAGTTCAGCCTCGGAAAGCTCCTTATCAGTTACCAAATAGGATACAAACACAACTCCGCTGTTATCTACGGCATTTATAGTTACCTCCTGTGTATCCTTAAAGAATATGCCAAAGGTAAGCTTGTTTAAGAATTCATTCCATTTATTTGTGCCTATGATAATTTCGCCCGTTGGCTTTTCGGTATCTTTCCACCGTGCCTTGATTGTAATGTTTTCGGCAGGCATGGTTTCGGGGATTTCCTTATCCCAGCCCTTAAAGGTATAACCTTTTCTTGTAGGGTTGTCAGGGGCGGTAATTTCTGTACCGTAATCCTGTGTAATGGGTGCAATCTCACTTCCGCCGTTGGTATCAAAGGTTATTGTGTACTGATTGATTTCCCATTGTGCTTTAACCGTTATATTCTCCGCAGGCATGGTTTCGGGGATTTCCTTATCCCAACCCTTAAAGGTATAACCTTTTCTTGTTGGGTTGTCAGGGGCGGTAATTTCCGTACCGTAGTCCTGTGTAATGGGTGCAATCTCACTTCCGCCGTTGGTATCAAAGGTTATTGTGTACTGATTGATTTCCCACTTCGCCCAATACTCTTTATTACCTGTTTCTGCACCGCCGATTGCCGTAACAGGAGAGCCGGTCAGATTTTCGTTGTCATACCAGCCCTTGAAGGTGTACCCGGTGCGCGTCACATCTGTCGGGAGTGTTGCGCCCACGCCGTAGGTATAGCCTGTGACATCCTTCCCGTCTGCGATCGTGCCGCCGTTCGTATTCAAGGTTACGGCATAGGTCGGGGCTGTCCACTGCACCGTCAGTTCCGTCACATCAGCAGGAACACTGCCGCCGGGTTCGTAGGAATTGCCATTGCCGTCAAGCCACATAAAATAATTATCGGTATCTCCGTCCGGGCGGGTCAGACCATCGGATGCGGGAGCGGTAAATGTACTGCCGTTTTTCACAATGATCTGAATAGCATCGGAGCTATTACCCAGCTTGCCGCCGCCAAGGTCAAGGGTAACGGCTTTCAGACCGTCAGAACTCAGTGTGTCGGGGTTCAGGACTTCAAGGACGGGGCGGAAGCAGATACCATAATTACTGCTTTCAGTCGTGCCCATAAAATTATTCACTGAATTGCGTGTGGTTTTACGAATGTTGAAATCGTAAGAACGGGAGGTGTCCTGCCCCCAGAAAAGGGAGATATTACGATTGTTATCCAGCTCCTTTATGAAATCGGAGTTCTTGGCGAGGATCTGATCCCACTCGTTGTTGGCAGGAGCTCCGCGCATAGGACTCTTATAGATACTGCCCATTGTGGGTGCGCGAAGGGTGTAGTTTATACCGCCCGCAGTGTTGGTTTTACCGAAAATGAAACCTGCATTGTTCAGGTCGATCCAGCTGATGTTGGTAGTAACCCTGTAGTCGGCAATGAACAGACTGTGCTCGTAAGCATATCCGTACTGTGCGTTCTTGTCTTTGGTCACAGAGGCCTGCTCGGAGGAATCTTCTACATGGTTGGATGCAGGTTTCAGCACATAGGCGTCCACCGTGCCTGCATAGGTAAAAGGCACATAATGCAGTGTGCTGTCAGGCAAATTGCTGTTTACCGTTCCGGGAATATCCATTGCCGAAAGGTCAAAATAGTATCTGCCGCCAGGGGTGAGGGTAAACTGCTCGTCAGGCTGACTTTCCACCGTCAGCGTGACATCCGCAAAAGCACTTGCAAGGTCGGTCTTGCGGTCACCGTTATACTGCTCGCTGAAGACCTTCATGGTATAGTCGCCCGGTGCAATGTCAGACGGGATTTTGATTTCAACCGTTCCGCTTTCGGCAGTAGGCTGTGCTACTCTGCCGTAATACTGTGCGCCGTTGTTATCCGCCAGGATGACAGAGATATATTCATTTTTCCCTGTGGTCGCCCCTTTGTAATTCAGCGTAACGGTATCGTCGGGGGCGGCGCTGACAGTTTTTTCCGTTACGGCAAAACTGCGGCTACTATCTAAAAGCGTCAGTTTCCATTCGTTTCCGCTGTATTTGGAAACTTCGGTCAATCCTCCGTCAGGCTTTCCGCCCACAGCGGCAGATGCAAAAAGGACAGAGTTCATATTTAAGTTAAAAGCGGGACGAACAGTCCGATGATTATTGAAAATGAGCATAGAGTACCCAGAGTATTGGACAGAACCATCACTACGCACGACGGCGACATTATATTTATTGGAGCCGGGGGAGCGCAGCCACCAACCGCTTGTCACCCAATTCGGATGTGCAGGCTCCAAGGCACGCAGATCGTTGTTTACAACAATAGCCTCTTTTGCGGAAAGTGGCCAGAATACAGCGTTATCCACCTGCCCTCCCGCTACACAGTCGGTATTCTCTCCGTCGTAACTTCCGCTTGTAAGCGCCCGTTTCTTTACGGCAGCATTTTCTTCTGTCGTCAGCTTTTCCGCAAGCGCATCTATCGCGGTTTTCAAATTACTCGGTGCGTATTCGTTGTTTAATATGGTATCGGCAAATGGTATAACTCCCATAGCGCCTGCCGCAAGCAGGGTAATATCCCCTTGTGCGCTTGTAACACCGCTTCCGTCATAGCCGATAACTCGCCATGCACCGGAATCATTTTCATGGTTTTGCCCGAAATACACGGTCGGTGCGGTCGCTGTGTTTACATTTTTACTTAGTGCGCCTGTGCCAAGCTGTATCGCAGCAGAGCCCTCTGCCCCAACCTCCTCGGCAAACACGCTTATCGGCGTAAGACAGAGCGTCATGCATAAAGTCAGCAAGATACTAAGTATTCGTTTTTTCATATTCTGTTACCTCCGTTTCGCAGCCTCAAACAAGACTCTTTTTCTTTTTCAGTACAATGTATAAGATTAAACCGAGGTTACCAAGCAGCGCAAGTCCCGCAACAGAACCGATAACAATCAAAGCAGGTGAAGATGCGGGTTCGGATATGTTTCCGAAGCCTGCGGGAACGGCTACATCTGCCACCGCTTTCACACCGGTGTCTTTCTCACCAATCCACCAGTTGCCGTTTTCACCGATAAATGGGGTAAGACCGTCCTTGCCGTCCGCACCGACAACTTTACCAAGATTGACTACATCGCCGTCGGTATAGGTGATAACAAGCTCGCCGTCTGCGTTGATCTCCGCTTTGGCTATTCCGATGCCGTCCTTACCGTCTTTGCCGTCAGAGCCGTTTGCACCGTTTGTTCCATTTGTTCCGTCCTTGCCGTTCTGTCCCGATGCACCTGTCTCTCCGGTGTCGCCCTTTTTGCCTTGTTGTCCGGCTTTACCGGTATCGCCCTTTTCGCCTTGTCGTCCGGCTTCACCGGTATCGCCCTTTTCGCCCTGTTGTCCGGTTTCACCGGTATCGCCCTTTTCTCCGGTGGCTTTCACACCGAGGGATACCCATGTCTGTCCGTCGTCGTAGGAGATATACCAGAAGTTATCATCACCTATTTTTAGCTTAGGCGTTGCACCGTCTTTTCCGTCCTGACCGGGCGCACCTGTCTCTCCCGTGTCACCCTTGTCGCCTTTATCGCCCTTGTCGCCTTTGTCGCCCGCCAGCTCCGACAAGGCAATCAAATTATTCCAGACAGAATCATCGCTGTACTTCCACTGTATGAATCCATTATATACATTCAGTTCAATTTGCTTTCCATCTGCGCCGTCATTTCCCTTTAACTCGGAAAGTGATACAAGAACACGGTAAGCGTCATCACTTTCACCCTCATATCTCCACTGGATACTGCTGCCGTCACTGCGTAATTCTATTTCTCTGCCGTCCGATCCCGTAAAGGTTGAGAAGGTTTTGGTATTGGATAATGCCGATACCGTTCCGTTATTGCCGACAGAGGAAACCGCAAAGGTGTAGGTGGTATCCTCTTCCAGAGTATCGTATGTATATTCAAAGGTCGTGTCTGACAGCGGAGCATCAGTCACACGCACAAAATCGCCGTCATCCATACGCATCCAGATATGATACCCTGTATAGGGGCGTCTGCTGTCTGCAGTCGGTGCCTTCCAGGTGATTTTTGCACTTTGATTGTCTGTTACGGATACGCCTGTAAGTGTAGGTACGGGCGGTGCGGCACGAAGATTGGTCAGCACATATCCGAACACAGGAATCTTCTGATCTCCTGCCGACCATGTGCGCATACCGAAATCCCAGGTAAAGCCGTATTGGCTCGAAACATCGTAGCCGATTCCGTAGGAGGCAAGGAGCGAACGGCGGTCGATGTTGTTTACCGTACCGCTGGCGCCGCTGCTTTCCGTCGTGGTGTAGACCGTACCTGTTGCTTTGCTGTAGCTCAAATCGATTACAAAACCCATATTGAATGCGTCTACGCCCCATGTGCTTTTCATCGAAGCGGAGAAGCCGTGAGCCATCTCAACTCCCTCGGCATGCTCAGATGTGGTCGTCCAGTCGTTCGTGATACTGCTTGCACCGAAGCCAAGCTCATATTTCTGCTTGCTCAGCGATTCAAATTGCGTAACCGAAGCATCGGAAGAGCCGATATTCGACCAATAGGCGAACGGGTCGCCCTCGGAATTTTCCGGCAAAACATTGCTGTTCAGTATCGGCAGAGCCTTTGCCTTTCCCGCTGCAATGTCTTTCTTGTAGGTTTCGTTATACAGTACCGCAAACTCATCGTAATACTCTCGGTCGAGCATGGTGTAAACCGGCTGCCCGGGGATCATCAGGGCGATGGTATTTCGCTCGCTGAGGTCAAAATCGCCCTTTTGCGGGTCATAAAGCGAGTAATAATAGGTTGTTGCCGGCACGCGGTACAGCACCACAGAATCGTTGCCGCCGGCATTGAATGAGGCACTGTATTCCTTAGAAAGGGTATCCTCGGTGCTCTTTGTAAAATCCATGGTGTATCCGAGGGTCGCCTCGTATCTCCACACCTTCAGATCTCCCTGCGCGACGATGGACGCACCGAAGGAGGTGTTGTGCGATGAGGATTTCGTGTCCGAATAGCCTGAGGAGAAGGTGTAGGTGGTTGAGCCGTCGGAGAAATCAAGATCATAGTCACCGAGCTCCGAGAAATACGGAGCCGCCTGGAGCACCGCCTGCACCTGTGCATCGGAATATCCGTAGCCCTTGCCCTCATAGCGAGCAAACAGACCGTCCTTGTTCACGTCAGCCGCAAGCAGTATGCAGTTATACGGCATATCCCATGCAAGGTCGGCATCGTGGCACAGTTTGGAAAACTCATCCTTCTCGGCTGTCACTGTATACTTGCCGGCGACCGACAGCGTGCCGCTGCCGAAATCCTCGCCGTAGAAAACATCGGTGAACAGGTCGAATTTACGCGCCGAACCGCTTCCCTTTTGCCTTTCGGCGGCAAGCGCGATCACCTGCTCGCGGCCTTCCGTGTTGTGGTCAAAATTGCCTGCGATGACATCCTGATACCACCACCATCTCGCGCTTGAATTCTTTTCGCGCGCGGTGTCGCGCAGAAGATTAAGCGCGCCGTTCTGCTGCACCTCATACAGTCCGCCTGCGATCCATACCTGCTCCGGCGTACCTCTGCCGTTGATCGCAACGCTTGTCATAGCGGGCTTCGGCTTCACGCCCAGATCATTTGTTCCGTTTGCGGTATAACCGCTCATGGTGGTTTTCTGCACATTCGTTATTGACTTGTTCTGACCGTAATAAACGGCAAAGCCCATGTTTTCGTTGTCGGTTTTCTTGTCCCAGATAAAGCCCTTCTTCTTTTCTTCCCTAACTTCACGGAAATATCCGGCAATTATGATTTCCTGCCAGCCGTCGCCGTTGATGTCTCCCGCGGCAAGGTTTCCGTAGCGGATATGATCGTAGTAACGGCTGCCGTCCGCTTTTTCATCCTCGCGGTTCAGGGTCATCAGGGACTTTTGATCCACTCTTTTGAGGTTTCCGTTTTCGGCTTTGTATACCGAGAGCTTTGAAACAGCCTTACGGAAGGAATCGCCGGAAATCTCCTTGTCCCTGCCGTCGATCTTATCCGGCTCGGCAATGCCTGCGTACACGATAAGCTCATCGCAGCCGTCACGGTCAATATCCGCCGAGACAAGCGACTTCGTGATCTGGTCGCGCTCATACAGAGTCGTGTTCCAGCCGTTGAAATAGGCATTGCCGCTGCCCTTGGATTTGACAAACGATTTTCTTGAAAGTCCCTGCTCTCCGGCAATTCCCGTGCCGGCGATTCCCCATAAATCATCATTGCCGACGTAGGTGATAACGGCGGTCATCTTTCCGTCACCATCATAGTCGCCCGCCGTGACATTGAAATAGTGGCGGAATTCCTGGTATTCCAGCTCGCCGTAACCGGGTTTCTTGCACGCCCACATCGGAGCGTCGGCAATTTTCTGAAGCTCGGAGCGCTTGTTGTTTACAAGGTTTTGTACCCAGTAGCAGATCTTCGCAGTGTTCTTGGAATTATCCATATCGCAAAGACCGACAAAGATAGCATGATCGTTTCTGCCCGTGCCGAGTGGGTCGTAAGCTGTTCCAACAGCAAATGCAACATTATCGACAGCAGAAACCCGATGGGCACTCGGTGTACATTCGGCAATGTTGATACCGAAATTCCACTTACTGTATACCTTGGTATGATCCTGCGCCGCCTGCCCCTCTGCGTTGCGATAGCTGTAAATGATCGGCTCATACCATGGGGTGATGGCAAAGGGCTGACCCTTTTTTGTGCCGTACGGGTTGCTTTCATCCTCTGCCCATCCGACCGGTGGGGTTGTGTCGGGTGTGAGCAGTGTGCCGTATGCACTCGAGTCGGATGCCGATACTCCCAGAATGGCATAGCTCATAATAGGTAAAGCAACACACATCACCATACATAGGGTGAGCAGGGTACAGAGTATTCGTTTTTTCATTTTCCGTTTCCTCCCTTCAAATATTGTGAACGGTATTTATCCGCAAACAGAGCGACACCCTGTTTTAAGACCTCCATTTGGGTTTTTAAATAATATTCATCCTCAAACATAGCATAGTGTACACAGGCACGAACAAATATAAAAATCAACGGTGTAATCACCGTGTACGGAATACCGATTTTCGGCTCCAACCGCTTGGCATATTCGGTATAGCGCTCATTCACTCCCTCAAAGAATTTCTTGCCGTGCTCAATATATTTCGGATGAGTATAGACCTGATACATCAGCCGATATTTCTTGCCGTGCTTCTTTGCGGTCCAATACGGAACCTCTTTCACAAATCGAACAACATCCTTCGGGTCGGTGGGAGCTTTTTCCATAAAATCATCCTCGACCTTTTCCATACAGTATGCAGTTGATTCAATAATCAGTTCATCAACACTGTTGAAATAGGAATACAGATTTCCCGTTGTACAGCCACACGCTGCCGCCAAAGCCTTGATGCCCGTACCGGTCAATCCGTTTTCAGCATAGCATTCAAAGCATTTTTCCATTATTTCCCTCTTACGCTCGTTGTGCTGTTCCTCTGTTGTTCTCATAATGTTCGCTTCCTTTTGATAACTAATCAATTAATTAACTATAGTATAACACAGGACTACGGTAATTTCAACAATTTATTAAAAAATTTTTGCAAAATATTAAAATTTTATCGTATCGGTCGGAAACTTTACGGCTATAGCCGTACCCTTTTCCGAACTTTCTTCCACACGGACTTTACCATTGTGCAATGTGACGATTTCCCACACCAAAGAAAGTCCCAAGCCTACGCCACCGTATTCCCTGCTTCGAGATTTATCCACACGAAAGAAGGCCTGAAAAATACTTTCTCTGTATTGTTCGGGGATGCCGTAGCCGGTATCCGCAACCGTAATAACAAGCTGATTGTCTTTGTGCGTTACGGTAATATTCACTGTACCGTCAAAACGGTTGTAGCGTATAACGTTTTCGGTCAGATTATATAACAAACGGTAAATCAACGTGTCACTGCCTGTCATAACAGCGTCGCCCGTGCTTTCAAGTGCAATATTGTTCTTCTCTGCAAGGGGCGCAAGGTCAGTGAAAATTTCTTTTACCATAGGTCCTATCTCTATGCGGTCGGCACACGATACTGTACGAAGCTTACTCATTTCCAACAAGGTTTTTGTCATTTGCGTCATTCGTTCGGTCTGCTCACGCAACAATCGGAGGAACTCCGCCGTTTCCGGCAATACCTCGGGATGCTCTGCCGAAAAAAGTTCAAGCTGTGCCTGCATAAGCGAAAGCGGTGTGCGCAACTCATGTGCGGCGTTTCCCGTGAACTGTCGTTGAGCGGTAAATCCCTCATCAAGACGGTCAAGCATCCGATTGAACGACTTGACAAACTGTCTCAGTTCAGGCGGAACTTCTTCGGTTATCTTCATATCCGTCAAATTGTTAGGTTGAACCTTTTCAACCCGAGCGGTAAAAGTACGCAGAGGCTTCAGCGCATGCCCGCTTAAAAAATACGCAAGCACACCGCCTAACAATGTTGCCGCCGCCGTAATATACCAATTGGTAGCGATAAAGGATTCCTGTGCTCCGTTAATTACGATAGTCAATTCACGATCAAGCTTTTCGTGTTCGGGATCGAAAAAGTCAGGTTCTCCTTTGTCCGTATCTCCGTAACCTGTAACATAAGAGCCTATGGAATCCATATAATGGCTACCGGAATAGCCGATAAGAACATTCATAAAAATGCAGGTGGCTCCGATAAGAAGTGCTGTCATCAGAGTTATGCGCCATTGCAAGGATAGCTTTTTCATACTTTTTCTTCCTCCATAACATATCCTTCACCAATGCGATTGCGAATCGGGTCATAGCCGAGCGCCGCACGCAGTTTCTTTCGTAATGCAGAAATATGTACTCTTATTGAATTGCTGAAATTGTCAAAATTGATGTGATTGCTTTTTAGTTCATAATAGCAAAAGTCACGCTGCAAATTTGCAACGTGACTTTTGTTTTAAGGAAAGCTATATATTAACTTATAAACTATTTAGCGCAGATCATCAAATCTTATATTTTTCCAATGCTTTTTCATATTCTTCGCTGTCATCACCGTATATAACAACTTGCAATGGATTACTTAAATCAAGACTGTAAATGCCCAGTAAAGATTTTGCATCAACTGTATAACGGTCTGAAACTAAATCAACATCATAATTACAGTTGGAAGTTAATTCAACAAATTCTCTGACCTGATCCACTTGTGTGAGTCTGATTTTTACTATTTTCATATACTTGTCAACCTTTCTGACATATTTTAATTTCATCTAATGTGGGCAACGCAGGAATTGCACCTATTCTTGTTGCAGTCAGTCCACCCGCAGCATTTGCAAAAAGTATCTTATCATCAAGCACCATATCAGCAATCTCATCGGGTTTATAGTTTTTTAACTGCCACAACATTGCACCTACAAAAGCATCCCCGGCACCTGTGGTATCAACCGCATCGACCTTGTATGCAGGAAATACACAAAAATGATTTTTGTTGCGATAGCAAGCACCTTTTTCTCCGAGCGATACCAAAACTAATGACGCACCCATATTTAAAAGCTTTTTTGAGCCGATTTCAAGATTTGTTTCTCCTGTAACAAGATACATTTCTTCCTCAGACACTTTCAAAATATCCGCCATTGTAATCGCTCTTGAAATTTCATTTACCGCTTTTTCCCTATCACTCCACAAAAGAGATCTATAATTAGGATCAAAACTAATTATTTTCCCGAGTTTCTTTGCATAATTTACAGCATCATATGTCGCCTTCCTGCAAGGTTCATCCAGATCTACAAAGAATTGATTATCCAGCGTAAACTCATACTTAGCAGAGTCCGCTTTCATATTCTTCAATTCA
>ENA-UEPH01003090-UEPH01003090.1-human-gut-metagenome-genome-assembly--contig:-NODE-3090-length-10524-cov-5.595482_pt1 | contig 10524 bp, 8 predicted proteins | sample MGYA00242891_ERZ507898 | MGnify/ENA primary metagenome ERZ507898 (study PRJEB26167, sample SAMN06115411) | human gut metagenome | host: Homo sapiens | place: China:Guizhou | collected 2014-10-15... | reverse complement strand
GCCATCCTGAACGGCGACATCAACAATGTGCCCACCAAGAAGATCCCCTACTTCGACTTCGAGGTTCCCACCGTGCTGAACGGCGTGGACACCGGCATTCTGGATCCTCGCGACACCTATGCTGACGCTTCCCAGTGGGAAGAGAAGGCCAAGGATCTGGCAAGCCGCTTCATCAAGAACTTCAAGAAGTACGAGGGCAACGAGCACGGCAAGGCTCTGGTCTCTGCCGGCCCCCAGCTGTAAGCTGATTTCCGCCTGATACTGAAGCGATAAAAAAGGACGTGTTCCCGCAAGGGAGCATGTCCTTTTTGTTCTGCAGACCGGCAGGTAAACGTTCCGTCGGTTGTATTTTCCACATTCCTGTGTTATCCTGTGGAAAAGGATGTGAGCAGAATGGATGCAAAAGAATTTGGTGCATTCCTTGCACAAGTGCGCCGGGAGCGGAACATGACGCAGGCCGAACTGGCTCAGCAGCTTCACGTTACGGATAAAGCCGTCAGCCGCTGGGAACGCGGCATCGGGCTGCCAGACATCAACACGCTGGAGCCGCTGGCCGATGTGCTGGGCCTGACCCTCGCTGACCTGATGCACTGTCATGACTCCCGTCAAAAAGATGGCACTCCTCCCGTTCCTCTGGAAGATTTTTTCACCATGCTGCGCCGCCAGCACACTGTAGACTGGCATTCTGTGCGTACTGCTCTTCTTGCATTAAGCATTGCACTTGCCCTGTGGGGAATTTTTGCCTGTCCAGGCAGATTAGCTGTGCACTGGCGGACTCTCAGCGATGGTTCGCTTCAGGCCGACGGCTGGATATCCTCCCTGGTCATTTTTCCATTGTTTGCCGGATTTGAATTTCTATCTCTTGAGCTCTGGAACAATTTTGAGCAAACCGGTTACTACCGGCGCTGGGGTGAGGTGAATCTTTTTATCATTCATGCCATGTCTTTCGGCACGCCTCTTACCCGTCTGATGCGGCTCGTGCTGGATCTTCTGTTCTTTTTCTGTTTTGGATTTCTGCTTCCATGCTGCGAAGCATGGCTGATCCTTTTGAATTAAATGTCACTTCCCTCTCCGTCCCCATCCGTGAAAAAGCAAAAGAGCAAAGCCCGCCGGCTTTGCTCTTTTGCATAAGGATCTATCATTTTTCGCTGCTATGCCCAGAGCACAGCGGAGGGCATTCCCCATCGTTTTTACTTTGCAGCGTCGAACTCTGCCTCGATCTCTGCCGAGGGTGCCGGGGTGAGCAGGCTGACCACCACGCACACCACCAGAGAAGTCAGGAAGGCAGGCAGCAGCTCGTAGATGCCAAACACGCCGCCCAGCGGGCTGATGATGTACTTCCATACAAAGACCATCAGGCCGCCGGAGAGCATACCGGCCAGTGCGCCCTGCCAGTTGCAGCGCTTCCAGAACAGGGAGCACAGCACCACCGCGCCAAAGGAGCCGCCGAAGCCGGCCCATGCAAAGCTGACGATGCCGAACACGCTGGAGTTGGGGTCGCGGGCCAGCACCACGCCCACCACGCTGATGCAGATGATGGTCAGGCGGGCAGCGAACAGGCTCTGCTTCTCGGTCAGCTTCATGTGGCCGAACTCCTGCAGGATGTTCTGGGATACGCTGGAGGCCGCTGCCAGCATCTGGCTGTCGGCGGTGGACATGGTAGCGGCAAGGATGCCGGCAAGGATCAGACCTGCCAGAATGGCCGCCAGCACGCCGTGCTGAGCGATCAGGCTGGCCACGCGCACGATCAGGGTCTCGCTGGAAGAGCCGCTCAGGAACTCCAGCGCGCCAGCCTTGGTCATGCCAAGGCCCACCATGCCGATGACGATGGAAGCGGTCATGGCAATGACCACCCACACGCTTGCAATGCGGCGGCTGAGCACCAGCTTCTTTTCGTCCTCAATGGCCATGAAGCGCAGCAGGATGTGGGGCATGCCGAAGTAGCCCAGACCCCATGCCAGCGTGGACGCGATGTCCAGCAGACTGTAGGAGGCGGCGGTGTTGTCTGCCGCATTGTGGCTTGCAGCCATGGTCAGGTAGCCGGGCAGGCTGCGGGCGTTGTCCAGAACCACGTCCCAGCCGCCTGCCACGCTGACACCATACATCAGCACTGCGATCAGCGCCATGCTCATGACGATGGACTGGATCAGGTCGGTGGTAGACACCGCGCGGAAGCCGCCCATGATGGTGTAGCCCACAATGACCACAGCGGACAGGATCATGGCCGCCATGTAATCCACGCCAAACAGGCTGTTGAACAGCTTGCCGCAGGCGGCAAAGCCGGAAGCGGTGTACGGGATGAAGAACACGATGATAATGACCGCGCCCAGCGCGTTGAGCAGGTTGCGCTGGTCATGGAACCGCAGGGAAAGGAACTGCGGCACCGTGATGGCATCCAGATTGGCCGAGTAGCGGCGCAGGCGGCGGGCCACGATGAGCCAGTTGAGCCATGTGCCCACAGCAAGGCCGATGGCCGTCCAGCCCGGCGACGCGATGCCGGTGAGATATGCAAGGCCCGGCATACCCATCAGCAGCCAGCTGGACATATCGCTGGCTTCGGCGCTCATAGCCGTGACCAGCGGGCCCATCGTGCGGCCGCCGAGGTAGAAATCGCTGCTGTCCTCGTTGGATTTGCTGTAGACAAAGCCAACCAGCAGCATTCCCACCAGATAGATCACAATGGTGGCAATGATGCAGATATTGATCATTTGATTACCCCTCTCTTTCTTCCCCTCAACGGGAACATATCTTAAATATTACCACAAAAACCTGCATTCCTGCAAGTTTTTCGGGCAATTCAAGGACACAAACTGCTGTTTTTCCGGGTTTTGAACAGAAAAAGCAGTATTTCTGGTGCAAAATCCATCAGAAACACTGCCGTCGTAAATTGATCTCCGCAGCCCGGCGTAAAACCGTATCCGTATTGAACCAAAAAAGCGCCCCCTGCCATGGCCTTGTAAGGGTCAGCAGCGGGTGCTCTTTTTGGTTTATGTCCGTACAAAGAAATCCGGGAACCGTTCCAATATCTTCTGGAAATTCTCACGGTACATGCCAAGGTGATGCTCAAACAGGGCTTCTACATCCACGTCCAGCGGCAGGCCGTCCCGCAGGTAGCCAAAGATCTGCTCGTGCTCTTTCTGCACCGAGGCAATATTTCCCCGGCAAAGGGCCGAGTCCAGATACCGCACACGGTCCATATGGGAAGTAACGTTGTGCATGGCCTCCCAGATGCGGTCGTAGCCGGAATCGTGGTACAAAAGCCTGTGGAAGTCGTTATCCAGCGAGATGAAGAAGTCATCTGCTGCATCCCGATCCAGATAAAGGTCTTCGTTCTGCCGGTTCAGCAGTTCCTGAAATTCGTTCAGCTGTTCCCTTGTCAGCTTTCCGGCCAGCCCGCGCAGCAGCGCCGGTTCCAGAATGCGGCGCATGGCAAAGCCTTCGTTCAGGTATGGAACGCTGATCTTGGACACAATGCTGCCGCGCTGCGGCAGAACATCCACAAGCCATTCGCTTTTCAGCATCATCAGCGCTTCGTGTACCGGTGTGCGGCTCATGGCCAGCTGTTCGCACAGTTCGGCCTCGCTCAGCTGACAGCCCGGCTGCAGCTGCAAGGTCATAATATTTTTGCGCAGCATACGGTAGGCGTAAGCCCGGTTATTTTCGTCCATTCTGCGCACGTCCAGCAGCAGCGGCAATGCGCTGGCCTTTTCTTCTCTCATAGCAGTTCCCTTTTTTGCTTGCCGTAATTTTACCGCAGGGCGCACTGCCCCGCAGACATCTGAAATCATTCTTATTATAAAGCATCCCGCGGCACATGTCAAAAAGAATAAACATCCACCAGCCGAGCTGGTGGTTTTTCCTATGCGGGCATAGCCCTCTATTCTTGACCATGCGTCAAACGCACAAGATAGACATTGTCAGTTGCCAACGAATTATCGGATAGGTTCTTCTGAAATTTTGCAAAGTGCGCTTTTATTGATTTTAAGTCGCTCTACGAGCTTCATAGCTCGCAAACTTTAATTAGTACTCATACTTTAATTAGTACTCATACAATATAGCTTCTACTATTCCAAAATTCTTCGTTTGAGTTTTATTACTCACCGATATAATCTTTATCGAACCACCCGCCTAGCGAGTGGTTTTAGATATGCAAAAAGACGCTTTGTGATCTCTCGCGAAGCGTCTTTGCCTTTGATGCTTAAGGTATAGCGTTTTCCGTTATTGCTTTCAATCCGAAAATTGCAACAACTTTTTGCCGCTGTATTTTCTTGTTTTGTAAAGTTATACAAAGTCCTTGATTTTTGTCAAAATTAAAAGTCACGCGTCCCGATCCATATTCTGTACTTTTTTATTTGCTCTTTGTCATTTTATTTTTGAATAAGTATTACTTCTGCCATTATTCTGCAATAAACTTTCCAAAATCAAGTCCAGAACACTATACTGTCACGCCCAGTTTTTTCGGCCATAGCGGGTGGTCAGCAGGCAGATCTCCTTTTGAAGCTTCTTTGTCAGCTGGGTCTTTTTCAGCCGCCAGCGCCAGTTCTGGCCCACGGTGGAGGGCTGATTGATGCGGGCAGAGTTGTCCAGCCCCAGCCAGTCCTGCATGGGGATGATGCAGGCCGCCGCTGCGCTGCGCAAGATCAGTGCGATCATGCTTTTATAGAGCTGCTCTTCCGGGGTGGCGTAGTCGTACAGGTAGTCCCGCACCATGGCGCGCTCGGCATCGGTGACGGTCTGGTACCACGATACCAGCGTCTCGTTGTCGTGGGTGCCGGTATAGGCCACACTGTTCACAGGGTAGTTGTGGGGCAGATAGTCGCTGGCGCTGCCAGTGTCGCGGGAGTCAAAGGCAAATTCCAGCACCTTCATGCCGGGGAAACCGCTGTCCCGCACCAGCTGACGCACCGTCTCGCTCATATAGCCAAGATCCTCTGCAATGATCTCCCGCTTGCCCAGTGCCTGCTCCACGGCACGGAACAGCTCGATGCCGGGGCCTTTCTCCCAGTGGCCCTCTGCCGCGGTCTCGCTGCCGTAGGGGATGGAGAAATACTCATCGAAGCCGCGGAAGTGGTCGATGCGCACCACGTCGTACAGCTCGAAGCAGTACCACAGGCGGGTGATCCACCACTGATAGCCGGTTTCGCGGTGGGCTTCCCAGCGGTAGAGCGGATTGCCCCAGAGCTGACCGGTGGGCGAAAATCCATCCGGAGGAACGCCAGCCACCGCCGTGGGCAGATTTTCCCCGTCCAGCTGGAACAGCCCCGGGTTTGCCCATGCATCTGCCGAGTCCAGCGCCACATAGATGGGGATATCGCCGATGATCCGGATGCCTTTGCTGTTGGCGTAGGCTTTCAGCCTGCGCCACTGCTCGTCGAACTTGAACTGGAGATACTTGTGGTACTCCACCTCAAAATACAGCTCCCGGCGGTAGTAGTCCATGGCAGGTTGCCAGCGCAGACGGATGTCCTCGGCCCACTCGATCCACGGCTTGCCCTCAAAGCGGTCCTTCACCGCCATGAACAGGGCAAAATCATCCAGCCACCACTTGTTTTTCTCACAGAACGCCGTAAACACTTCGTTGTGACCGATGTCGCTGCGGGAGTACGCCAGCCGCAGCAGACGGCCGCGCTCGGTATACAGGCGGCTGTAGTTGATATCATCTGCCTTGCGGCCGAAGTTTGCCTTTTTGCACTCGTCGGCAGTCAGCACCCCTTCCTCCACCAGTGCATCCAGACTGATGAAATATGGGTTGCCTGCAAAGGCGGAAAAGCTCTGATAAGGGCTGTCGCCGTAGCTGGTAACACCCAGCGGCAGGATCTGCCAGTAGGTCTGTCCGGCTTCCTTGAGCCAGTCCACAAAGTCGTACGCCTCCTGCGAGAAGCAGCCGATGCCGTAAGGGGACGGCAGACTGCTGATGGGCAGCAAAATGCCTGCACTTCTCTGCATCTTCGTTTACCTTCCTTTATAACTCGATCAAAATACCTGCATCGATGCCCTGAACGATGCTTACGAAGAAACGCTGAAGGCCCTGTTCACCGCGCCGGACCGCCCCACCGCCATGCTGGTCAGCGACGACATCCTTGCCGTGGTGCTGGAACAGTTCTGCGGCAAGCTGGGGCTGCGCGTCCCGAAAGACCTTTCCATCGTGTCCTTCAATAACTCGCTGTTCTCCCGCATCACCAGCCCGCAGCTGACCACCGTGGACGTGAACCCCTACCAGCTGGGCATGGAAGCGGCCAGCCAGACCATCAACCACATCGAGAACCCGAATCTTCTGGCAACCAAGATCATCGTGCCGCATAAGCTCATCCAACGGGAGAGCTGCTGCCCGCCGCCGGAGATCTGATGTGCAAAAAAGAGGCCGTCCCCTCTCTTTTCCAGAGAGGCAGAACGGCCTCGTTTTGCTTATTTTTTCCGGTACTCCCGCGGTGTCATGCCGAAGTGTGCCTTGAACGCCCGGTTAAAATAGGAGAGGTTCTCAAACCCGCACCGGGAAGCGATGGTCAGAACCGTCTCATCCGTGGCCTGCAGCGCTTCGGCGGCGGCGTTGAGCCGGTACTCGTTCAGAAAGGCCACAAAGCTCTGCCCGGTCATCTGCCGGAACCACCGCATGAAGTGGCTGGCACTGAAGGAGCAGACCCCGGCGGCATCGGCGACCCGGAGTTCCTCCGTATAATGGGCCGAAAGCCATTGCAGGAGCGTTTTCAGCCGCTGGGTGTCGGCTGTCTCGGCGGCAAGCCGCTGCCGGCCCTGTGCAAGGAGCAGGGCAAGAAACCGCAGCAATGCCCCCTTGACCTGCAGCTCGTAGCCGGGGAGCTTGGCGCGGTTGGCATCCTCCACCTCCCGCAGGCAGGCGGCGGCCTGCAGATAGCACAAATCGTTCGGGGTCAGCCGCGCAGGCAGCGACAAGCGCCCGCTTTGCAGCGGAAGCAGATATTTCTCGGCACAAAGGTCCTCTGCGCCACCCAGAAGCTCCAGCTCAAAAATGATATTTTCGTATTCCATGCACTGCCCCTCGGCCTGCCGCAGGGCATGGAGGGTGCCGGGCGTAAAAATAAAGATGTCCCCCATGCGGGCCGGGCAGCTCTCAGCGCCCACCTGCACCAGTCCTGTGCCTCGCTTGACAAAGACCAGCTCCATGCTCTCCTGCCAGTGGAGCGCCACCTGCGGAAAGTCCCCCGGAATGGTGCAGGGATACAGATTGAAGGGAAACCGCACGGCACCATGCTGCTTGGTCTCCTGCAAAGATGCCTGATTTTGCATTGTTTCACCTCCCGATGATAGGATTGTACCACAGTCTGCGCTTTTTAGGCAAGATTTTGATTGTTTTATGTGGTATATCTGGAAGTACAGATGTCAAACCTGTTTTCCGTAGCAAAGGAGGATGCATTTATGAGCTTTACCGAAACGTTACAGGGTCTCACGGGCAAGCCGCTGGCAGACTGCACGAATCAGGAGCTGTATCTCGCGCTGCTGGAACTCGTCCGGCAGAAGAGCGCCGACCGTGTGCAGCCGGTCACCGGCCGCAAGCTGTACTATATCAGCGCCGAATTTCTCATCGGCAAGCTGCTGTCCAACAACCTCATCAATCTGGGACTGTACGATGAAGCCCGCGATGCACTGGCTGCCGTCGGCAAGAGCCTTTCCGATATCGAAGAGGTGGAGCCGGAACCCTCTCTGGGCAACGGCGGTCTGGGCCGTCTGGCTGCCTGCTTCCTCGACTCTCTGGCAACGCTGAACCTGCCCGGCGACGGCGTGGGCCTGCGGTATCACTTCGGCCTGTTCCACCAGTCCTTTGAGGACGGCGTGCAGAACGAAAAGCCCGACCCGTGGCTCACCGCCCATAGCTGGGCGGAAAAGACCGACATCACCTACCCGGTGGAGCTGGCGGGCAAGGAGTACACTGCCCGGCTGTACAAGCTGGCGGTCACCGGCTACGAGGGCCGCACCAACACCCTGAACCTGTTTGACCTTGACACCATCGATGAAAGCATCGTCCACGACGGCATCGCCTTCGATAAAACTGCCATCGACAAGAACCTGACCCTCTTCCTCTACCCGGACGATTCCGATGAGGCAGGCCGCCGCCTGCGGGTGTACCAGCAGTACCTGATGGTCTCTGCCGGTGCCCAGCTCATTCTGGCCGAGTGTGCCGCCCGTGGCTGCGATTACCATGATCTGGCCGACTACGCCGCCATCCAGATCAACGACACCCACCCCAGCATGGTCATCCCGGAGCTGATCCGGCTGCTGGGCGAAAAGGGCATCGAATTTGAGGAAGCCGTAAAGATCGTCACAAAGACCTGCGCCTACACCAACCACACCATTCTGGCCGAAGCGCTGGAAAAGTGGCCCCGCGCCTATCTGGATGCCGTGGTGCCCCAGCTGATGCCCATTATCGAAAAGCTGGACGCACTGGCCCGCACCCGCACCAAGGACGAGAGCCTTGCCATCATCGACAAGGACGACCGGGTGCACATGGCCCACATGGACATCCACTTCACCCACTCCACCAACGGCGTGGCAGCGCTGCACACCGAGATTTTGAAAAATTCCGAGCTGCACGGCTTTTACGAGCTGTACCCGGAAAAGTTCAACAATAAGACCAACGGCATCACCTTCCGCCGCTGGCTGCTGGAATGCGACCCCCGCCTGACCGCCGCGCTGGAACAGCACATCGGCTCCGGCTTCCGTAAGGATGCCGCCGAGCTGGAAAAGCTGCTGGCTTTTGCTGACGACGAAGCTGTGCTGGAGCAGCTGACCGCTGTGAAAAAGGCCAACAAGGAAGCACTGGCAGACTGGCTGCTGCGCACCCAGAAGGTGAGCGTGAACACCGATGCTGTGTTCGATATCCAGTCCAAGCGCCTGCACGAGTACAAGCGCCAGCAGCTGAACCTGCTGTACCTCATCCATCAGTACTACGAGATCAAGGCCGGGCACCTGCCCGCTGCTCCGCTGGTGAGCATCTTCGGTGCCAAGGCGGCACCTGCCTACACCATTGCAAAGGACATCATCCATGCGCTGCTGACCCTGTCCAAGGTCATTGCCGCAGACCCGGAAGTGTCCAAGTGGCTGCAGGTGGTGTTCGTGGAGAACTACAACGTTACCGCCGCCGAAAAGCTGATCCCCGCCTGCGACCTGTCCGAGCAGATCAGCCTTGCCTCCAAGGAAGCTTCCGGCACCGGCAACATGAAGTTCATGCTGAATGGCGCGCTGACGCTGGGCACCATGGACGGTGCCAATGTGGAGATCAGCCAGCAGGTGGGCGAGGAGAACATCTATATCTTCGGCCAGACCTCCGATCAGGTCATCCACCGCTACGCCGTGGGCGACTACGACCCCGCCCAGTGGGTGGAGGGCGATGCCAACATCCGCCGCGCCATCAACTTCCTCACCGGCCCGGAGATGTTGGCCGCCGGTCACGCCGAAAACCTGACCCGCCTGCACAACGAGCTGATTCATAAAGACTGGTTCCAGACCCTGCCGGACTTCAACGCCTACGTTGTGCGCAAGGGGCAGGCCCTCAGCGATTACGCCTGCGACCCGAAGGGCTGGCGGCGCAAGTGTCTGGTGAATATTGCCAAAGCGGGCATGTTCTCCTCCGACCGCACCATTGCCGAGTACGACCGTGACATCTGGCATCTGGGCGAATAGTTTATTATCGCAATTTTATTGATCTTCTGCCGCAGGACGAGATCTATCTAACCATGGGCACCGCATTTGGAGCTGCTCTATGAGCCGGGCGCAGATGAACACAAGTAAAAGACGGGGTGCTGCACAAATGCACAGCACCCCGTCTTTTACTTACCTTTGTAGAGGACGAAGGATGGCACCGTGCGGCAGAGCGATACAGTGAATTTCTGCGCCGTCACGAGGGGCAGAATATTCTCTTTCTGGAACTGGGTGTCGGCTACAACACCCCGGTCATCATCAAGTATCCGTTCTGGCGGATGACCGCTAAAAATCCAAACGCATTCTACGTCTGCATCAATCAGGGGCAGGCCGTTTGCCCGCCGGAGATCGAGCGGCAGTCTGTCTGCATTCATGCAGATATTGGCGCTATTATAGCACAGTTGTGACCCACAAGAGGGCTGGCATCGTCCAGCCCTCTCTCTTTTTGCCAAAGTTTCCCGCGTGTTTTCTTGCACTCTGCCGAAAGTAGCGTATTTTCAAAACTTTTTGTTGACACGGCTCGATTTTTGTGGTAATCTATCCCAACAATTTAATATAACATATTTACTTAGAGTTCCAGCTCGGCTCCCGAAGGAGCCGGAGCAAGTTTTTAACTTTCTTATCGCTACATAGCAAACCCGAACCAAGGCCATCCCGGAAAGGATGGTCAGTTTCAGGTTGTTGTGTGGCGATTTTTTTATTGCCAAATTCAGCACCATACCTTGAAAACCGCATGACCGTCTGCATGGGATACCCGGCGATGACCCTGAGAAGGAGAGCCGGAAAACGCCGCCGGAGGGGAAGAACTTATTAGGCAACTGAATCACATCCAATCCTTGTTTGAACAAACCA
>ENA-UEPH01003080-UEPH01003080.1-human-gut-metagenome-genome-assembly--contig:-NODE-3080-length-10564-cov-2.900639_pt1 | contig 10564 bp, 3 predicted proteins | sample MGYA00242891_ERZ507898 | MGnify/ENA primary metagenome ERZ507898 (study PRJEB26167, sample SAMN06115411) | human gut metagenome | host: Homo sapiens | place: China:Guizhou | collected 2014-10-15... | reverse complement strand
CTCGGCGTCGACGACGATCTTCTTATCCGTGCTCAGCGGATCGTACGTGCCGATCTCCTCAATGCATCTGCCGTCGCGTGCGAAACGGGAGTCCGCCACCACGATGCGGTAGTACGGGGCCTTCTTGGCGCCCATTCTGCGAAGTCTGATCTTGACCATGTATCTTCACCTCCATCAAAGTTCTCTGTATCTCCAGCTCCCTGCGGGAGCATGGAATCGGTTTCAGAATCCGTACGGACGGCCGCCGCCGCCGAACAGATTGCCCAGCCCGCCGAAGCCGCCGCGGCCGCCGCGCTTCATACGCTTCATGGCCTTGCTGTTTCCGGACATCTGGCGCACGAGCTGCTGCATGAGCTCGAACTGCTTGAGCAGCTTGTTGATCTCGACCACGCTCGTGCCCGCGCCCGCCGCGATGCGCTTTTTGCGGCTGGAGTTTAAGATGGCGGGGTTGTCGCGCTCGCCGGGGGTCATGGACTGGATGATCGCCTCGATGCGGCCCATGGCCTTCTCGTCGACGTTCGCGCCCGAGAGGGCCTTGGCGTCCATGCCGGGGATCATGCCGGCGATGTCCTGCAGAGAGCCCATGCCCTTGATCTGCTGGAGCTGGTCGTAATAATCCGTGAGCGTGAAGCGGTTCTGCCGCAGACGCTCGGCCATTTCCTCGGCCTTTTTCTGGTCGAGGTTCTGCTCGGCCTTTTCGATGAGCGTGAGCACATCGCCCATGCCGAGGATGCGGCTGGCCATCCGGTCTGGGTGAAAGACCTCGATTTGGTCCAGCTTTTCCCCCATGCCCACAAACTTGATGGGTTTTCCAGTTACTGCCCGGATGGAGAGGGCAGCGCCGCCCCGGGCGTCGCCGTCCAGCTTGGTGAGCACTACACCGTCGATATCCAAGGCGTCATCAAAGGCTTTGGCGGCGTTGACCGCATCCTGGCCGATCATGGCGTCCACTACCAACAGGATCTCAGTGGGAGAAACAGCGGCCTTGATCTTGCACAGTTCATCCATCAGTGCTTCATCCACATGGAGCCGTCCGGCAGTGTCCAGGAACACCATGTCATTGCCATGTTTGATTGCGTGCTCCACCGCGGCCTTGGCGATATGCACTGGATCTGTCTGCCCCATCTGAAAGACGGGGATGCCCAACTGCTCACCCACTACCTCCAGCTGCTTGATGGCGGCGGGGCGGTAGATATCACAGGCGGCCAGCAGGGGCCGCTTGCCGTTCTGCCTCTTCATCAAACCGGCCAGCTTGGCGCCGTTGGTAGTCTTACCGGCGCCCTGAAGGCCAACCATCATGACCACCGTAGGAGGCTTGGAGGCGATGGTCAGCTTGGCGCTGGCCCCGCCCATCAGCTCGGTAAGCTCCTGGTTGACGATCTTAATGATCTGCTGGGCCGGGGACAGGGCCTCCAGCACGTCGGCCCCAACAGCCTTCTCCGTGACCTGGGCCACGAACTGCTTGACCACCTTATAGCTGACATCGGCCTCCAGAAGGGCCAGGCGGATTTCACGCATGGCCTCCTTCACATCGGCTTCGGACAGGCGGCCCTTGCCCCTCAGCTTTTTAAAGGCGGCGGACAGCTTTTCAGAAAGTCCTTCAAATGCCATGGATTACTCCTTTAACAGCTGGTCAGCGGTATCCCGCACCCGGAGGGCCAGCAGCTCCATGTCGGCCTGGTCCCGCTGTGCGGCCAATTCCACCAACTGCTGGGCGTCCTGGCGGAGCTGCTCCAACTGGCTGTGCATGGTGTGGAACCGCTTGATCAGGCCGGTCTTGTCCTCCAACTCGGTGAGGATGGCCTCGGCCCGGACGATAACATCCCGGACTCCCTGGCGGGTGATGCCATAGTTCTCAGCGATCTCGCCCAGGGACAGGTCCTCGTTGTAATAGAGGTCATAAAATTCCTTCTGGCGGTCAGTGAGCACATCGCCATAAAAATCATAGAGCATGGCCATGCGCTAAGCCTGACTTTTCATAGGTACTGACCTCCTCAAACAAAAAATGTAAAGGCAATTAACTTTACAAACGGAATCATACCATATTTTTCTCCTGTTGTCAAGTCAAATTCCTTGCGGGCAGAGGGCTCTGCTTTGGTATATTCACCCAGAAGGAGGGGGAAACTGAAGAAATAGCGGAGCGAAGAACCGGAAGTGGTCCGGCCGCGCGCCGCGGTGACTTACACTGACAGGAGGTACATCGCCATGTCCCATACCCCCAATGTCCCCATGGACGACGCCCATCTGACCAAATACGCCGTCAACGCCGCCCGGGAGCTGAAGCCGCGGGGGAAGGTGCCGGTCCGACGGCTGGTCCAAAGGCTGAAAAGGGATCTGTCCATCCTGAACCGGATTCAGGAGGAGCTGAGTGAATGGAGCCAGGGGAAAGCGGTCCTGCCGCCCAGTGTGGAGTGGCTGCTGGACAACCAATACCTGGCGGTGCGGGAGGGGGAGGAGGCCCTTCGGGCACTGAAGAAGGCCGGTCCGCTTCGTGGGGACGGACAGGGAGGGGCCCTGCTCCAACGCTGTGTCAGGGGAGGAGTGTGGGCGGTCCCTCACCTGGAACGGGAGCGTTTGACCTGGTATTTGAAAGCCTTTCAGACTGTTCAGCCGCTGACGGAACGGGAACTATCCCTGTTGGTCCCGGTCCTGGCGATAGAATTGATCCAGGAGCTGGCCCAGGAGGCCGGACAGTTGGAGGAGCTCCGGCAGGGGCGGACTGACCCTGGACGGCTGGAGCATCTCTTTTCTGCCCTGCGTGCGCTGGAGGGGGAGAATTGGGGCCCTCTGCTGGAGGAGATCAGCCGAGTGGAAGAGATTTTGACCCAGGACCCCTCAGGCCACTATCCCCACATGGACGACGACACCAGGCGGCGCTACCGCCAGCAGGTGTGCCGCCTGGCCAAAAAATTCCGCCTGGAGGAGAGCCAGACCGCCCGTAAGGCCCTGGAACTGGCCAAACGGGGGACTGGGGCTGCCAGACATATCGGCTGGTACCTGTACCGGCAGCCTCTGGGTCGGGAGAAGCGCCTTCCCTCCGGGCTGGGCTATGGGGGGGCGGTGGTTGGGCTGTCTCTGGCTTTGGCGGCGGGCCTGTGGGTGGCCGCTGGGAGCCTGTGGCTGTCCCTGCTCCTACTGCTTCCCCTGTCCGATATCGTGAAGAACGTCCTGGACTTTGACCTGGTTCGGATAGTGCCTCCCCGGCCCGTCCCCAGGATGGAGTTGGAGGGAGGTATCCCAAGGGAGAATCGCACCCTTTGCGTGGTCGTGTCCCTGCTCACCGGGGAGGACAGCGGCCCCAAGCTGGCCGCCCTGCTGGAGCGATACCGGCTGGCCAACCGGGACAGCGGTCCAGAGCTGCGCTTCGGCATTCTGGCCGACCTGCCTGACGGCGCTGCCCCCATGGGAGAGGAGGGAGCTGCCTGGGTGACCAGCGCCCATAGAGCTATCCAAGCTCTCAATGAGAAATACGGCGGCGGTTTCTATCTCTTTTTCCGCCGGCCGGCCTTCAGTGCCCAGGACGAGAAGTATATGGGCTGGGAGAGAAAAAGGGGGGCCCTCACCGAACTGGTCCGTCTGCTGAAAAGGAAGCCGACCGGCCTGCGGACAGAGGTGGGGGAGGAGGACTGGCTGCGTGAGGTGACATATGTCATTACACTGGACGGCGACACCAGCCTGAACGTAGGCACCGCCCGTGAGATGGTGGGGGCTATGGCCCATCCCCTGAATCAGCCGGTGGTGGACGGACAGCGGCGGGTCGTCACTTCTGGACACGCCCTCTTCCAGCCGCGAGTGGCCGTGGAACTGGAGGCGGCCAACCGGTCCTTTTTCTCCCGTGTCTATGGTGGCCTGGGGGGCGTGGACCCCTATGGCTCCACAGCCAGCGACGTGTACCACGATCTCTTTGACCAGGGCACCTATACCGGAAAGGGAATTTTCCAGGTGGAGGCCTTCTTCACCTGCCTCGATGGCCGTTTTCCGGAGAACGCCATCCTGTCCCACGACCTGCTGGAGGGCAGCTACCTCCGGGCGGGCCTGCTGGGGGAGGTGGAGCTGACCGACGGCTGCCCCTATAAAGTGTACGGCTATTTTGCCCGGCTCCACCGATGGATCCGGGGGGACTGGCAGCTGCTGCCCTGGCTGAAAAACCAGGTCCCTGATGGCCAGGGTGGGACCGAGGACAATCCGCTGTCCCTTCTGGCCCGGTGGAAAATCTTTGACAATCTTCGCCGCTCTCTGTCTCCGGTGGGCACCCTGGCAGCCCTGGTGCTTGGCATCTGCTTTTCGGGCCGGGCTTTCGCCTGGGCGGGGGGCGTGGCGGTGTTGGCCGCCGCCTCCAACCTGCTGCTCTCCGGAGCGGAGCTGGCTGCCAGGCGGCGGAACGGTAAACACCGCCGCTACCATTCCACGGTCATCGCCGGGCTGGCGGGAGTCATCCTGCAGACCGCCCTCCAGCTGGTCCTTCTGCCATATCAGGCATATACCGCCGCCACCGCCGCCGCAACGGCCCTGTGGCGGATGGGCGTCACCAAGAGGGGCCTGCTGGCCTGGGTCACTGCCGCTCAGGCGGAAAAGGGGAGAGACGGCCTATGGTTCTACGGGAAAAAATGCTGGTTTTCCGTGGTCATAGGGGGTGCCGTGCTTCTTCTGGCCCAACTGCGCATCGGACGGCTGGTGGGCGTGGTGTGGCTGATGGCTCCAGCTCTGGCTTGGGCCATCAGCAGGCCTGGCAAAAAGGGCAAGGAGCTGCCCCCCACGGACCGGAGCTTTCTCCTCCACCAGGGGGCCCTCATCTGGGGATATTTTGACGCCTTTCTCCGGCAGGAGGACCACTTTCTCCCTCCGGACAACTGGCAGGAGCAGCCCAGCCAGGGACTGGCCCGACGGACCTCCCCCACCAACATCGGAATGGCTCTGCTGTCTGTCATGGCGGCGGCGGACCTGAAGCTGATCACGCGGGAGCGGGGGATCGACCTCATTTCCCACATTCTGGATACGATAGAGGAGCTTGAGAAGTGGCGGGGACATCTGTACAACTGGTACGACACCGCCTCCCTCCGGCCCCTCCAGCCCCGGTATGTGTCCACAGTGGACAGCGGCAATCTCCGGGGCTGCCTCATCGCTCTGCGGGAGGGACTGTACCAGTGGGGGGAGGATGTACTGGCCCGCCGGGCGGAGCGCCTGTCCGACGCTATGGACTGCGCTCCCCTCTATGACCGGGAGAGGAGGCTGTTCTCCATTGGATACGAGGCGGAGCGGGACCGGTTGACGCCGGGGTGGTATGACCTGATGGCCAGCGAGGCCCGTCAGACCAGCTTCATCTCCGTAGCCCGTGGAGAGGTCTCGCCCCGGCACTGGCGAAGGCTGGGCAGGATGATGCTGGGGGACAACGATTACAGCGGTATGGCCTCCTGGACGGGGACCATGTTCGAATACTTCATGCCCAACCTGCTGCTGCCCTGCGAGCCAAATTCCTTTATGTACGAATCCCTGTCCTTCTGCGTCTATGCCCAGAAGCGGCGGGGGAACAAGACCCATACGCCCTGGGGCATCTCGGAATCCGCCTTCTACGCCTTTGACCCCGGCATGAATTACCAGTACAAGGCCCACGGGGTCCAGGCCCTAGGGCTGAAGCGGGGGCTGGACTCCGAGCTGGTAGTCTCCCCCTACTCCTCCTTCCTGGCCCTCCTGCTGGCTCCCCGAAGCGCCCTGCGCAACCTGCGGAGACTCCGGGATATGGGACTGGAGGGGCCCTATGGTCTATATGAGGCGGTGGACTATACCCCTGCCCGGATGACGGAGGGACAGGACCATGAGGTGGTCCGTTCCTATATGTCTCACCACTTGGGGATGAGCCTGATTGCCATTGACAACGCCCTCAACGACAATGTGATGCAGCGGCGGTTTATGAAGGACTGCGACATGGCCGCCTATCGGGAGCTGCTCCAGGAGCGGGTCCCTGTGGGGGCGCCTATCATGCGCCAGACGGAGCGGGACATCCCGGAAAAACTCAGGCCCGTCCAGGGCCCCGCTTTGGTGCGGGCAGGGCGGGAGTTTGGGCGTCTGGCGCCGGAGTGCCATCTGGTGTCTAATGGTAGCTGGTCGGTCCTGGCCTGTGACAACGGCCTTACCGCCTCCCGGATGGGGGACTGCCAGATCACCCTGGCCAAGCTCGGACAATACTATGCCCCGGCCGGAATATCCTTATTTTTCCAGGGGAGAGAGGGGATCTTCGGCCTGACCCCGGCCCCTCTGTACCAGAAGGGAGAATATAGCTGGGAGTTTCACAGCGCCGGAGCCGCCTGGACTTTTACCTGGGAAGGATTGGCCACCCGGACCACCCTGGCCGTCCCCCGGCGAGAAAACGGGGAGCTGCGTAGAGTAGAGCTATCCTGGACCGGGGAGGGGCGGCTGGAGGGCGAGCTGCTCGCCTATCTGGAGCCGGTACTGTGCCCACTGGCCGATTTCCAGTCCCACCCCGCCTTCTCCCGCCTGTTTCTGGAGGGAGAGCTGGATGACCACGGCGTTCTCTTTCAGCGCCGTCCCAGGGGGGAGGAAAAGAGCCTGTCCCTGGCTGTCCTCTGGGAGGGGGAGGGGATCACAGCCTGTCTGGACCGGGCCTCTGCCCTTGGCAGGGGGGGGCTCAGGGCTCTGGGTGGCCGGAGGGCCGGTCCCCTGGAGCGGGGGGTGGGCACAGATCCCTGCCTGATGGTCCGCTTCCCGGTATTACTGGAGCCAGGGGAGCGGGCGGTGTTCGCCCTGGCACTGGGAGCTGGAGATACCCCGGCCGCGGCCTCCACGGGAGCAAGGAACATCCTGAGAGGACAGGCGGGGGAGGCAGCCTCTCTGGCTCCTTTGGCGAGAAAGCTATCCCTGACAGAGCGGCAGGGGATAGAGGCGTTCCAACTGCTGTCCCGGCTGTCCGCGGCAGAGGAGCCGGGGGAACGGCCGCCAAAGAGCGCCCTGTGGCCCTATGGAATTTCGGGGGACTTTCCCTTGGCGGTGGGTCCAGTGACCGAGGGGGAGGGGCGAGAACAGGCTGTCCTCTGGTGCCGGTGGCACCAGCTCCTGACCCGTTCTGGATATCCCTTTGACCTGGTCCTGCTGGTGGAAGAGGGGGGCGACTATCGCCGCCCCCTGCGCACTGCTTTAACCGAGGAACTGAAGACGCTGGGGGCCGAATCGGCTCTGGGGGCGAAGGGGGGCATCCACCTGGCGGACAGCGGAGCGGCCCCTGCCGCTCTGGCCTGGGCCAGGGTGATCCTCCCTATGGGACCGGGAGAGAAGAGAGAGGAAAAACTCTCCCCCGCCACCCCGGTCCGCCTCTCCCTGGCCCAGCCGGAATGGAGGGCGGGGGAGGAGGGGACCGTTCTCATCCGGACAGGGAAGGCGCTCCCTCCAGTGGGCTGGAGCCAGGTGTTATGTAATTCTCAATTCGGATGGCTCACCGATGAGACAGGAAACGGGCTGCTCTGGACAGGGGGAAATTCCAGGGAAGGAAAACTGACTCCATGGAGCAATGACCCTCTGGCAATCGGTGGACCGGAAAAAATTATGGTAAGCTTAGAGGAGAAGGAGTGGTCTGTCTTTGCTGATGGCGACGGCTGTCCCTGTACGGTCACCTACGGACCGGGCTTTGCACGGTGGGAAAAGCAGATGGGGACAGGACGGCTGGTAACAGAGGCGTTTGTACCTCTCATTGGGACAAAGCGGATCCTGACCTTCACCCTGGCAGGAACAAGCGGGACACTCTCCTACCGCATGGGAGAGGGTGAGCCCATGGCCCGCCCTCTTGCCCAGGGACTGCCTTTGACTCTGGTCACAGAGCCGGGACACAGAGGGCTGGAATCCCGGTTTTCCACTAAGCGGTATTTGGATTTGAGGGGCGAGACCCTGACATGGTGGAGGGAGCGGGTGTCCTCCCTTACCTTGTCCACCCCGGACCGGATGCTGAACCACTACCTCAACGGCTGGTGCCTGTACCAGGTGACTGCCTGCCGACTGATGGCGCGGACCTCCCAGTACCAGAACGGCGGCGCCTTCGGCTTCCGGGACCAGCTTCAGGATGTGGCCGCGCTCCTGTATACCTGGCCTCAGCGCGCCAGAGAACAGCTGCTGTTGGCCGCCTCCCGTCAGTTTGAGGAGGGGGATGTCCAGCACTGGTGGCACCCGCCGGCAGGGGCCGGTGTACGGACCCGCATCTCGGACGACTTGCTGTGGCTGCCCTGGGTGCTGTGCCGCTACTGCTCTGTCACCGGGGATTGGGAGGTACTGAAGGAGCAGGTCCCCTATCTGACATCCAGGCCCCTGGAGCCCAAAGAGATGGAGCGGTATGAGGTCCCTCAAGTCAGCTCCAAGACAGATACCCTTTACCACCACGCCCTGTCTGCCATCCAGTGCGTCCTGGACCGGGGAACCGGGTCCCATGGACTGGCACGGATGGGCGGCGGGGACTGGAACGACGGCATGAACCGGGTTGGGGCCGCCGGAAGGGGTGAGTCGGTGTGGCTTACCTGGTTCCTGACTATGGTGCTTCAGGATTTTGCCCCCCTCTGCCAGCGAAGCGGGGAGGAGGAGTTGGCCCAGGAGCTGCTGGCCCAGGGAGAAAAGTACCTGGCGGCGGCCCAGGCGGCCTGGGACGGGAACTGGTACCGCCGGGGCTACTATGACGATGGGACTCCCCTGGGCAGCCGGGAGAGCGATCAGTGTCAGATCGACTCCATCGCCCAGTCCTTCTCCGTACTGCCCCAGAGAGCGGACCGGGAGAGGGCGGACCGGGCGGTGTCCGCCGCGCTGACCCGGCTCTTTGACCGGGAGCGACAGGTGGTCCGTCTCTTTGATCCTCCTTTCGACGGAAAAGGACGAAAGGACCCCGGCTATATCAAAGGCTACCCGGCCGGTGTGCGGGAAAATGGCGGGCAGTATACCCACGGCGCGGTCTGGCTGGCCATGGCCTGCTTCCGTCTGGGAAGGGCAGGGGAAGGCTGGGAGGTGCTGCGGGCGCTGCTGCCTGCCTGCCACGCGACGGAGGGATACCGGGCGGAGCCCTATGTTTTGGCTGCCGACGTATCCTACGCGACCGGCCGAGAAGGACAGGGAGGCTGGAGCTGGTATACCGGGGCGGCGGGCTGGTACTGGCAGGTGGCGGTCCAGGAGCTGCTTGGACTAAAGGTCAAGGAGGGACGTCTGCGGGTACAGCCCAGACTGCCATCCGACTGGCCGGGCTATCAGGCGGAGTGGCGGCTGGAGCGTGGTACGCTGCTGATCCGGGTTGAGCGGGGAGAGGCTGATGCGGCCCTGCTGGACGGACAGCCTGTGGACGAGGTGGCGCTGAAGGAACTGGAGGGAGAGCATCACCTGAGGGTGGTCATCCCCTGAGCTTGGAACAGCGGTTCCAGGGCGGGGCCCTCTGGAGGAAGGAGCGTGGGAAAAACAGGCTCGATTAGCCATGGAGAGAGCTCCGAACCTGTTCACAGCTCTTTACTTTCCCTGCCAAATCGTGGTATGATATCCAAGCTGAGAAAAAAGGGTTCGTCCCTTTTTACTATCCGGAGAAAGGAACTGTTTTATGTCTGAAACGACTCGCCGGGAGCTCTTTCCCGGTGTGTGGCTGCGTACGGTCCACACCGACAAATTCAAAAGCTCCTATCTTTCTATCACTCTGCTGGCTCCCCTGGACCGGGACACGGCGGCGGCTAACGCCCTGATCCCCTATGTCCTCCGCCGTGGCACGGCCGCCCACCCGGACATGGAGTCCCTGTCCGCGGCTCTGGACGAGCTGTACGGAGGCGCCATGGAGCCGCTGGTCCGCAAAAAAGGAGAGACCCAGTGTGTGGGCTTTGTGGCTAGTTTTCTGGACGACGCCTACGCCCTGGAGGGAGAAAAGATTTTGGAGTCTGCAGCCGCCCTTCTGGGGGAGATGCTGCTCTCTCCCTACACCCAGGACGGCTGCTTCTGCTCCGAGTATACGGACCAGGAGAAGAACAACCTGACCGACCGGATCCGGAGCCAGATCAATGACAAGCGGACCTATGCCACTTACCGCCTTACTCAGCTTATGTGCGGAGAGGAGGCTTTTGGGGTGGACAAGCTGGGGGATGAGGAGAGCGTAGCGGCCGTCACCCCCGACTCCCTTTGGCGGCGCTATCAGGAGCTGCTGAAGGGGGCGGCCATTGAGGTGTACTACTGCGGCTCCGCCCAGCCCGAGCGGGCGGAGGGGGCCCTGCGTACCGCTCTGGCTGCCCTTCCGATAAGCGGAGAGCGCCTGGACCCGGATTGCGAGGTACGCATCACGGCCGGACCCCAGCCCCAGGTGGTGGAGGAGGCCATGGACGTGAGCCAGGGCAAGCTGGCCCTGGGCTTCCGCACCGGAGGCGTTACCTGCTGGGAGGAGGACTACCCGGCCCTGACCATGTTCAATGCCGTCTTTGGCGGGACTACTCTGTCCAAGCTCTTTATGAACGTCCGGGAGAAGCTGTCCCTGTGCTACTACGCCAGCTCTATGCTGGAGAAGATGAAGGGGCTGGTCCTGGTATCCTCTGGTATCGAGTTTGACAAATACCAG
>ENA-UEPH01003072-UEPH01003072.1-human-gut-metagenome-genome-assembly--contig:-NODE-3072-length-10581-cov-9.756379_pt1 | contig 10581 bp, 9 predicted proteins | sample MGYA00242891_ERZ507898 | MGnify/ENA primary metagenome ERZ507898 (study PRJEB26167, sample SAMN06115411) | human gut metagenome | host: Homo sapiens | place: China:Guizhou | collected 2014-10-15... | reverse complement strand
GTTTGGGGGCCATTAACTACTTATGTAGGTAGATTTGGGATGCCAGCTCTCTTGTCTCTTTCTACAGTTTTGTATTTCTATATTTATGATCATTCTAAAAAAATAAACAGACAATATGTTATAGTTGTTATTTGTGGTATTTTGGTCGCAATTATGGCGGGAGGAAAAGCAAATATTGTAATGATGTTTCTGCCTGTAATTTTACAATGTGGCGGATTCTTGAAAAAAAGGTATTTAGTTACTTTTGTTCTTTTCGGGGCTTTGTCTATAGTTATTGTGGGAATGTTTCAGATGAATATGTCGTTTGCGCAATCAGTTAGTTATAATATCTATAGGGCTACTTCTTTGTCGAATATGGGGACTCTTTGTGTATGGGATAAATTTCCAACTGGAGATCCTCAAGCCTATATGTCCCTTTTAATTGGATTAGGCGAAAGAATTATCTCTTTCTTATTTGATGTAGATAGGCATAGTGTAGAATTTTTGAAGTTCTCTTTACCTCGTTATATTACTTATTTATATTATGGAAATGCGCAAGGTGCAATTGATGGAGTAGTGAATTTGACTATTACCTCTTTTGGAGAGGCTGTCTATTGGTTTGGTCGTAAATTTTATTTTATAGCATCTTTGATATTCGCATTTGTGTTATACAAAATATCGATTTGGGTTTTTAAAACAAGAAAAAAAGACTATCTTCTTAAAAATGTTATAGTTTCTGTTTTTTTTACATCCTTGTGTTTGGGTTGGTTGAATAGTACTTCTGGTTGTTTCTTATCATATTTTTTTGGATTTACCTCTTTAGTCTATTTGTTTGGTACATATATGTTAATCAAATATGTATTAAAAGGATCTAGCCTAAACAAATAGTTAGTGGTTTGACAATTTATGTGACATAATAATGAATAAAATACTTATTTTTTTGTTGGGCGAATTTTCTAAACTAGATAAAGTCCTATTTGATTTGTCTGTTGAAAATCAAAATCGTTATTTATCGTCGTTACCAATCCCCAACGATGATATCGATCGTTCTTATTTACAATATCGTTGTCAATCATTCTTTTCGCCATGCTGGAAAACGGTATTATTAAATATCGTTGCGGCTTTTCTGATCCCTTTTAGTGTTTTTTATTTGTGGTTGAAATCTTTTTTTTATACTTCTTGTTCTTCAAACTTAGAAGCATTGGGGGATTTTAAGAGATTTGAGGAAATAGTGCCTGATGAACTAAACTCCGAATTTAGAATCTCTAATGATGTATGGTTGTTAGGTTCGTGCCTATCTTTTGCGGATATTTGTTTTCTGCTACATGTTTTTCTTCGATATCCGTTATACTGCTATTTTTTATTGAAAGTAACTATAAAGGTGGCTGGTTACAGCTTTATGATTACTAAGTATCAATCGAAAGCAATTGTTGTCCATAACGAGTATTCTTTCACTAGTTCCATTCTGACAGCCTATTGTGAGACGAGAAATGTATTGCATATTAATGTTATGCATGGTGAAAAGATGTATTATATAAGAGATTCTTATTTTCGCTATGATCGTTGTTATGTGTGGGATGCGTATTATAGAGATCTTTTTATCTCAATGAACGCTGCTCCCTCCCAATTCATCATTGCTCTTCCTCCTTCTATGAAAATTAATTGTGCGAAACATGTGAATGAAGGCTGTTATGCATATTACAAGTATTTTCTTACCTCTCAGACAAAAGAACAATTAGTCAGTATTTCGAATAGCTTGCAATCCTTACTAATGCATGGGCGAAAGGTGAAGTATCGTCTTCATCCTCGCTATAGTGATAGGGAATTGGTAAAACAGATAGTAGGTAAGGAAAATGTGGAATATCCAGAGAAGGTATCAATCCTTGATTCCATTTCCAATATGGATACGGCTATTGGTTTATATACAACAGTCCTTAATCAAGCTTATCATTGTGGGAAAAATGTAATCATTGATGATGTGACCTATCCTAGCGAGGTGAAAAAACTGGAGGAGTTTAAGTATATCATGATACACAAAAAATTGCCTTTATTGTCCGAGTTGATTAAAAAGTAGTTTTTAATTCTTCCTCATTGTCTATCTGCGGAAGTTTTTTTCGAATAGATGGCAATTTTATTTATGGGATTGTCTCTCAATAAATTTTATAATCTTCTAATTTTATGAATATTGCGATTGTAGGCACTGGCTATGTGGGCTTGGTGTCTGGCTTTTGTCGTATTCTCTAATCCATATAAAGTTTCATAGAATAATGAAAAGAAAGATTTGCGTAATCGGACTCGGTTATGTTGGCTTGCCGTTGGCACGCTTGTTTTCCACTAAGTTTGAGACTGTTGGTTTTGACATGAACCAAGCCCGTGTAGATGCGCTCATGGCAGGACATGATGCCACATTTGAGGTGAGTGACGAACTGCTTCAAGACGCTATCCGGAATCATGATTTTATTTGTACTACCGATCTGAAGAAAGTTGAAGACTGCAATTTTTATGTGGTGGCTGTGCCTACACCGGTGGATGAGAATAATCGTCCGGACTTGAAACCGCTTTGGGGCGCTAGCGAGACGGTTGGTAAAGTGATTTCGAAAGGTGACATTGTGGTCTATGAGTCTACGGTTTATCCGGGTGTGACCGAGGAGGAGTGCTTGCCTGTTGTGGAGAAAGTGAGTGGTTTAAAGTTTAATAAGGATTTTTTCGCGGGATACTCGCCGGAGCGAATTAACCCGGGCGATAAGCTTCATACGGTTGAGAAAATTAAAAAGGTTACATCAGGATCTACTCCTGAAATAGCTGATATTGTAGATGGAGTTTATAATGCAGTGCTGGTGAATGGTACTCATAAAGCTTCCTCTATCAAAGTGGCAGAAGCCTCTAAGATCATTGAGAATTCACAACGAGACGTGAATATAGCTTTCATGAATGAATTGGCGAAGATTTTTAATGCTATGGGTATTGATACTAACGAGGTGATTGAGGCTGCTGCGTCTAAGTGGAACTTTATTAAATTGAAACCTGGTTTAGTGGGTGGTCATTGCATCAGTGTGGATCCTTATTATTTGATACAGAAAGCACAAGTTTACGGAGTATTACCACGTGTGATGTCATCCGCTCGCCGTTTAAACGATGGTATGGGAGAATATGTGGCGCATCAAGTTATCAAGCATATGAACTTGAAGGGGGTGATGGTGAAGGATGCGAAGATTTTGATCCTAGGTATTACTTTTAAGGAAAACTGCCCTGATATCCGTAACACAAAGGTAGTGGATATTTACACGACATTGCATGAGTACACGGACAATATCACTGTGTTTGATCCGCACGCCAACGTGGAAGCTGTGAAACACGAATATGGTGTGACAGTGGTAAATATGTTACCTTCAGATAGTTATGACGCTGTTATCCTCGCTGTTGCTCACAATGAGTTTTTGGAGATGGATATGACTTCTTTGGGTAAAGCGAACAGCGTGCTTTATGATGTGAAAGGTATTTTGCCGAAAGAGTTTATTGACGGGAGATTGTAAGATATGTTATCAGTAATTTGTCCTATATACAACGAAGAGAAGTATATCGGCCAGTGTGTTGAGTCGATTCTTGCACAGGATTATCCAAAGGATGATTTGGAGATATTGTTTGTGGATGGAATGAGTACAGATGATACTCGTTGTATTGTAGTTAACTATTCCAATGAATATCCATTCATCAAATTGTTTGACAACCCGAAGCGGATAGTACCTTGCGCCATGAATATAGGCATAAAGGCATCGAAGGGGGATATTATTATCCGTTTGGATGCCCACGCTAGTTATCCGACAAATTATTTCTCGGCGTTGATTGGGCGAATTGTAGAATTAGACGCTGATAATGTAGGGGTGGTTTGCAAAACAGACGTGTTGAATAAAACCCCAAAGACATTGGCTATACGTGAAGTCTTAAGCAACAAGTTTGGTGTGGGAAATTCTGTGTTCCGTACAGGTGTTGATAAAGTGATGAAGGTGGATACTGTTCCATTTGGTTGCTATCGACGAGATACATTTGAGCGATTTGGAATGTATGATGAACGATTAATTCGTAATCAAGACTTTGAGCTAAATTATCGTATAAGAAAAGGTAGTGGACGTATATTTATCGTTCCTGATAGTAATTGTACGTATTATGCTCGCGAATCATTCAAAAAATTGTGGATTCAAAATTATAAGAATGGCTTATGGGGTATTCGTACGGTTCTGTTTACAGGGAATAGCAACTCTTTAGCGTTACGGCATTATATTCCTATGATTTTTGTGTTGTCATTGATAGTTCCTCTGTTTGCTTCTTTACTTTGGGGGCCTTTTATGGGTATTGGAGGTTTGTCTTTATTGGCCTATTTGCTAATGATAGGTGGGGTAAGTTTCTGTATAGCAATACGGAAACATCTTAATATATTATATTTATTGTTGGGGTTTGCTACGTTGCATCTATCGAATGGCTGTGGAATGCTTGTTTCTTTATTTACTGCTAAGTCGTATGTGAGGCGCATTAATGCGCAACGACAATGATTGGGTCTTATTGAGATTGTATTTATTAATCATTCATTTTATGAAAAAGATACTTTTCTCGCCTCCAGATATGTCGGAGGCTGAAATTAATGGAGTGTGCGATGCCTTGAATTCCGGTTGGATCACGACAGGACCTCGTACTAAAGAGTTTGAGCGTAAGATAGCCACTTATTGCCATACGAATAGAGCTGTATGCTTGAATTCGGCTACGGCTTGCATGGAATCAATATTGCGGGTATTAGGAGTTGGGGCGGGCGATGAGGTGATCACTAGTGCTTATACCTATACGGCCACTGCTAGCGTGACTTGCCATGTCGGGGCGAAGGTGGTGATGGTGGATACAGCTCCGGATTCTTTTGAGATGGATTATGATAAATTGGCGAAGGCTATAACCCCTAATACAAAAGTAGTGATCCCTGTGGATCTTGGCGGGGTTATGTGTGATTATGACCGGATTTATGAGGCAGTAGAGAGTAAACGGCATTTATTCAAATCTGCGAATGAGATCCAGAAAGCGTTTGGTAGGGTCATTGTATTAGCGGATTCGGCACATGCCTTTGGTGCTCAATGGCATGGAAAGATGTGTGGTGGGGTGGCAGATTTTACCTCTTTTTCCTTTCATGCAGTAAAGAATTTAACAACGGCGGAAGGGGGGGCTTTGACTTGGCGTACGGTTTTAGGTGTGGATGATGAGACTTTGTATAAGCAATTTCAGCTATTGTCATTGCATGGTCAAAATAAGGACGCTTTAGCGAAGACTCGGCTGGGTGCTTGGGAATATGATATCGTGGCTCCTTATTATAAATGTAATATGACGGATATCATGGCCGCTATCGGTATGGCTCAATTCGAGCGTTATGCGGGAATGCTTTCCAGACGACAGGAGATCATCCGCCGTTATAATGAGGCGTTAGCTACTTATCGTACGCAAACACTGAATCATTTGAATGGGGACCATATTTCCAGCGGACATTTGTATTTGGTGCGGTTATTGGATAAGAGTATCGAACAAAGGAATGAGATTATCATCAAAATGGCAGAACGGGGAATCGCTTGTAATGTACATTATAAACCGTTACCCATGATGACTGCTTATAAGGCGTTAGGCTTTGATATCGCAGATTATCCGAATGCTTACAACCAATACCATAATGAGATTACTTTACCCTTACACACCAGTCTTACGGATGAGGATGTGGAGTATGTGATTTCTAATTTTGTTGATATTATTTCCCAATAAAATAATCCAAACGATTTGAAACGTATATTTGATATTGTAGCGAGCGGGATAGGGCTTATCTTGCTTAGTCCTCTATTTGTCATTTTGGCAATTTGGATTAAGTGTGATTCTATCGGTCCTGTCTTTTATAAGCAAGTTCGTGTAGGGCGTAATAATATGGATTTTCAGCTATTTAAATTCCGTAGCATGCGTGTGGGTTCAGATAAGAAAGGGCTTATTACAGTGGGTGGACATGATCCTCGGATTACTCGGTCCGGCTATTATATCCGTAAATACAAATTGGATGAATTTCCTCAATTGATTAATGTGTTTAAAGGGGATATGAGTTTGGTTGGTCCTCGTCCGGAAGTTCGTAAGTATGTTGATATGTATACGGAAGAACAAATGCATGTGTTGGATGTTAGGCCGGGCATTACAGATTTGGCTTCTATTCGGTATCGAAATGAGAATGAACTTCTTGAGCGGGTTAATGATCCTGATAAGTATTATGTTGAAGTAATAATGCCAGATAAATTGCGTATTAATCTGGAATATGTTGCCAGACATTCCTTTACTTTCGATATAAGATTGATATTTCAAACATTTAGAGCTATTGTATCGGAATAGCCCAAAAGAGCTTTTATTCTATAGATTATTCGTGTAACTACATAAACAAGAATTGATATGAGGGATCCTTTTTCTCGACTATCTACCTGGTACTTTTCCAAGAAATCCTTACCCTATTGGGGTATTATCTTGCTGGATTGCTGCTTGATCCTATTTTCCGGCTTATTGGTGTATACCTTGAATAACGGGGTATTATCAACCTTGGATATCTTAGGGCATCTATTGGTCACGCTGTTGGTATGCCTGATTCCTTATCTGGTAGGCTTTCGCCTGTTCCATACCTATTCGGGGATTATACGTTATTCCTCTTTCGTGGACTTGCAAAAGGTGGGGTTCGCCGTCTTGTTTGGCTTGATTTGTGTGGTCGTGTTTCAGGCACTGACCGATTTCTCTCCTTATTTGATGTATATCCGTAAACGGGATCTGATCCTCTCCGCGTTGTTGGCTATGAGCTTGATGTGGATGATGCGTGTGTTCGTTAAATTCTTTTATGTGAGTACTTTCCGGGTGGCTAAGGCGGAGCGTGCGTTTATCTATGGCGTGAAGCAAGGTGGGGTGAGTTTGGCGAAGAGTATCCAGAATCAGGATCCGGCCCGGTTTGTGCTGGCGGGTTTTATCTCGGACATAGCGGAGATAGAGTATCGATATTTAATGGGAGTCAAGGTTTATCCGAATGATGAGGAATTGGTTTCTGTGATGAGGAAAAAACGGTCTAATGTCTTGCTGGTGTCTCCATTGAAAGTTGAGGCGATCCGGAATAATCAGGAGATGGTGGACAGGCTGATCAAGGCGAATATAAAGATCTATATGACTCCTGCCGCCCAAGAGTGGGACGGGAAGAGCGACTTGAACCATACCCAGCTGCGGGAGGTGAATATAGAGGACTTGCTGCCCCGTGATAAGATCGAGATAGACTTGGAGGCTGTGAGGAAGCAGCTTACCGGTAAGCGGATTCTGATAACAGGAGCCGCCGGGAGTATCGGCAGCGAGATCGTGCGGCAGGTAGCCCAGTTCGCCCCGGAACGTATGGTCTTGATAGATCAGGCGGAGACTCCCTTACACGATGTCCGCTTGATGATGGCTCGTGGGTGGCCGGATATAGAATCCTATACGGTTGTGAGCGATATTTGTGTGCGTGAACGCATGGAGGAGCTGTTCGAGGAGCATCGTCCGGATTACGTGTTTCATGCCGCGGCTTACAAGCATGTGCCTATGATGGAGGATAATCCGGAGGAGAGTGTCCGCAACAACGTGGACGGTACCCGGGTGATCGCAGACTTGGCGGTGAAATACGGCACGAGGAAGTTCGTGATGGTATCGACCGACAAGGCGGTGAATCCCACGAACGTGATGGGCTGCTCGAAACGTATTTGCGAGATCTACGTGCAGAGCTTGGATCAAGCCATCAAGGATGGGAAGGTGAGCGGTCGCACGCAATTCGTGACGACTCGTTTCGGCAATGTGCTGGGATCGAACGGTTCCGTGATCCCGTTATTCAAGGAGCAGATCAAGCGGGGCGGTCCGGTGACGGTGACGCACAAGGATATCATTCGTTTCTTCATGCTGATACCGGAGGCTTGTAAGCTGGTCCTAGAGGCCGGTACGATGGGTAATGGGGGAGAGATCTTCGTGTTCGATATGGGTAAACCTGTACGGATCGTGGATCTGGCTGAGCGGATGATCCGTCTGAGCGGGGTGAAGGGAATCGAGATCCGGTTCACGGGATTGCGAGACGGGGAGAAGTTGTATGAGGAGGTACTCAATGAGGAGGAGACCTCCAAGCCTACTTTTCATCCGAAGATCAAGATCGCCCAAGTCCGTGCGTATGATTATGCGGACGCCAATCTGCGGATTGATGCCTTGGTACATGCTTGTGCCGTGGAGGGGGATATGCAGATCGTGAAGCGGATGAAGGAGATCGTTCCCGAGTTCAAGAGCCAGCATTCTAAATATGAGGTGTTGGATGAATAGAGCGAAATAAAAAGTAAATTATGGATTTATCCGTGAGGGCCTATGCTATTAATGTTGATTTAAATATAGCGTCAAAAAAGAAGAGCCTCCCCAGAGGCATTTGCAAGAAAAGAGAAGGAACCATGTGGGTTTTGTGATGAAAAGATAGGATGATAGATATTTTGTAGAATCGATATAAGGTCAAGGTTTTGTACCGGTCTTCTTTTCCCGTAAAGGGATTTAGAAGGCCGGTTCTGTTTTTATATATGTATTTGAAAATCCGTATGTAAGTACGGTGTCCGGCCATATGCGGCGCAGGGATAAACATTCCCCCTGCGTTCGCATGATGAAAAAGATCTATGAGCGTTTGAGAGAGAGATTGGGGCATAAGCCCACGGTGAAGAATTTTGACGCGTTCTTGGTAACGTTGGGACCGGATGAGCGGGAGTCTTGGAAAATGGATGTGTGTAGTTTGGGATATGGAGATTATTATAGGAAGATGCCCGGGGCGTACCGTAAATTTATCCGGAAGTATATGGAGCATGACCGGGAGTGCGAACGGTGTTATATACGTAAGTATACGGTGCGTGGTGATTTGTTGTATTCCCCATTTCGTCCGGAACTCTTGTTGGAGCTAGTGAAGCTTGTGGAGTTTACGGATCGTGAGACTCCCCCTTCCTCTTTGGAAATAGCCTCTTGCCTGTTGATGGGGTTTGATTATCCGGGCTCGGTGCGTGGCTTGGCTTCTCATTTGCGAGAGGCGGGGCATTCTGCGGAAGCAGTCTTGGTGCTCGCTGGAAAGAGGGAGGTGACGGATGAGTTTTAAAAGAGATATGGATTTGAATGTTAGTTAAGAATAGCAGGTTTTTGTTGTCTTTGAAAAGGGGAATTTTTGGGCATTTTTATTTTTAATTCGTTGAATACTATTTGTTTGATGGATAAAACCACGGACGCTGACCTCTTCCGGCTCATCTTACCTTTGTGTCGTGCTCCATAAGGGGTATATAACCATAAAAATTAAAAGATATGGCACAAGGTTTTAAGTTGGTGTTGCGTCCGTCGAAGCCGGGCGAGAAGGATTCAGAGAAAAAGTTTTATGCGGTGTCGAAAACGAATGGTACCTCTAGTATGAAAACGTTATGTAAGTTGATCTCGGCACGTAGTACGGTGTCGTCGGCAGATGTGAAGGCGGTATTGGATAACCTTAATTTCGTGTTGGATATGGAGCTTCAGGAGGGGCGTATCGTAAGGCTCGGCGATTTCGGGAGTTTTCGGATCTCGGTGAGCAGTGATGGGGTGACGGATAAGAAAGATTTTAACACGAGTATGTTGCGCCCCCCGCGTATCATCTTCACTCCGGGCGGTGAGTTGAAGGATACGAAGAAGACGTTGGAATACGCAAGGGTCTCCCAAGATGGCGCCACTACGGAGGCTGGTGGCTCTGATAGCGATAGCCCGGATGAGATTTAACGTGCAACTGGTAATGGCCGTGCTGCTTTGCGTGACCGGCCTTACCTTGGTGTTCTGTGGTTTTTGGGTGGCTCCTTCCGGTGAGATAGATAACAGCGTGCTGGTCGCATTTGGGGAGATCTGCACGTTTGCCGGTGCGCTGTTTGGGGTGGACTACTCTTATAAATTGAAAATTAAGGATTGAAAATTTGAGTTAAGATGGAAAAGGATGAGAAGAGATTGACAGAGCATTTTCGTATGGACGAGTTTGTTTATAGTGCGATGGCGGTGGAATTTGGACTTAATAATGCGTTGCCTTCGGAGGTAATACCGGTGATACGGAATCTAACGGTGCGGTTGTTGGAACCTTTGCGTATATATCATCGACAGCCTATGTATATCATGAGTGGCTATCGAAGCGAAGAGTTAAACCGATTAGTGGGAGGTGCCCCTAGCTCGCAACATATGAAGGGGGAGGCGGTAGACATTTACACGGTGGATCGCAACCGACTATTGGAGGACTTGGTGGCAAGCTGCCTGAATTTTGATCAGGCGATCCTTTATCGTACGAAGGGATTCATACATCTTTCATTAAAAAAACATGGGGTGAACAGAAAACAGATTTTATTTAAATAGGAGGGGGTATGAGTGGATTTTGGAAAAAAGGATACTATATATTGTGTTTTATCGTACGTACATTATATAACTTGTTAAGTCTTGGGAAAAAGCCTAAAAAATAATGCCCGATAAATTTGGATCGTATGTTTTATAGCATTACTTTTGCACCCGCATTCGAGAGAGAACGGCGCT
>ENA-UEPH01003057-UEPH01003057.1-human-gut-metagenome-genome-assembly--contig:-NODE-3057-length-10653-cov-3.227780_pt1 | contig 10653 bp, 5 predicted proteins | sample MGYA00242891_ERZ507898 | MGnify/ENA primary metagenome ERZ507898 (study PRJEB26167, sample SAMN06115411) | human gut metagenome | host: Homo sapiens | place: China:Guizhou | collected 2014-10-15... | reverse complement strand
CTTTCCGCACTGCATGCCGGCTGGAAAAGATACATAAAAAGTATAACGAATAAATATAAACAAACAAAAGGATAAATTTAATGTGTATGAAAAACCGTTTAATTAAAAGAAGTAGAAAGTGGCTCGCTGCCATGTGTATACTGTCGATGTGCGGATTTACGTACTCTTGTTCCGATGATTATGATTTGCCCGACAAGAAGCCGGATTGGCTTGGCGCGAGCATTTACTCGTATCTGAAGAGCGAAGGGAATTACAAGAATACCGTGCGTCTAATTGATGACATCGGCACGCAGACCGGCTCGGACCTCCAGGAAGTGCTGGACCGTACCGGCAGTAGAACGTTGTTCGTTGCTGACGACGACGCGTTTGCCGAATTTTACAAAGGCAACGAGTGGGGCGTAACAAAATACGAAGACCTTACGTTGGCCATGAAACAACTGTTGCTTGGCTCGTCAATGCTCAACAATGCTTACCTGCTTGAGATGATGACGAACATAAGCACCGGCGGCGGTATCTCGAAAAACCAATGTCTGCGTCAAACGACATCGGCTTCGGCTACCGACTCCATTCCTTATTTCTCGTGGTCGAGCGGCGATATACCGCAAACCCTTAACGAGGATACCGAGGAACCGGACATCGATTACTGGAAACGTTTCCGCACACAGGAGAAAGGCGGCCTTTGGCTCGCTCTCGACGGAACGACTCCCCTGATGACCCACTTCATAGCAGGACAGATGGGCGAGGCTAACATTACCGACGACGACTTCAAGGTGTTCGCAGGAACGGAACGCGAGGCAACCGATGCTCACATTTACGCAAGCAAGGTTATAGGCCAAGACCAGACCTGCCTTAACGGTTATGTAAACAAACTCGACCGCGTGCTTATCTCTCCGTCGAATATGGCAGAAATGATACGCACCAACGGAAAGACTGATATATTCAGCCATATACTCGACCGTTTTTCTGCACCTTATTATAATGCAACCCTTACCAACAGCCACGCGCAGTTGACCGGTATACGCGACTCCGTGTTCGAGAAACGCTACATGTCGTCACGCTCGAAAAACGGCGAAGCTCTTCTTACCGACCCCTACGGCAATACATTCCAGTATGCTCTTGAATACGACCCGGGATGGAACCAGTATTATCCCGACGGCCAGACACTGGAAACCGACATGGGCGCAATGTTCGTTCCTTCTGACGACGTGCTGGCTGCATACTTCCTTCCGGGCGGTGCCGGCGAATTCCTCATGGAGGCATACGCAAAGAAAGACAACACACGTGAGAACCTCATATATAATATAGACCAGATTCCTCTCCGTGTTATCCAGGCATTTGTAATGAACCTTATGAAGACTTCGTTCATAGGTACCGTTCCCAGCAAGTACATAACCATTATGAACGATGCCAAGGATCCTATGTTCGGTACGCTCGACGGCGGTGTTGAAGGCTTCAAGGCTACAATCGATACAACACTTTTGGCAAACAACGGTGCCGTATATATAATGAATCAGCTGTTCGCTCCTGCAAAATATGCAGCCGTATCGTCTCCGGCTCTTGTAGGTAGGGATATGAAGATTTTCAACTGGGCTATCTCGGCCGACGACAACTATATCACCAACCCGAACTCGGCTCCTCTGAACGCGTTCTTCACCTACTACCTTTTCGCAATCAGCTCTCTCTTCAGTTTCTTCGTTCCTACCGACGAAGCTCTTGGAACTTATTATGACGAGGCTTCCAGCCAGAGCCAGCAGCCCCGCGTTTTGTCGTTCTACTACAGTACGCGTCTGCAAGACCGTGCAGCGCCTGTAAAGGCACGCGCTTACAGTTGGGACCCGGTTACCAACGAAATCGGTAACTCTGTTCCCGGTACTATATCTGCCTCGATTATCAACAACCGTCTGAAAGACCTTTTGGATTCGCACATTATAGTTCACTCCGACGCTGAGTCTGCAACGGGCTTCGGCAGCTTGAACCAGTACTACGTAACCAAAGGCGGTAGTGCAGTGAAGATTTCCAACACTACCGACGGACGTCTTACAAGCGACTTCGACCAGACAGGCACAAACTTCTATGTACAAGGCGGTTTCCAGGTTGACAACGACTCACTTATTAATGTACTTCGTACTTACGACCGTCGCCAGGAAACAACCGGCTACGGTAACGGTATGACCTATGTAATCGACCGTCCTATCCAGACTACGATGAAGTCTGTTTACAGCGTGCTTTCCGACGGAGCTGAGGCTTCGCCTTTCTACCAGTTCTTCAACCTTTGCCAAATCGACGCCGACATCCTTGACCGCGCCGGTCTTGCCGACAGCGTTGACAACGACGAGGTAGAGTCTGAATTGGAGAAATACACCATATTCACTTCTTCGCAGAACGGTCTTACCGATAACGTTCGATTCTTCAATACTTTCCGTTACACGGTATATGTTCCTACGAATGAGGCTATACAGGAAGCGTTCAACCAGGGACTTCCCACATGGGATGATATTACGGAAGTAATCACCAGCGGTGAAGCCGAGGTTAACGCAGCAACCGAAGCAGGACGTCCCGAATCGGAGATACTCGATATTACCCGCAGGTACAAATTCAAGGCTCAGGCTATGATTACCTGCCTTGTGAACTTCTTGAAATATCACTTCCAGGATAATTCAATATTTGCAGACCATGCTGCAATAGAGCCTACCAAATACGAAACGGCCTGCATAAACGATTCTACCAACCGTTACCGTTCGGTTCAGGTTTCGTCTACAGGCAACGGAACTCTCTTCGTAAGGTCGGTTTACGGCACTAATGCTACCGACGGTTCCGACATCCTCGGCCCGCAGCGTACTGTGGTAGACGACGAGAGCCGCAAGAACATCCTGACTCGCGACTACACTTTAAGTACAATAGCAACCAGTGCTAATAACGCCACTATAGAAACGTCATCTTACGCAGTGGTTCACCAGATTGACGGTGTATTGAATTTCAAAGAGCTCGACGGCGGCCGGTATGATACCGATTGGGCTACAACAGCCGCAGCCAAGAGGTTCCTGGCCAAATATCGTATCAAGGAATAAAAATTAATACTATGAATAAGATAAAATATTTATTGCTCATTGCGATGTGCTTATGCCTTTCGTCGGTTGCGGCACAAGATCGTATTTCCGGGCATGTATGGAATCGTACCGATGGGCCGGTGATGATGGCGAATGTGGTTGAGCTTGACCAGAACAACCGTATCGTTGAAGCTACCACTACCGATATTAACGGTAACTTCTCCATGCCTATTAAAAACAGGAAAGACAGACTGCAGATTTCTTACGTAGGATACCAGACTCACACGCAGGTGATAGGCGACAGCAAGGTGTTCCGTATAGAAATGCGCAGTAGAACCCAGCTGAAAGGCGTTACGGTAAAAGCCCAGCAAAGGGTAAAGACCAACGGCCTTACCATACCGGCAAAAGAAGTGTCGGTTGCTACACAGACCCTGAACATGGACGAAATGAAAGGTCTCTCGTTCGAGACGGCCGACCAGGCTCTGCAGGGACAGATTGCAGGTTTGGACATTGTGATGAATTCAGGTAACCTCGGTTCAGGTACAACAATGCGTTTGCGTGGTGTCACCACCATTAACGGTGACCAGGAGCCTTTGATTGTTGTAGACGGCAACGTACTCGACAATTATAATACTACCGACATCGACCTCCAGGATATGGACAACAGCGAGCAGTTCGCGCGCTTGCTCTCAGTCAACCCTGAAGACATCCAGAGCATAGACGTCTTGAAAGACGCAGCAGCAACGGCAATCTGGGGCTCGCGCGGTGCTAACGGTGTTATCGAAATTAAGACCCGTCGCGGACGCCGCGGTAAGACACGTATCGACTTCTCGTACCGCTTTACCGGCTCTTGGCAGCCTAAGGGTATGAAGATGTTGAACGGTGACGAGTACACCATGATGTTGAAGGAGGCATACTTCAATCCTGCGCAGAGCAGCGTTGCCTCAGACATAGTTGAAATCTCGTATGACGATTCCCGTCCTATGTATTTCAGGAACTTCAACAACAACACCGATTGGCGTGACGAAGTTACACAGTTCGGACAGACCCACAACTACAACCTCGTTCTCAATGGTGGTGGTGAAAAGGCAACGTTCCGTATATCGAGCAACTACGACCACGAAACCGGTACTATTATAGAGCAGCAGCTCGACCGTTTCTCGACACGTATGGCACTCGACTACTATGTGTCCGACCGAATCAAGTTCTCATCGAACTTCTCACTTACGTACACCAACAACAAGAAGAACTACGTTGAAAGTCTTCTCGACAAGGCATACAATGCAATGCCTAACATGTCGGTTTACAACTATAACTACGACCCGATTAACCAGCGTTACTACAGGACTAACGAGTATATGAAGATGTTCCCGGCTGCCGGTGCTGCCGGTCCTGTTCAGGACGGACAGTCTTCCTACTACCTCCGCGACATGGTTGCCAACGGTAACCCTGTGGCAATAGGCCGCCTTTCGTGGTATCGCGAAAGTACGTATGCTATCGACCCGCAGTTCCAGATAGAGTACAAGCTCTTGGGCAAGGACGAAACTTCTACACAGTTGAACTATAACGGTGAGGTTTACATGTACGCTTTCACAAATACTCAAAAGGGTTATTATCCTGCTTCTTTGACCAGTAACAGCTGGAACGTTGACGGCGGTATAAACCTTACGAGCGACAGCGAGAGCAAGAACCTCAAGTTCAACACCAAGCACACCCTTATCTTTACTCCTAAGTTCAGCAATGAAGACCACTACTTCACAGGTCTTGCACGTTGGGAGATGGAAACGACCAATTCTAATTCGCAGTATTTGAAGTCGAGTGGTGTTGTTGGTGGTGTTACCGACCCGAGCGTGGAAGCTTACTTGCGTGACGCTAACACCAGTCTTGGTAAAGCACATCGTATGAGTGCACTCGGTAGTTTCCACTATTCTTACAAGAGTAAATACGTATTGGACTTCACGCTCCGTGCCGACGGTAGCACCAAGTTCGGTAAGAACAACCGTTGGGGTTTCTTCCCCGGTGTTTCCGGCCGTTGGAATATCAGCGACGAGCCTTTCATGAAGCCAATCAGCAAATATGTCAGCATGTTGGCATTCCGTCCCAGCTGGGGTATCGTAGGTGGTGAGCCTCGCCATGAAGGCCTTATTTACAACAAGTACGGCAATACCGGTAACTATGCCGGCGGTACGGCTATCGCGCCGACTAACCTTCGTCTTACCGACCTGAAGTGGGAGCGCACCTCGTCGTGGAACTTAGGTTTCAACCTCGGTTTGTTCGAAGACTTGTTCTCGTTCGAGTTGAACGTTTACCACAAGTACACCAAAGACCTTTTGATGGAGAATGTAAGTATTCCTTCGTCTACCGGTTTCAGCTCGCTTGCTTGGGGTAACGTAGGTAACATGGAGAACGAAGGTTGGGAATTGAACTTCACTACCAAGCGTATCAAGATTACCCCCGACCTCCAGGTTCTCGGTAAGTTCAACATCGCACAGAACATCAACCAGATTACCAAGATGGACGCCAGCGTGCTCTCGAGCCTTAACGGCGACTTCAACTACGATAATGAAAACTATATGAGCCGCGTTCAGATAGGCAACGCCCTCGGCGGTATCTACGGTTTCCGTTACAAAGGTGTTTACCGTTTCGACTACGACCACTGCGGTTACTTTGCCGACGCCAAGAAGAACGACATCTATGCCGGCAACACAGCAGCCTGGGCTGAAAAGTACGGTGTGAACGGGAGCTACAACGCTACCTGCCCCGTTGCCCGCGACGCTAACGGCAATATCATCTACGACGCTAAGGGTAACCCCCTCCAGATGTATTACAACTACGGCGGACGTAACTATAAGTTCGAAGGTGGTGACGTAATATACGAAGACATCAACCACGACGGTCAGATCAACGAGCTCGACATGGTATATCTCGGCAGCTCCAATCCTAAGCTGAACGGCGGTTTCGGTTTCGATATCTACTACAAGCGCTGGTCGCTCAAAACCAGCTTCAACTTCCGTGTGGGCAACAAGATTGTCAACATGGCCCGCATGAAGGCAGAGGATATGCGCACCAACCGTAACCAGAGCACGGCTACCCGCTGGCGCTGGCGCAAGAACGGCGACATAACCACTATACCTCGTGCAATGAGCGCAGAAGTAGGTGCTTCCTACAACGCACTTTGCAGCGACCGCTACGTAGAACCGGGCGACTATGTACGCTTCCAGTATGTACAGCTTGCTTACGATTTTGCACCCGAGAAACTGAAGCGCCTCGGCCTTCGTTCGCTCCGTCTTGCATTGTCGGGTAACAACCTTATATTCTGGTCGAAGTATTCAGGCGTAGACCCCGAACACTCACAGTCCGGATGGTCACCGTGTATGGATAATTCGCAAACCCCGCGTTCACGTTCGTTTACGTTTAGTTTAAATATTGGATTCTAATACCGCAGCAATATGAAAAAAATAAATATATATAAGACTTTGCTTGTATCGGCCTGCGCGTTCATTACTTTGGGTACCACGTCGTGCGATGACTTCCTCACGATATATCCTTCGAATGAAATTACCGAGGAGCAGTTCTGGGAGGACCGAACCGACTTGGAGAGCGGTATACGCGGCTGCTGGAAGCAGTTCATCAGCCAGGACATAATGGAGCGTATGGTTGTGTGGGGCGAATGCCGTTCCGACAACTTCGACCTTATGACGGAGAGCTGGGATGACATGAAAGACCTTATGAACGCCAACCTCCTCGAAACGAACAGCCTGTTTAACTGGAGTGCGTTCTACAAGACCATAAACTTCTGCAACAAAGTGCTTCAGTACGGTCCGTTGGTAGTAGAACGCGACAAGAGCTTCACTTCCGAGGACTGGAAACCCGTTGAGGCTGAAATGAAGGCACTGCGTGCGCTGAACTATTTTTACCTCGTGCGTACATTCCGTGAGATTCCGTTTGAATTCAACCCCATAGGTTCGGAGCACGATGTCAAGGAACATTCCGGACGCCAGTTTATGGCCGAGGTAGTGCTCGACTCAATAATCAATGATGTCGAAGCCGTTAAGGACAACGGTATGCGCCAGTACACCAACGAACTCGACAACAAGGGACGTTTCACGCGCGAGTCTATCTACACCCTTCTTGCCGACATGTACCTGTGGCGTGCAGCCAAGAACGCTTCGCCCGACTCTGTGGCCAAGTATGGCAGTAAATCGCAGGATGACTATCAGAAGGTAATAGAGTATTGCGATGCTGTGCTCGACATGTACATGGAGCGTTACGACCGCGATAACCCCATGGGTGGTGGTACAAGCTCCGAGAACAACGAGAATCCCTATCACCTCATCAGAATGAATGCCAATGGTGGTACACAGGACGTTGTAGACGATGTTTACGATGAAATATTCGTACAGAAGAACAGCCGCGAGAGTATTCTCGAACTTCAGTTCGATGGTTCTACGAATAGCAATACCTGCCTTTACAATTACAGGGACTATAACGGATTATATCGTCATCGCGATAACAACACCGGTCTCCTGCAAGCTTCCGCACCTTGCCAGACTGTTACGAGGAACATCGACAACACAAGCGGCCTTTTCAGCCAGAGCGACATACGTCGCTGGCAGTCGTTGGTGTACACCGAGGCTGGGCAGCGTGTATATAGCATAGGCAAGTACACCTACCAGAGCATTACGCACGATAACCTCGAGGATAACAGCGAAGGAACGGAGAATGCGTTCATACCGACCGGTTCATTCAGATCCAACTGGATTATCTATCGTCTGAGTGACGTGCTTTTGATGAAAGCCGAGGCCATCACACGCCTTGATGCTCCTACAACCGAGCAGCTCCAGGATGCTTTCAATTGCGTAACGATGATACTCTATCGTGCTAATCCTTCCGTAACAACCGACCGCGACAAGCTTTCGTTCACCGATTACCAGGAGCCGTCGTAGTTGTTCGACCTCGTAATGCGCGAGCGTCGCAGGGAATTCTTCGGCGAGGGCAAACGTTGGTTCGACCTTGTACGCATGGCCGAGCACGACGGAACTACAACGAACATGCTGACGCTCCTGCTTACCAAGTATGCAACCAACACCAATGCGGTAAGGGCAAAACTGGCGTCGATGAATTCATTGTACAGCCCCGTATATGAAAACGAACTAAAAGTAAATCCGAATCTCCACCAGAATCCGGCTTGGGAGAAGGAAGAGACTATAGAGAGGAATTAAAAATGCGCGGCGAACCGTAAGTATGCTCCCGGCTCTTGAAAAATACAAGGCACGTGTTTTAAAATAGGTCAGACATATTTTAAAATAGGTCAGACATATTTCAAAATACCTCAGACATATTTCAGAATACATGGCTTGTATTTTTCAAGGCAAAGGATACCCGGAACGCAGAACGTATTTCCAATAAAAACGAAATAAAAAAACTAAGATATGAATAGCAGATATTTCAAATGGCTCAAATCCGGCCTGCTGGGCACTCTGGCGTTGCTTGGCTTAAATGCTTGTTCAGACGACCATTTTGATATTTCTCCCTCGACTGCCAAAGAGTCGTTGTGGACTCAAATAGCGTCGAATCCCGGGCTGGATTCCCTGAAGCAGATTCTTGAAAGGACCACGTTCACCCTCGACGAATACTCTCCGACCAGCGAGGTGCTGACGTATGACAAACTCCTGCAGAGCGCGCAGACCTTTACGGTGTGGGCTCCAAAGGACGGCACGTACAACGCACAATACTGGCTCGACATGTTGAATACCGAAGGTGGCAACCGTCAGGTGGAGAAACAGTTCGTGCGCAACCATATTGCACGTTATAACTTTTCGGGAGTTAACGGCGGCGACACTATACGTGTAACCATGCTTAACTCTAAGGTTAACGAATACAACCTTATCGATAATACATTCAAGGATGTGGCTATCGAAGGTGCAACTCAGCCGGCTTCGAACGGTTCGCTCCACGTGTTGAGCGGTGAGGCTGCTTTCGATCCCAACCTTTACGAGGTAATAGAAGTTACTGAAGGGCTTGACTCGCTCTACAATTTCCTGCATGAGGACGATACCCTTATGTTCAACCAGGGCGCGAGTACTCCGGGTGCAACCGTTGACGGCGAAGTGCAGTATGTTGACTCGGTATTCCACATCTCGAACACCATTATCGGCAGCTTGAACAGCTGGCAGAACGAAGACTCCATCATGCTCGGCGTATTGCCAAGCAACGAGGCGTGGGAAGAGGCTTTGGCCAAGGTAAGCAAGTACTTCAATTATAAGGAAAGTTATCCTTACCGTAACGACGGAAGCACACAGATACTCTACAACAGTTTCAATGTAGACTCCATGCGCGACGTGCGGATGAAGAATGTCATATTGTCGAACGTTATCACCAGTCTTGGACAGCAGCCCACGTATGACGAAACACAGTCGTCGCTCGAATACTTCAAGAACTGGATTTCCAGCACTGACTCTTTGGTACGCGGCGGTTATGCAAGCCTCGACAACCCCAACATCTACCAGCCTTATCTTTCGCAGATATTCGACGGCGGTGAACCCATGGAGGTGTCCAACGGTTTTGCTTACATCGTGAACAATTACAACTACCTGCCCAGCAAGTCATGGCACACCACGATACGTGTGGAAGCCGAGTCTACTTATTGGCAGAACGTGAACGGCTTTGCCAGCGCTGCAAAGGAAAACAGCGAGAGCCTGTATTACGGACAGTCGGTTTACCTTACCTCGCTCAACCGCAACGACTCGGTGAAGGGCTACGTAAGCAACAACAGCTTCCGTTACTTCCCAGGCTCGTCGTCGGCTTCGCAGCCTACGGTAAGTTTCAAGATACCCAATATCCAGTCGGGCAAATACGACATATACGTAGTAATGGTTCCGCTGAACATGAACCTTCCAAACCAGCCCGATTCGGTAACCAAGCGTAACCGTTTTGAAGCAACGCTTACATACGACTACAACGACCGCACGGGCCGCGACATCACCGAAGACGCGGTTAATGAACTCGACGGTTCGGGTTACTTCGAGACACGCGCAGGCGTAGTCGATACGATCCTTCTGTTCAGAGACTTCGAGTTCCCGTATGCTTTCCAGGGCGCCGAGCCAAGCTACCCGATGATTGAGCTGAAGTCGGTAATCCGTACAGCACAACAGCGCGCAGACTTCGACCCCGCACTTTACATCGACTGTTTCTTGTTCGTAGGAAAAGATGATTAACCGAGTTCTTGTTAACTAAAACTAAAGACAAATGAAAGATAATAGAATAGAACAACTGATGCATTGGGCTTTGCGTGCCTCTTTATGTCTTTTCATGTTATCAGGAACTAATATCCTGTTAGCACAAGACGACATATCCGCAGAGGAGGAAATGCTCGAAGACACAGTTCAGAAAAAAGTAAAGAAGGTCGTTCTTCCGACCTATGAGATGAAAAGCGTCAGCGGTAAAATATACGATGCCGCAACAGGCGAAGCCATGGCCGGCGTGCGCGTGCAGGCTCTGAGCAACAGCTATTATACCGCCATGACCGACGAAAACGGTGCTTATACCATAGTTGTAACAAAGTCGATGGGCAGGGCTGCTTTCCGCTTTATTGATGCTCCATATA
>ENA-UEPH01003025-UEPH01003025.1-human-gut-metagenome-genome-assembly--contig:-NODE-3025-length-10803-cov-3.613090_pt1 | contig 10803 bp, 8 predicted proteins | sample MGYA00242891_ERZ507898 | MGnify/ENA primary metagenome ERZ507898 (study PRJEB26167, sample SAMN06115411) | human gut metagenome | host: Homo sapiens | place: China:Guizhou | collected 2014-10-15... | reverse complement strand
AAGCCTGGCTTTGCAGGATTGCTTCGAATAAATGTATTGATTACAGCAGACAGGCGGCAAGGCGGATGGTACCCACCGAAGACGAAGTCTTAGGAAGTCATCCGGCGAGAGCAGGGGGACCGGAAGAGCAGTGCATCGAAGAGGTGGTCCGGGAAGAACTGCAGGAAAAATGCGGACAGTTGAAACAACCTTATGATGAAATCGCAAAGCTGTACTTCTGTGAAGAACATCATGCCGGCGAGATAGCAGAGTTAAAGCAGAAGAATTTGAAAACCGTGCAGACACAGATATACCGGGCGCGGGCAATGCTTAGAAAACTATATGGAAAGGAGCGGAGCTGATATGAGAAAAGAAGATATACAGGAGTATTTAAGTGACGAAGCGTTAGAAGCACTGATCCGGGAAACAGAAGAAGGACCGATGATAAAAGCACCGGAATATTTAGAAGAAAATATTCTACATAAAATTGAGCAGCAGCAGAAGGTTATTGTATACAAAGAAAAAGTGTCAGCGAAGCGGAAGCTCCTGACTTATAGCATGAAAGTAATGGCAGCGGCGGCAGCGGCAATCGCATTTCTGATTGTAGTTCCTACGGTGGAGCAGCAGAGCAGACCAAACATGGAAACTTATGTAGCAGAAGCAAAAGAACAGGTCAATAAGGACTTACAGGAACAGAAAGAGAAAGCGAAAAAGCGTAGTGAAGAGCAGAATTTCTTACAAAGTGTAAATGATGCGTCCAGTGCATTTTGCAATTTTATTACTGAGACGACAAATGGATGGTTTTTAAAGGAGGAAAGATAACATGACGAAAAAGAGAAATGGGTTTTTAAGATTTTGCTGTTCCCTTTTACCGGGAGCAGGGGAAATGTATATGGGATTTATGAAAATGGGCTTAAGCCTGATGTCGATGTTCTTTGGCATTATTGTAGCAGCATCTATTTTTGAACTTGGACCGCTGGCAGTGCTTGCAGTAATTGCATGGTTTTACAGCTTCTTTCATGTACACAATTTAGCAGGCTTATCCGATGAAGAATTCTATGCCGTGGAGGATGAGTATTTATTCCATTTAAGTGGAGAAGGCGGGAAAGATAAATCCTTTGTAAAGCGTTATCATACCATTATTGCAGTCGTGCTGATTCTGCTTGGTATTATGTTAATCTGGAACAGTTTCTATTGGATGATTGCAAATTTAATTCCGGATGAAACGGTCTGGGTACTTTAGGAAATCAGTTACCGGCTTCCAAGACTGCTGGCAGGAATTGCAATTATAGCAGCAGGAATTTATCTGGTTCATGGTAAGAAAAAATCCCTTGAGGAAGAAGAAACAAAGGAGGCATAGGGAAAATGGATGAGAATGTGAAAGAAGTACGCACCCACAGAGTGGGCAGCATTACCTTAGGCAGTGCACTGGTTTTGTTTGGAATCCTGTTTCTGGTACATCTGTTTGTGCCGGTATTGACCTATGAAATCATTTTCCATATCTGGCCATGTATCTTTATCCTGCTTGGAATAGAAATCCTTCTTGCCAACCGGAAGAAGAATGTGGAATTTGTCTATGATGGTAAGGCGGTATTCCTTACCATCACATTAACCTTCTTTGCCATGCTGATGGCAGGAGCAGATGTGGCAATTCAGCAGGCAGATATCTACATGCACCTTTAAGAATGCAGCATTAAGAATGTACCTTTAAGAGGAATGCTCCTTCCGGTATTGCTTTGGCGTCATTTTGTGCTTGTTTCGGAAAGCCTTAATAAAATGGCTGCAATCGGAAAATCCGGTTTCCTGACTGATATAATTCAAGTCAAGATTGGTAAAGAGCAGCAGATCCTCAGCCTTGCAAAGGCGGATAAATTCAATATATTTTTTACAGGACTGGCCATAGAGTTCCCGGAAGCTTTTGGCAAAATAGGAATAACTCATATTACACATTCTGGCAAGGTCTTCCACCTTTAATGGCTCCTGGGCATGAGCGTCGATATATTCCGTAATGGAATGTATGGACGCTTCTTCTGTGTTTTGCGGAATAGCCAGAGCTTTATCCGTATTAAAACCCTGTGCCCGCCAGATACGCAGGATAAAGGTTAAAAGGGAATTAATCTGGGACTGTACCAGAATCCGGTAACCATATTCCTGCTGCTGCATTTCGTGTTCACAGGAGGAAAAGATTCCGGCAATGGGATAGTCTGTTAACATCGCTTTGGAAAAATATTTCGGAGCATGGGAATCACCCTTCGCCAGATTAAAAAGTGATACAAAATTAATCCCGGAATAAGTGGTGCTTAATGCATTGCCGGATGGTGCAAGCTGGTTTAAGTCGAATTTCATGACATAATAAACCAATGGCTGCTCTGTGGCAGTATAGATAGAATGGATTGCCTGCGGAAGAAATAGTGTCATATCACCTTCTTCTAATACATAAGTATCATCATCACAGTTGATGATGGCGGTGCCTTCTAACATATACAGAATCTCAACAAAATAATGCCAGTGGGACCGGATAGGAAAAGAATGGATTCTCGTATTAAATAAGAAACATTCAAAAGGAGCATTCAGTCGGTCGCTGTATTCAAAAAGTGAATTCATAAAGTCGTCCCCCAATATATTTAAAATAAATGAATTCCTGTTATAAGAGATTTTTACTATTTTTATAATAAATCATTATAGCAAGATTCCAGGGCGAATGCTATAGTTTCTTCCGTAAATCGCTATAAAAAAGGAAGAAAGGAAATATTTACCATGGAATATATCTGCGGCATGACATATGCACCATTTGCAAGAAAAGGGAGCTATCAGGAGAAGAGTGCTTTTGACAGCTTAAGGAAAATGAAAGAAAATACCAACAGCAATTTTGTTATCTTAGCACCCAACGGATTGCAGGACACGGCGCAGTCGGAAGAGATTTGTTATACTTCTGAAGCAACGGTGTCAGATGATGAATTAAAGGGCATGATTGATTATGCGAAAGAGCTTGGTATGCGTGTGGCATTAAAGCCTACGGTAAACTGCAAAAACGGAACCTGGCGCGCCCATGTCAATTTCTTTGATGAAGACGTAGTCTGTGAACCAAAGTGGTGCAACTGGTTTGAATCTTATACCGAATTTCAGCTTCATTATGCAAGACTGGCAAAAGAAATGGGCGTGGAAATGCATATTGCAGGCTGCGAAATGGTTATGGCAGAACGCAGGGAAGCAGAGTGGAGGAAACTTATTGCCGACATTCGGAGTGAATTTGACGGATTTGTTTCCTATAATACCGATAAATATCAGGAGCATAATGTGAAATGGTGGGATGCGGTAGATGTGATTTCTTCCAGCGGATATTATCCATTGGAGGACTGGGAGAACCAGCTTGACCGGATTGAAGCGGTGGTAAAGAAATTTCAAAAACCATTTTTCTTTGCAGAGGCAGGATGTATGTCTATCGTGGATTCTAATAAAGTGCCAAATGACTGGGCGGTGCAGGGAGAAGCAGATGCTAAGGGACAGGCAGACTGGTATGAGGCAATGTTTGAAGCCTGCTTAAAAAGAGACTGGGTGAATGGCATGGCATTCTGGTCCTGGAACAGCCACCTTGATACACCAAGTGCGGCATTAAAGAAAAAAGATTATGAAATATATGCAAAACCAGCGGAGAAAATCGTGAAAAAATACTATGATTCTATTCAAAAGTAACAAAAGTTAAAAAACTTAAAACAAACTGTTATGGCATATGGAATCCGTACATTCTGATTTTTCTTAATAAAATAGATTTCTACCATTTTTAATGTAAAACACTCTATTCCGAAACGGGCGTTTCGTGGTAGAGTGTTTTTATAACGAAATCGATTGAGAAATCCTTCTGCAATTGTAAAAATGATATATTTTTATGATTAGAATATATCTGAGCGGTTCGCCGAAGTACGAATGCATTTTAAGGGCTGTTAGGGGCACCTGGAATTTTGTCCGACATCTGGCAACGCTGGCACAGGGAAGTGCCAGCGAGGCACATATGAACATGGATGTGAATTTGTGCCGGTTGCCGGAAGAAAGAACAGGTCTCGCAAAATTCTTAGTGCCCCTTGCAGTTCTTATGCGGCATCCGTGCTCGGTAAACTGCGCAGATATTGCATAAAAAAATAAATGTCATTTTTTACAATAGCAGAAGAATAACACAAGAAATAGAATCAGGAGGAAAACAAATGTTTCGAAAAGATTTTGTATGGGGCGTTGCCAGCAGTGCCTATCAGGTAGAAGGAAGAGACAAAAACGATGGCGCAGGAACCTGCATCTGGGACACCTTTACCGAAGAGGGAAGAACTTTCGAACATCATAATGCCTATGTCAGTGCCGATGACATGCACCGTTATAAAGAGGACTATGCGCTGATGAGAGAACTTGGTGTGAAGGCATACCGTTTTTCCGTAAGCTGGGCGAGACTGATGCCGGAGGGAACCGGAAGAGTCAATGAAAAAGCGGTGGCACTCTATCGTGATATGATTCTTGAAATGAAGAAAAACGGCATTGAGCCATATATGACACTTTATCACTGGGAACTTCCGCAGGCATTGGAGGATAAAGGCGGCTGGCTCAATGAAGAAATCATAGATTGGTTTGCAGAATATGCAAAAGTAGTAGCAGAGAATTTTACTGATATCTGCGACAAGATTTTTACTTTGAATGAGCCACAGTGCTTTATCGGACTGGGATATTACCGTGGTATTCATGCACCGGGAAAGAAAGTCACACCAGAGGAAAGCTTCCGGATTGCGCATAATGCATTGCGGGCACATGGAAAAGCAGTTATTACTCTCCGGAAATATGCAAAGCAGCCGATACAGATTGGCTATGCACCAACCAGTGGGGTGGCATATCCGGCAAGTAATTCCCCGGAAGATATTGAAGCTGCAAAGAAGGTATATTTTGGCTTTTATAATGATGTCGACAACTGGACCTGGAATGTATCCTGGTATTCCGACCCGGTTATTTTAGGACATTATCCAAAGGAAGGTCTTGAGAAATACAAGGAGTATCTGCCGGAAATCACGAAAGAAGATATGGAACTGATTCACCAGCCCATTGATTTTTACGGTCAGAATATTTATAACGGATATCTGGTTCGTGCAGGAGCAGATGGAGAGCCGGAATTTGTAGACCGTCCGGCAGGATTCCCAAAGACTGCCGCAGAATGGCCGGTGACACCGGAATGCCTCTACTGGGCAGGAAAATTCCTCTACGAACGTTATCAGCTTCCGATTTATATTACGGAAAATGGAATGTCCTGTCATGACAATGTGGAAGCAGATGGCAGTGTACATGATGCCAACCGTATCCAGTTCTTAGATGAGTACCTTGGCAATCTGCAGAAGGCGGCGGATGAAGGAGCAGAGATTGCCGGTTATTTCTTATGGACTTTTTTGGACAATTTCGAATGGCATGAGGGCTATTCCGAACGGTTCGGAATTATTTATGTGGACTTTGCAACCCAGCAGCGTTATGTAAAGGATTCAGCATTCTGGTATAAGAAAGTCATGGAAAGCAATGGAGCAGCGTTATCCTGCAACCAGCCGGATAGAAAAATCCGGATAGAGCGTGGTGCTGCAGAAGTAACAGGTGCAGGATTTAAGGTAGAGAGGGAAATGGATCTGCTGCTTTCTGACAGCACAGATGTCATTTATGTGGCATCCGGCAGCGGTTTAATTGGCAGCATCTGGGTAGATACCGGAGACAGACTTACGATACCGGAGGGCATCCGGAAGATGCATTGCAGTGGAAAAATGACACTGGTGCAGGCGTAGCATGAAAAAATAATTGTTTCTTCTAGACCAGAGAAGATGAGAATAAAAAAGTTTCTTTTATTCCGATGAGCAATCAGAAGGAATAGAAGAAACTTTTTTTGCTTTACAGGAAATTGCTTTCCTGTAAAGCAAAAAACGCTCCGCGAGGATGCGCACTGCGGCATATAAGGTAGATGTCGCAAGCGACCGCCGCAGGCGCGAGAATGTGCAAGGCACATTCTTTGTTAAACATGAAAAAGTCCGTCGTGCCGGTTCGATTATTTTTGACAGAAGGCACCCCTTATGGTACACTTAAAACAATAATTGGGGTCAGTATACCCTGACGAAAAAAGATGAATTTAAGTTTACTTGAAATAGATATTGAGGTGACATATTTTGGATAAATATGAATACAAATTAAAACTAGATGAAATAAAAAATCTGATGGCGAAGAAGCAGTATACAGAAGCTGCTGAAATTGCTGACAGTATCAACTGGCGAAAGGTCCGTAATGTCAACGCACTGATGAAAGCCGGAGATATTTATGCACAGATTGGTCGTTATGATGAAGCAAAAGAGATCCTTCTGATGGCATATGACCGTTCTCCGATCGGACGAATGATTATCTATAAGCTGGCAGAGATTGCCATTAAAACCAAGGTATTTGATGAAGCACAGGAATATTATGATGAGTTTGTAGAGATTGCACCCCATGATAATTTGAAATATATTCTCCGTTATGAGATGAATAAAGCAAAGGGTGCAGGACTGGATGTTTTAATTCAGATTCTCGAAGAATTAAAGGAACAGGAATATACCGAGAAATGGGCATTTGAATTGGCATATTTATATCATCAGGCGGGACGCAGCGAAGAATGTATCAATGCCTGTGATGAACTGATTCTCTGGTTTGGTGATGGTCCATATGTAGAGAAAGCACTGGAATTAAAGATGCTTTATCAGCCATTAAACCGGGCACAGGAGGACAAGTACCGCCAGTTTAAACAGCGTAAGGACGGAATCGTGGAAGTGCGGCCGGAGGATTATCTGGAATCCGGTGAGATTATCAAGGAGCCGGTACAGATTAAACCGGTAACCACCAATGCAGAGAAGTTTAATACGGTAAACCTGCAGGAAGAATTAGCCCGCAGCATGCAGCAGATTATGAATGCCACAGAGAAGGAAGAAGTGGCAGATACCATGCAGGGCATCAAGAAAATTGTAGAAGAGATTCCGTATCTGCAGCTTCCGCAGGATGAAGAAGCACAGAAGGAGCGTTTTGCGGATATCCCAACCGATGAAGAAATCGATGGCTCCCTGAAAATTAATTTCCAGGAGATGTTAGGCGAAGATTATGATGGTCAGATGCGTATGGTAGTCCCGGAGAAGAGTGCATTAGAAGCACAGATTACCGGACAGATGAGCATACAGGATATTTTAGAGGAGTGGGAGAAGACCAAGCGTGCCGCAGAGAAAGCATTACAGGAAGCGGAGCAGCAGAAGTTAGAATCTGCCAAGGCAAAGGCATTAGCAGAAGCCGGAGATATCATGGAGCGTCTTGCAGATGTAATTCCGCAGCTGGATGCAGGACTTACCTCCAAAGAATTATTAGAAAAAGAATATTTAGGCAAGCTGCCGGAGGAAGAAGCCGGACAGCTTGTTGCCAATATGAATGATATTTTGCAGCAGCAGATTGATTCCATCAGTCAGGCAAATGCGAAAATCGATGAATTCCTAGCTGCCGGTGTACCGGGACAGAACGGAGAGGCGGCTGGCACAGAAGAAATGACAGAACTTTCTCCGGAAGAAGAACTCCCAGAGATTGCACTGCCGGACGATATAGCAGAAGAAGTGGCAGCAACAGAAGCAGAGGAAGTATCCGATGCTGCAGAAGAAGTCTTACCGAATATACAGTTAGAACCGGAAGCTGAGACAGAGGATGCAAAGCCGGAGGAGAAACTTCCGGAGATTGCAGAGCCGGATTTAGATGAGGATAACATCGGAGAGAGAAAACCGATTACCCATCTTTCCAAGGAACAGAAAGCTATCTTTACTTATTTTGTTCCGGTATCCGGAATGGAGCCGCAGATTTGTCAGGCAATGGAAGGATCCATTGAACATTTAGAAAAGGGAATCAAAGGTGGCAACATCCTGATTCAGGGAGCAAGAGGAAGCGGTAAGACCGTACTTGCCACCGCACTGGTGAAGGCAATCCAGAATGAAATCGGAAAGCCGGGCAAGCGTGTCGGAAAGATAGATGCCGTTTCATTAAATCAGAAAAATATCCCGGAGCTTTTAAAGAAAGTTGCCGGTGGATGTCTTATTATAGAAAAAATCGGAGGAATCAGCCGGGAAACAGCCGTGAAATTATCACTGGCATTAGAAGCAGATGATACCGGAATTCTTGTAATCGCAGAAGATACAAGAGAGGGAATCACCAAAGCAATGGGAAGAGATGAGTCCTTTGCCAGACGATTTACCGAGAAGATTACGCTTCCGATATTTACCAGTGACGAGCTGGTATCCTTTGCAAAATCGTATGCCCACGAACTGACCTATGAAATAGATGAGATGGCGGTTCTTGCTCTATACAACAGAATTAGTAACATTCAACGCTTAGACAGAGCGACCACGCTGACCGAGGTGAAAGAAATCGTGGACGAAGCAATTGCCAATTCCGAGAAATTCAGCATTAAGAAAGTATTTTTCTCGAAGAAATACAAGGATGATGATTACGTCATTCTCCATGAAAAGGATTTCGAAGAATAGGAAAGAAAGAAACGAGGTGTAGTATAAATGGGGAACTTCACAGAACTGGACATGTATTTATTTGGCCAGGCAACACACTATGATATTTACAAGAAACTGGGAGCTCATCCGGCAGAGATAAGGAAGAAAAAGGGGATTCTTTTCGATGTCTGGGCACCACATGCTGCAGAAGTCTATGTCATTGGAACTTTTAATGACTGGAATGAGACAGCAAATCCAATGCAGCGGTTAGAGCCGGCGGGAATTGGAATTTTTGAAGCATTTATTCCAAAGGCAGAGCTGGGAGACTTATACAAATATCTGATTATCACACCAGATGGCCGGAAATTGTATAAAGCAGATCCATATGCCAACTATGCAGAGGTACGTCCGGGAACAGCATCCCGTATTGCAGACATTGAGCATTTCAAATGGACTGACGATAAGTGGATGGACAAACGGAAACAGACAGAAGATGTCTATGCAGAGCCAATGGCAATTTACGAGGTACATCTGGGTTCCTGGATGCGCCATCCGGGAAGAGAAGATGAGGGATTCTATTCCTACCGTGAAATGGCAGAAGCACTGACAAAATATGTTAAAGGCATGGGATATTCCCATGTAGAATTAATGGGAATTTCCGAATATCCATACGATGGTTCCTGGGGCTATCAGGTAACCGGCTACTATGCACCAACTTCACGGTATGGAACGCCGGAGGATTTTGCTTATCTGGTAAACTACCTGCATAAGCATGGCATTGGCGTTATCTTAGACTGGGTACCGGCACATTTCCCGAAGGATGCTCACGGACTGGCTGATTTTGACGGCTGCCCTTTATATGAATATTCTGACCCACGGATGGGTGAACATCCGGAGTGGGGTACCAAGATTTTTGATTATGGCAAATCTGAAGTAAAGAACTTCTTAATCGGAAGTGCCTTAATGTGGATTGAACATTATCACATTGACGGACTCCGTGTAGATGCGGTGGCATCCATGTTATATCTTGACTATGGCAAGAAGGATGGACAGTGGATTGCCAATAAATATGGCGAGAACAAGAACTTAGAAGCCATCGAATTCTTCCGTCATATCAATACCTTAATCACCGGAAGAAATCATGGTACTGTCATGATTGCAGAGGAATCTACCGCATGGCCGATGGTAACCGGACCGGCAGACAAGGGCGGATTGAATTTCACATACAAATGGAATATGGGATGGATGCATGATTTCCTGGATTATATGTCTTTAGACCCGTATTTCCGTAAAAATAATCATCACAAGATGACTTTCGCCATGAGTTATAACAGCTCTGAAAAATACATACTGGTGCTGTCTCATGATGAAGTGGTGCATTTGAAGAAATCCATGTGGGAGAAGATGCCAGGTGATGAGGAAGACAAATTCCGTAATTTAAAGAGCGCATACTCCTTTATGATGGGACATCCGGGCAAGAAGCTCCTCTTTATGGGACAGGATTTCGGACAGCTTCGTGAGTGGAGCGAAGAGCGTGAATTAGACTGGTATCTTATGGAAGAACCACGTCATAGACAGTTAAATGAATACTTCCGTGAACTGCTTCATATTTACCGGAAATATCCGGCAATGTATGAGCAGGACAGTGACTGGAACGGATTTGAATGGATTAATGCAAATGATGCAGACCGAAGCATCTACAGCTTCGTCCGCAAGAGCAAGAATGGCAAGAACTCTCTTCTCTTTGTCTGCAACATGACACCGGTAGCCAGAGATGATTACCGTGTAGGTGTACCAAAGAAAGGTACTTACCATCTGCTGTTAAACAGCAATGAAGTCCGTTTCGGCGGTACAGAAGCAGATAAGAGCAGACCGGCAAGCTACAAGGCAGTGAAGTCGGAATGCGATGGCAAAGCGTATTCCATTTCCTATCCATTGCCGCCATTTGGTGTCGCAGTGTTCCGGGTAATGTAGAGGACAGAAAAAAATCGCATGAGTGGGAAATATGAATTTTTTATAAAATTAAGAATTATGGATTGACATATTTTTTCAATGTGATTAGTATAATATTAAAGACAGGCAACTTGAGTGTCTGCCAAGCGGTAAAGTAAGGTGTTGTGCCAAAGAGCAGTGCCTTATGAGCTTTATAAGGGTTTAACATTTACCACAATCTGGCTAGAGGTTAATCCTCGAAAGAAAATGTTAGAAGGGCTCTGCTTTTGCAGAGCCTTTCTTAATCTAAAGAAGTAGTGGAGAACTGTAATGAGTAATGTTATAGATTGTATACATGCATTTATTCAGTTATTATCGACAGAATATG
>ENA-UEPH01003024-UEPH01003024.1-human-gut-metagenome-genome-assembly--contig:-NODE-3024-length-10804-cov-157.002610_pt1 | contig 10804 bp, 9 predicted proteins | sample MGYA00242891_ERZ507898 | MGnify/ENA primary metagenome ERZ507898 (study PRJEB26167, sample SAMN06115411) | human gut metagenome | host: Homo sapiens | place: China:Guizhou | collected 2014-10-15... | reverse complement strand
CATGGTATAGTGCATACTTCTGACCGCATTGCTCCGCTGCTGGGAACAGGCTTTTTTTAGCTGGTGCAGGTCATGGGTACTGTGAAAAAAGGCAAGCATAGACACGGCGGCAATCCTCCTATATGCCGCCGTGGATTTACACGGTGTTAGGGTCGTCGTAGACTTGCCGATAGGCAAAAAGAAGCGGCGGCTCTGAAAATCAAAGCCGCCGTAATTTAGAAATGGCGCGTGAAAATACCTCTGCTTTGCGACGGCTTTTTTTCTTTTGCCGTCGTCCGGCAGATTATTTCTTTATGAGTAAGGGCGAAAAATCAATCGTAATCATAAAATTATGGTCATGTATTTCAATTATTGGATTTGTACAATTCATCATAAGTAATAGCTTTTTCACAATGTAAAGTCCTTGTCCAGACGTACCATTACTTCTTGAAACATCTGCTACATAAAAGCGTTCCAACAGTTTTGAATATTCTTCTGTAGGAATAGATGCAACAGGATTTTTAATACAGAGTTGTACAGAATCTGCGATATTAATTAGTTGAATTACAACATTATTTGTAGTGGATGTTACCGCATTGAATATAAGATTTTGTATAATGCGAATACACGCCTTTCTGTCAGCATTAAGATAGATGTCCATATTAGGTATTTCTATTTGGGGTTCAATTCCATTAACGCTGAAAATCGAATAATTGTCTAGCAGGATTTCAGTAAGCAATGAGCATAGCTCAACCTTTTCATAGTAAAATGGATATTGTCCTGCTTCTAAAAGAGAGATTTGATAAAAGTCATCTATGAGACGTTCTAATCTCAATGCTTTTCCGGATAATGCTGAAATATATTCCGCTCTTTTTTCATCAGGCGCACTTGATAGAAGTTGCAAATATCCGCGAATGGAAGTTAGTGGTGTCCGTAAATCATGAGAAAGGCAAGAAATATTCTCTTTTAATTCATTCTCCTTTTTTTGAATTTCGCCCAGATAAATATTATCTTTTGATACAATCTGATTTATGATTTCAACCAAATGCTCTAACCGCCTATCAGATAAAGACACTGTAACTAACTTTTTCGTTTTTCTATTCAGAATAGCATTTAGTTGGACGATTACTTTATATATCTGTATTTTCCAGTTAATTAAAGAAATTGAAAGGATAATGACCAATGCTATCAGAACAAGAAACATAATCGCCCAACCCATATTCTACCTCCCTTTTACTTGATTTCTTTTCTAATCATAATAAGACCGCCAACAATCAAAAGAGAAATGCACCCTATGAAATAGAATGGTAAATGCTCAATAATACCCATTGTGCGACAAGAGCTGAAATTCATCCAATAGTACATAGGATTTCCATATACAAAAAATTTTAAGGGTATTGAAACCGTCTCCATATCACTCCATAGCATTAAGTAAACAGACGCTCCACTGAATACATATAAGCAGCAAATCCCTGTTACAATCCCTGTATTTTGAATAACGACACATAAAAAAATAGAAATGCTTTCTAATGCTAATAAAACCGTTCCGCAAGCAAGAGCCCATCCCAAAAGGTTTATTACTTCACTCGCAGTTGGAATGTAACCGGATTGTATGATTTCAATAACGAAAAATGTAGCTACAAAAATCAGATACGTTATCAGAGACACCACCAATATTGTAATCGCTTTGGTGTAGTAGAGAATAGTTCGTTTAGTGCCGTATGCAACAGATAATTTGATTGTACCCGTATTATATTCTTTTGTAAAAAATATGGTTGCAAATAAAATGCCAATAATCCAGAAAAAGGCTGTATATGCAAGAGATGAGCGGGCAACAGTTTGAAACGTTGGTATTTCACTAGATAGATAACACTTAGCTTGAAATCCGATTACACTTTCTGTTCCATCTCCGGCTCCAAAAAAAGTCATGTCACCAAGTGCAAAAGAGACCATTATAACCGCCGCACATACGCCTAATATAGTTATCAATATCTTTGAGTGACGCAATTTATAAAATTCAGCTTTAAAATGGTTAATCATTTTGGCACCCTCCTATCAAATTAGTGTAATAAGTTTCAAGACTATCTCCAGATTGTGCTAACTGATAAATCGTAATGTTATTTGCACTTAGCAACGCTGATACTTTTCCGGCATTTTCAACATAATCATATAGATGAATACTTTTGTCTGGCATAACAGAAAAATTTGAAGTATTCAGTTTGCTTTCCAATAAAACACTAGCAGCAGCTACATCATTCACTTGCAACAACAGATGCTTTTTGCAGCGTTTGTCTAACTCTGTAGCGGTAATTTCCTGTAAAAGTTTCCCCTCATGTAAGATACCATATCTATTTGCTAATTGATGAAGTTCCGTGAGAATGTGACTTGAAATCAAAATAGTGATTCCACGTTCTTTATTTAGTCTTTTGAGTAAGTTTCTTAATTCGATAATTCCAGTAGGGTCTAGTCCGTTAATTGGTTCATCTAGTACGAGAAATTCAGGATTCCCAAGCAAAGCGATTGCGAGAGCTAGTCTCTGCCGCATACCCAAAGAGAAATCTTTTGCTTTTTTCTTTCCGGTATCTTTCAAACCAACTAATGCTAAAGCATTATCAATGCAACCTTTTCCTGGAATACCGCGTTGCAAACGTTGTACCTCCAAATTTTCATAGGCTGTCATATCAAGATAAAGAGAAGGGCTCTCAATAATACAGCCAATGCGCTCACGCTGCTTTGCAAGTTTCTTATTGCTTTCACCGAATAAAGCAATTTTGCCAGTAGTAGGTTCTGCCAGTCCGGTTAGTAAACGAATCATTGTTGTTTTACCGGCACCGTTTTCTCCGATAAACCCATAAATATCTCCTTGCATTACAGACATAGATACTTGATTTAGGGCTAGTGTATTGCGATACTTTTTTGTGATGTTGATAGCTTCAAAAACTGTTACGTTCATTTTTTCACAGCTCCTTTCTTGTTATTTAGTATCGCAGACAATTCCTTGAATAATCTAAAGGTAAAGCTAAAGATTATCTAAAGCTCACTTTGCAAATCGGTAACCCAAGCCCCATATGGTCTTAATTCGGCAGCCTTCGCCCTTTAATTTTTTTCGTAAGTTACTTATATGTGTGTTAATGACATCATTATCCCTTGCAAATGGTTCTTGCCAAATACTTTCATAAAGATTTTGCTTAGAAAAAACTTTATCAGGATATTTCGCCAGTAGTTCTACAAGTTGATACTCTTTTGCTGTAAGCACAATAATTTCGTCTGCAACAGTAACTATTTTTGAAGATGTATTAATGGAAAGTTCTCCAAAGGTCAAACAAAGATGGGGAGTATCTTTTTGACTTCTTAGCAAATTGCGTTCAATTCGCGCTAGTAATTCGTCCAAATCAAACGGCTTTGTTAAATAGTCATCAGCACCCAAGCGTAGCAGTTCGACTTTGTTGAATGTTAAACTTTTTGCAGAAACAACAATTACAGGTACGTCTGAAAATTTTCTGATATTTCTAATTAACTCATCTCCACTGATAAAAGGAAGCATTAAATCTAAAATAATTAAATCTGGGGATAATTCTTTTATACGTTCAATCGCATTTGCACCAGTAAGTGTGAAGAAGACTTGATAATTGTACTTTTCCAGATGGTCTTTTATCATAACGCAAATTTCTTTATCATCTTCGATAATTAAAACATTATTCATGTTGAAACTCCTTTCTGCGTCTATCAGTCGGCTTTTCCGCGTCCTTTGGGATCAGCCAAACACCAGCCATATTCACAGCGCCAGGGATACGCCCACCAGCGCAATAATAATTTGCACTACGAGGTGTCACGCCCCACTTTTCGGCGGCCTCTTTCAATGTCATATAGTCCATTTCGCACCTCCACAGAGTACATTATAGTTCTCTTTCTCGAACAATGCAAGGAACGAAATGTGAATTATAAACTTCAACCAACCTGCATATAGCAACATTCCACGGGCGAAGTATGAATTATACAATGTAACTGGGTGATGTTATATGGCGAAAGTTGAAGATTGTCCCGGTTTTGAAACCTTCGGTGCAGATGTCAATGTCGCACGAAAAGCAAAGCGTCTGGCACGAAAAACATTGAGCGGTATCTGGGATCAGGGGCGATCAAAGGGATCGGAATTGCCTTAGCGGCAAGGATTGTGCGAAGATTCAAGGCAGATACCTTTCGTATCATTGAAGAAGAACCGGAGCGGCTGGCGGAGATCAAAGGCATCAGCCAGAGAAAGGCGATGGAAATCGCGGATCAGGTGAATCAGAAAAAAGATCTTCGGCAGGCAATGATTTTTTTGCAGCAATACGGGATCAATACCACACTTGCAGTGAAAATATATAAAACATACGGGCAGGAAATATACGGAATACTGAAAGAAAATCCATATCGTATGGCAGATGATGTGGAAGGGGTCGGATTCCGCACGGCAGATGAGATCGCATCCCGTGTGGGAATCCGCACCGATTCCGATTTCCGGATTCGAAGCGGTATTCAGTATGTGCTGCTGCAGGCTGCCGGAGAGGGGCATACCTATCTGCCGATGCAGGAACTGACGCAGCGGGCAAGCCGGCTTCTTGAGGTAGACCCGGAGCACATCGAGCAGCATTACATGAATCTGGCGATGGATCGCAAGATCATTATGCGCCAGGTGGAAGACAGTACGCAGATCTATGCGGCAACCTATTTTTATATGGAGGCAAATACCGCTACCCGTCTGACACAGCTGAATGCTGTGTTTGATGTTCCGGATATCGAAATTGAGGACAGAATCCGAAAGATTGAAAAGAAGACGGGAATGGATCTTGATGAGCATCAGGTAGAAGCGGTAAAGGAAGCCGTAAGAAACGGTGTTCTAGTGATTACCGGAGGTCCCGGAACGGGAAAAACAACGACGATCAATACGATCATCCGGTATTTTGAATTATCCGGAGAAGATATTATGTTGGCGGCACCGACCGGACGGGCAGCAAAGCGCATGAGCGAAACCACCGGGTATGAGGCACGGACGATTCACCGGATGCTTGAACTGAATGGCGGAATGGAAGGAAATGCCGGATTTGAGCGCAATGAACAAAATCCGCTGGAGACCAATCTCATCATTGTCAAAGGAGTGGAAAAAGGTATTGAAAAATCAGCCAAAATCATGATGCCGATGCTGTTTGTCCTATTGATAATCCTTGCCATCTGCTCTATATCTTTGCCCGGAGCAGGAGCAGGTATTGAATTCCTGCTGAAACCGGACTTCAGCAAAGTGGACGGCAATGTGTTCCTCGGGGCCATGGGGCAGGCATTCTTCTCCCTCAGCTTGGGGATGGGATGTCTCTGTACATATGCCTCCTATTTCCGCAATGATACGAACCTGCCCAAAACGGCACTCAACGTGGCCGCTATTGACACTATGGTAGCTATTTTGGCAGGATTCATCATTTTCCCTGCCGCCTTCTCTGTGGGTATCCAACCGGATGCGGGTCCTAGTCTGCTATTCATCACCTTACCTAATGTCATTCAGCAAGCGTTCGGCAATATTCCCTGGCTGGCGGTACTGCTGTCTCTGATGTTCTATATCCTACTGGCATTGGCAGCACTTACTTCCACCATTTCCCTGCACGAAGTGGTAACTGCCTATCTACATGAAGAGTTCAAGTTCTCACGCAGCAAGGCAGCCAGATACGTGACAGCGGGCTGTATTTTCTTAGGAGTATTCTGCTCACTGTCTCTCGGTATCGGCAAAAGCTATACCGTATTCGGGCTAAACCTATTCGATTTGTTCGACTTTGTAACGGCCAAGCTAATGCTACCGTTAGGCGGTTTCTTCATTTCCATCTTCATAGGCTGGTATCTGGACAAGAAAATCGTATGGGAAGAAGTCAGCAACAATGGCACTCTGAAAGTATCCGTCTACAAGCTATTGATATTCATCCTGAAATATATTGCTCCGATAGGAATTGCACTGATTTTTATCAATGAACTGGGTTTTCTGAAATAGGCCATCATGCAGAACCCCTTTAAAGAATTCCTTTATTTCTCCCGGGGAGAAAGGCGCGGAATACTGGTTTTGATTACCGGCATTATTCTCGTCTTTCTCTCCGGGTATATTTATATATACCAAAGAGAGAACCGCCCCCTCTCCGATGAAGTAATCCGGCGGCAGGCCACTGCCATGGCAGAATACGAATCGTTCATCGCATCCATACAAGAAAAGGAACAAAAATGGGACAACAGACTTAAACCTTCCTCCCAAAAACAACCGACAACCGTCTCCTTGGCCCGTTTCAATCCCAATATCGCCGACTCCGTCATTTTTTGCCGACTGGGACTGCCCGGATGGATGGCGCGGAACATACTCCGCTACCGTAGTAAAGGAGGGAAGTTCCATAAGGCAGAAGATTTCCGGAAAATATATGGAATGACAGAAAAACAATATCAGACACTCTTACCCTATATCCACATCACTCCGAAAGACACAGAAACAAGAACCGTCCAGTTGTACAGCTCTCCTGCAAGCAATGACAGCGCCGTTACTTTCCGAATTGCACCGGAAAAATATCCGTCTGGGACCCTTGTCGACCTAAACCGCGCCGACACCACAGAACTGAAGAAAATACCAGGCATCGGTAGTGGCATTGCCCGTCTAATCATCGGTTATCGGCAACGCTTGGGAGGATTCTACAACATCACGCAATTACAAGAAATCCATTTGGACACCACCCAATTGCAGTCCTGGTTTTCCATCGACACCCGGGCCATCCACCTCATCAACCTGAACCGTAGTAGCATAGAGAGGCTGCGTAACCATCCTTACATCAACTTCTACCAGGCAAAGGCCTTTGTAGAATACCGGAAGAAGAAAGGCGACCTTCATAGTCTGAAACCTTTTGCACTTTACGAGGAATTCTCCGATACCGATTTGGAGAAAATCAGTCACTACGTTTGCTTTGAATAACAGCATCATGCAACATTTTTCAATGTCTGATGCAACCTTTTCACCAGTCATTTCGTCTAACAAGCAGAAACACCCTAAAAACAGGAAGGCCTACTGCAATAAGGATTAGAACCATCGTATCAATATGAAAAAATTAATGATTATAACCATGCTGCTGGGCAGTATGGCACAGAATGCTTTTGCTCAAAAAATAGAAATAAAAGGAACCGTCCGCGATGCTTCCGACAAGAGTATAGAGTATGTCAATGTGGTATTACAGACCATCGACTCTACTTTTGTCGCCGGTGTGACCACAAGTCCAGAAGGAGAATTCATCTTCAAGAACACGGCTGCCGGAGATTACAGACTTGTTCTTTCCAGCATCGGGTATAATACCGGATACATCACCCTCAATGGAGTAAAGCGCCATACCGACCTTGGACCAATCGTATTAGACAGTGCTTCTATCGCACTGGAAGGAGTGACTATCACCGGCTCCAGCCAAATCAGCCGTGCCGACCGTAAACTGGTTTTCCCATCCGAAAGACAAATGAAAACTTCCACAAACGGAGTGAATCTGTTGCAGGAACTGATGCTGCCACGTATTCTGGTCAACCCCATGAACAATGAGATTGGATTGTCCGGCGGTGGAGAACTGCAATTACGCATCAATGGAGTCAAAGCCGAAATAGACGAGATAAAAGCCATTCGCCCTGCCGACATTATACGTATAGAGTACCATGACAATCCGGGACTGCGCTACGGTAATGCCGAAGTCGTTTTGGACTACATAGTGCGCCGTCCCGAAACGGGCGGAAACTTCGGTGCCGACATTTCCCAAGGATTGAACACGATGTGGGGAAACTATAATCTGTACGGCAAAGTAAACCATAAAAAATCAGAATTCGGCTTCTCCTACTACATGGGACCGCGGGATTTTAACGGCATGTACCGCGACAATGAAGAAGAATTCCACCTGGCAGACGGCACTACACTCAGACGCCTGGAGAAAGGAGAGCCCAGCAAGGCAACCATGTGCCAGCACAACCTAAACGTAAATTATAGTTTGCAGGCTTCTGAGAATTCCCTTTTCAGCGCCACCTTCCGCCTTCGAGGAAACAATCAGCCACACTGGGATTATAAAGGAACTCTCTATAATGCCAATGATGAAACGGACGTGGTAGACATGACCGACCGTACCGACCAGAGCTGGACACGTCCCTCACTGGATTTGTACTACCAACAGAATCTGAAAAACAAGCAAACCCTGGTATTCAATGTAGTAGGCACCTATAATCGGGAAAAATCGCAGCGGCTCTACCAAGAAAGCACCCCGGGGAACATATTGACCGATATTGACAACAATATCCGAGGCAACAAATACTCCCTGATTGCCGAGGCCATTTATGAGAAGCAATATTCCAAGGGGAACGCATTGAGCTTCGGTCTGAGCCATACACAGTCCTACTCTAACAATGAATACAGAAACGGGCATTATTATGAAACCAATATGCACCAAGAGAACACATACATATTCGGAGAATACCGTGGAAAGATAGACAAACTAAACTACCGGCTGGGAGTGGCCATGACTCGTTTCTACTATAATCAGAGCGGCAAGGACAAATCTACCGAGAACTACAGTTTCAACCCGAGTATCGTTCTGCACTATGCCATGTCAGACAACTCCTACCTCCGCTGGAAGGGAAACATCTATAACGCTTCTCCTTCATTGGGCGACCTCAGCGATGTGGAGCAAGCAGTGGACTCATTCCAGATACGTCGTGGCAACCCGCATCTGAAATCATATATGTGCTATCATACGGAACTGACTTACGAATGGAAAAAAGGCATCTTTTATACCAATCTATGGGGAGCCTATGACTATCGTCCCAATGCCATTATGGACGAGAAGATTCAAGAAGGCAACAAAATAGTGCAGACTTGGGACAATCAGAAGGATTGGCAGAAACTCTCCGGGCGTGCCATGCTCCGCGTAGGACCCATCCGCGACATTCTGCAATTTTCTTTTACGGGCGGTGTCAACCATTACATGAGCCATGGCAATCACTACTCGCATACCTACACCAACTGGTTTTGTGAGGCAGAAGCCTCATTAAACTACAAACAGTTCTCTCTGTTCTGGCAGATAAACACCAATTGGAACAATTTCTGGGGAGAAACCCTCTCGGGAGGAGAAAACATCCAGATGTTAGCTGTATATTACAAGCATAAGAATCTTCGGGTAGGAGTCGGTGCATTCAATCCTTTCACCGACAACTATAAAGTACAAAGCGAAAACTGGAATAAATTCGCATCCTACAAGACAAATAATTATATAAAAGAAAGCTCCCGCATGTTCCTGGTGAACTTTTCCTACAACTTCTCGTTCGGCCGCAGTTTCAAGACAGCACAGCGGAAGGTAAACAACAGTGACAATGACTCGGGAGTAATGGGCACGGGGAAATAGGCTCAGACCATTTTATTGATTTCCCCGTCAATCAGATGTATCGTCCGGTCGGTGAGCTGCGCCAGTCCTTCATCATGGGTTACGATAACAAACGTTTGTCCGAAACGGTTACGTAAATCAAAAAAGAGCTGGTGCAGTTCTTCCTTATTATGGGTATCCAAGCTGCCGGAAGGTTCATCTGCCAGCACCACTGCTGGATGATTGATGAGAGCACGGGCCACCGCCACACGCTGCTTCTCACCTCCCGACAACTCATTCGGCTTGTGGGAGGCCCGTTCGGCAAGCCCCATGAATTCAAGAATTTCCGTAGCCGCCTCCTTGGCTTCCTGCTGTCCTCTTCCGGCAATGAAGGCTGGTATCATTACATTCTCCAAAGCCGTAAACTCCGGCAGCAGTTGATGGAACTGGAACACAAAGCCGATATGGCGGTTGCGGAATGCGGAAAGTTCCTTCTCCCTCATACGGTTGACTCGTGTACCGTCAATAACCACCGAACCGCCATCCGGCATATCCAACGTACCCATGATTTGCAGCAAGGTAGTTTTACCCGCTCCACTGGGGCCTACAATGCTGACAATCTCCCCTTTCTCTATCTCCAGGTCAATACCCCGCAACACTTGCAGGTTACCGAAACTCTTCGTTATATTCTCTAAATGAATCACTAGGCTATTTACAATTTGACAATTTACTATTTACTATTTGATAGTTTTCTTTCAAGTGCTATTACTATAGTCTTTTAATTACATATTCGGCCAAATAGCAGCCAAAAACTGCGGGCATGTAGCTCACTGTTCCACAGGTGGACTTCTTGTTCATCTCGTCGTCCGTCAGCAAAACGGCATTCGGATCAGCCTGTTCGGTGCTGAAAACAACTGGAAGTTTCCGCTTTATGCCCATTTTTTGCAGACGCTTACGCACAGCCTTGCTCAACCCGCAATGATAGGTATCCCAGATATCGGCAAAGCGCACTTGCGAAATGTCACTCTTTGCTCCTGCCCCCATGCTGGACACTATCTTGATATGCCGCTTCATGCTTTCCGCTATCAAGTGGCATTTTGGAGCAAGCGTATCGATGGCATCCACCACAAAGTCATAAGCCGCATCATCCAGCAGTTCCGGTATGTTCTCATCTTTCAAGAATACGGGCAACACTCTCAGTTCCAGAGCCGGATTAATGTCCCTGAAACGTGATGCCAATATCTCCGCCTTCTTTTGCCCCAGGGTAGAATGCAGAGCCGGCAACTGACGGTTTATATTCGTAGGCTGCACGGTATCGGCATCGACAATCGTCATCCGCCCCACTCCGGCACGGCATATCATCTCGGCCGCATAAGCACCTACACCACCCAGTCCTACGACAAGTACATGTGCCCGGCGCAGGCGTTCCATTTTTTCATCTCCTAATAAAA
>ENA-UEPH01003019-UEPH01003019.1-human-gut-metagenome-genome-assembly--contig:-NODE-3019-length-10818-cov-227.088074_pt1 | contig 10818 bp, 6 predicted proteins | sample MGYA00242891_ERZ507898 | MGnify/ENA primary metagenome ERZ507898 (study PRJEB26167, sample SAMN06115411) | human gut metagenome | host: Homo sapiens | place: China:Guizhou | collected 2014-10-15... | reverse complement strand
GGAAAACAAATACACACAGACACGCACACACGTTGTGATTTGCTTTCATTTTAGTATCTTTGAACCATTGGAAACAGCAAGATTCATTGAGCGATTGGAAAAGATTGCGTTGTGATTTGCTTTCATTTTAGTATCTTTGAACCATTGGAAACAGCTCTTCAATAAGCTTATCTAACACATAATTGTTGTGATTTGCTTTCATTTTAGTATCTTTGAACCATTGGAAACAGCAAGCCTTACAAGCCGCCTACCCATCGGAGGGTTGTGATTTGCTTTCATTTTAGTATCTTTGAACCATTGGAAACAGCATAAGCTTGTGGTGGCTGCTGGAAGACCTAGTTGTGATTTGCTTTCATTTTAGTATCTTTGAACCATTGGAAACAGCAGGTAAGCGTTTGTTCAATGTCCTTATATAGTTGTGATTTGCTTTCATTTTAGTATCTTTGAACCATTGGAAACAGCGTTAATCGCTGTTATGCGATATATCCATTTGTTGTGATTTGCTTTCATTTTAGTATCTTTGAACCATTGGAAACAGCAATTTAGGCTTCTTTGATTTGTTCGGCTTCGTTGTGATTTGCTTTCATTTTAGTATCTTTGAACCATTGGAAACAGCCGTCCAATGTCGCATTATCCATCTGGTTGTGTTGTGATTTGCTTTCATTTTAGTATCTTTGAACCATTGGAAACAGCCGGAAGCACCGGACAACTTGATAGCGTCCTGTTGTGATTTGCTTTCATTTTAGTATCTTTGAACCATTGGAAACAGCTGTGATTATCCAGGAGCCAGTAAGCTTTTGTTGTGATTTGCTTTCATTTTAGTATCTTTGAACCATTGGAAACAGCACTTGTAAGAATTAAAACTGCTAATACTAGTTGTGATTTGCTTTCATTTTAGTATCTTTGAACCATTGGAAACAGCCTCGGTACAAACCAATGGAGCGCCCAAGCCGTTGTGATTTGCTTTCATTTTAGTATCTTTGAACCATTGGAAACAGCATCGTCAATCTTTGCGCTATTCGATATGCCGTTGTGATTTGCTTTCATTTTAGTATCTTTGAACCATTGGAAACAGCCGCTACCATCTTACCCCACAAGCTTTGCAAGTTGTGATTTGCTTTCATTTTAGTATCTTTGAACCATTGGAAACAGCTGTTGTGTATAAGAGCGCGAACATGACTGAGTTGTGATTTGCTTTCATTTTAGTATCTTTGAACCATTGGAAACAGCTATAGAGCACGACATATCAAACAAAAACCGTTGTGATTTGCTTTCATTTTAGTATCTTTGAACCATTGGAAACAGCTTAGAAAAGCTTGAAGAGCTGGTAGAGGCTGTTGTGATTTGCTTTCATTTTAGTATCTTTGAACCATTGGAAACAGCTCTTAATAATCTTACAATAACTTCTATCCGTTGTGATTTGCTTTCATTTTAGTATCTTTGAACCATTGGAAACAGCGCTGGGTTAATATCCCAACCCCTTTTATTAGTTGTGATTTGCTTTCATTTTAGTATCTTTGAACCATTGGAAACAGCCATCGGTATGCTGGGGCATAACTACACGCGGTTGTGATTTGCTTTCATTTTAGTATCTTTGAACCATTGGAAACAGCAAAAGCAGATATTTATTGCGCTTCTGCCTCGTTGTGATTTGCTTTCATTTTAGTATCTTTGAACCATTGGAAACAGCAACCTTGACGATAAGAAGAAGGGCACGGGCGTTGTGATTTGCTTTCATTTTAGTATCTTTGAACCATTGGAAACAGCTAATGGTGAAGCTGTAGAGGCATCACAAGAGTTGTGATTTGCTTTCATTTTAGTATCTTTGAACCATTGGAAACAGCCCCAGCAGCTTAATTCCATGTCTTCCTTGTGTTGTGATTTGCTTTCATTTTAGTATCTTTGAACCATTGGAAACAGCAACCATATTGGACTATCCAAGCCCAGCCCCGTTGTGATTTGCTTTCATTTTAGTATCTTTGAACCATTGGAAACAGCTTTGGTTACTTTATGACCTGCATGAAACCCGTTGTGATTTGCTTTCATTTTAGTATCTTTGAACCATTGGAAACAGCTGATTACAAGTAATAATCTAATATTCAAACGATTACACATAGTATTAGAATATAAAAAAAGAATGCTGCTTCTAAAAAAATCCCGCCATTGCGCGGGATTTTTTTAGAATAATTCTAATTGTTGTCCAGGCGTATTCACATCCACAGTCTTTTTCCCATAAAAAAGTGCTATATTTCCAAATTGCTTGTCCGTAATGCACATAATTCCGACACTTCCATAGTCCGGTAAGAAAGATTTAACTCTTTTTATATGTACCTCCGCATTCTCACAACTCGCACAATGACGAACATATATAGAGAACTGGAACATCGTAAATCCATCCTTTTGCAGATTTTTTCTAAATTCCGCATACGCCTTTTTATCCTTCTTGGTTTCGGTAGGCAAATCAAACAACACTAATACCCACATAATGCGATATTCACTAAACCGGTCCATCACATCTCTGGATAGGATATTTTACGCAACTCACCACTGAAACATTTATACAGAGAAGCCGTAGTCTGCCCAACAGCTACCATCAACGGACTACGTTTTCCCGAAATAACAGTCTCTAATGTAGGAATTGTCAGTAACCTCGCTTTCAATTCTCTCGTCAATTCAACACAATTCGGTTCTGCTTCCTTGAATATATCATATACCAACCTATCCACATAAGGGCGATAAGGTTCCATTATATCATCTGCCAGACAATAAGCATTATAACGATTATGATGATGTATTCCCAAAGTAGGTAGAAGCCCACTTGTCACCAAAGCACGAGCAACAACTGCCCTCAAAATAGCATACCCATAATTTAACAAATTATTAGGAGGAATACCTTCTCTATCCCTTGTAAAGCCTTCTATTTTAAACAAATTCTTCCAATAATAAGCAGCTGCACGAGCCTCCAAATTATCAGAATCTCCACTCTTTACATCTGCAGCCCACACCTTCATACACTTTATTTCTTCTCCAGCACATTCATGCAATACTACCGTCTGATTCTCTATTTTGGCTTTTATTGTTTGCTGCCAAAGTTGTTTCATCAATGGTAGAGACGCACCAAGTTGATGACGAAACCTTTCATTTTGTGTAGTATTCCCATACAAAGGAAGCATTAAACCAACCGGCATACTTTTAGAATCGCAGGTTATGACTGCACAATTATTCTCAAGCAAAGCTTCCAATACTCCCGAAGTAATGGTTATCTGCTTATTGTCCAACACCACTACTCCAATATCTTCTATTGGCTTAGTCACTTCGGACATTCGTTTGAACCCTTCGGGTAAAGCACTGTTCTTCACCACCTCCGGCAATTTAATCACCAACTGGGCATTTTTTAAAGACAAATAGACCGGATTCCCAAAATAAAGTGTTTTCTTAATCATAGCATATAGACTTTACAAGTTATTCATTCATCATTTTCAAGAAAAGGAAGCTCTAAAGTATCATTCTGTTTATCAGAATCCAACAGAAAATTTTCAGGAGAAACAACACTTCTACCCAACTCTTTTTCAGCTTGTTCACGTGCTACTCCGGCTACATTTCCTCCACGTTGTGCTACTTGCTTACTTTTAGTAAATGTATCTGGTTTTTCTTTCTGAGAAATTTCCGTTGTGACACGTTCTCCAAGCATTGTAAATATCAACTCCAAATCAGACATGTGGTCACGAAGATTCTGATTTTTCTTCGTCAGCCCCTTATATATTTTATAATCCGAAGGAGTCAATCCAAACGTTGCTCTAGATATTTCTGCCGTAAGAATGGCATAATCACTTTTTTCCGTGATTCCCCTTTCTTTCCATTCATCCGTCAAATTCTGACGAATGGCGATTCCTCTCAAACGTTTGTCAATCCAATCTTTTGGATAACCTTTTTGCTCATATAGTTCTTTCATGCGCTCTTGAGCCAATTCCGGATTTTCTATTTCCTGTACACGCTCATAACCTACTTGTGCTAACCAAAGCTTGAAAGGTTCAGCTTTAGGAGAAGGAATAGATTGAATGATGCGGAATAAAGCCTGCACATTTGCCGCCAACGTTTTTCGTTTTTTTCCTGTATCTGTCACCATTTCTACCTGGGGACAAGTTGTCCCCAGGTAAGTAGCCAGTTCTTCATCCCGTTTTCGCATCTTCTTCAGATAATCCGTAGGATTCACACTATCAGTCAATACACCAACTACATCTACAACAGAGAAATACCATTGCTGTTCTTCCTCGTTCCATACGGAACGGATCTTTTTCTCTTGAAACAACTTTATATTATTCATTTACTCTATACTTAACTTCTATAATACGGCCTAACCTATCAACTTTTACTGGAATACAAATATTCTTTATCATTTCACCATCCCATGATTTTTCTGCTTTATTATTAGAACCTAATTCTTTAGTGGAAATAATAGCATTTGATATACTTTGAGGTATAAAAAAGCATTGATTACCAGAAGATGAAACCATCTTATAAATCCTCCCCCTATCTATCGGTTCATTTATCCTACCAAAATCCCGCTCTTCTTCGGTTGGCAGATATACCAAATCATTAGGAGACAGCCAAAACAATAATTTATCTCCCTTTTCATTTCTGTCCGGTACAGGAACAAGCCCTTGTTTCTCACGCTCTATAACCCAATTTAAAGGAATAGTCTCATACGTTCTGTTTCCATCTTCTGTTATGTAAATAGCAAAGAACAAGTTAGTACCTTTAGCAGCTTCCACCCATTTGGCACCTTTATTGCCAAGTACACCGACTTTAAATTTATTTCCACGCGGTTCATACACCCTCACCTTATATATAGGCTGATGTCCTTTACCATCATTCAGTTGTAAAAGATTACGGTTCATTTCTTCTATACCTTCTGCAGAAAAAGCCAACTCCGCCTTTCCTTCTTTTGATTTCAGATGATTCAGGAGTATTTTCTGTATGCCAGTATCCGTCACCGATGCTATCTTCTTCTCATTGAAAGTTGAGTCCAATGATTTACGTACTGCAACTAAAGGTTCAGTAGTATTTTCCGTAAAATAATAAACAGCGACTTTGGCTATATCCAGCTCTTTCCACAAGAAAGCATTCTCTTTGAAATATTTTTCAATTTTCTTCTTATCATACTTATATGATAACAATTCAAGAACCTTATTTTTTACTCTTTTGTCAACAATCATAGAAGGAGTATCCAAAGCGACAGATAGGCGTACCACCTTTACCTTTCTTAAATTTACCGCTCCAAAAACCGTATCTTTGTGCATCGGTTTACGGATAGCCCAACTATCACCGATTTTCTGTTTCTCATAAACACGAGTCCCATTTGCATCAAAATGTTGATAGATATTGGTTGTTTTATTTATTATACGCAAATTCTGTTTCAAGCTAACTATTATCCCACTCAACGCTTCCCTTGCATCTTGCGTAAAAGTAGTCCATGGTTTCTTTATAATCCATCTATAATTACCATTACCATCCCCCCTACTCTTATCACACAACAGTCTCTGCAAATCATAACGGGAAATTTTCGCATTCCGGCTTGCAGACTCATTATTCAGATAGTTTACATGATTCCGTGTAGCACAAGCTATTACTATTGCATCCATAGCATGATGCCGATGGTCTATACGCTTCTTACTGAATCCTTTCTGATATTCAAGGGGCACTGCTGTTTGAAAAACTTTTTTTCCGTCTTTATTCTCCCAATGTCCAAAACACTGGGTTTCGGTCAAAGCATTTAAACGTTCAAAACGAGGACTTACAATACTATTCCAGACGTCATTCATGCCCCAATCCTTTTTCAGCCTGTCCGTCACGCTTCCTGTACAAACTAATATGTTTTTTGAAACAGCCTCCGGTTCATATTCACCGCTATCATTCTTTTCACGAACGATATTCGACAAAAGTCCTTTGACAACCTTACTGATATACCGACTATCGTTTAATTGGCGTTCAATAAATTGCTCGGGAATATCATCCATCAACAATTTCTTCATTTTTATGCCCGATTTTGCATATTGTTCTTTTACAAAACGTTCGTAACTATCCACAGAAAAGATTTCTACTGTCTTTCCAAAACCCACTTCCACTTTCTGTCCATGATGATTCTTGATAAACTCATATCCCAGTTGATTATCTTTCAACTTGTTCACAGCAGATTCACATATCACTTTGTTAGAGAATGAATCATCAAAATAGCGGGATTGAGGTATAACATGTTCTATCTCATACGCAGCAGTAAATAATTTAGCCAAAGGTATCAGCTCACCGGTATAAGGTGAACGATATTTCTGTTCCAGCCATAATTTATAACGCAAGAATTCTGATTTCGTCGGTAATTTACTGGTATTGAATTTTTTCAATATCACATCTATATCTTCCGGAATCTGTTCTTCCCCCTTTAAAACTGCATCCTCATAAATCCGCAATATTTCTTGTTGACTTGGTGAATAGGGACGGACATTCTCTACCCCATATTCCGGATTCACAAATTCAGCAAGCAATGCCTTTATACGTAAATTGGCATTTTCATTCTCCAGAATCTGAGTAGTCATTCTTTTTCGCTTGTCCGCAGGATTTTTCATCTCGCGCCCTAACTCAATATGGATTTCATCAATTTTCCCAACCTGTTTCCAAATATCCCTGACAACTCTCAATGTCTCGGTTATCACTTGTTCTACGATAGGATTTCGTAGTGAATGTTGCTTAAAAGCAGCCAGATAAGCATCAATATCAGCAGGGGTTTCCCATTTGGTTATTTCTTTATCTTCGGAATGACGATTATACACTACATAACAAGCCAACCACAACGGAAGCCTCTTAAAACAAGATATATCCGACAAGTTCATCGCCTTTTCTCTAACCTTGGCACCTATACTCTCATCACACTCACCTGCTATTATCCTTTCTATTCTTTCCTTGGTTGTACCATCAATCAACGACATATCCCAATACTTTCCGCACCTCATCAAAGGCAACAACTTCTTTATCGCCTTGGCAGAATAAGCGCCATATTCAGACTTGAAAGGAGGAAACTTCTTGAACACTTCCACAAAGGATTCATTCAATCCGTTCTTAACCGCAAAAGTCGCCAATGCTTTCTCTATTTCCTGCTTGTCACTTACAGAATATAAGATATGCCACAAGGCTGTTTCTTTTTCATCAGATAAAAAGTCAATACCAATACCGGCCTTTTCCAAACGGGAAAGAATCGCATGTCTCGTCTCATTACATGGGTAGAACTTATCCTCGACATAATTCCAACGATAATTATTTATTTCCTTTTTCAGTCCAAACGCAGGATATCTCAGAAAAGCTTTCTGATCTATTTCCTTTCGAGAGTTCAGCCAATCAAATAGAGCCACATAATCATCTTCTGTTTTCAAAAACTCCGTTGTCACATCCACATCCAAATGTAAAGTTCCATTTACTTCCCTTTCCTTTTGATATACCCGAATATTGGAAAGGAAATACCATAAACGGAATTCCTGAAAAAGAGGATGTGACTTGGCTATACACTTTAACGGAGCTGTTTTGATTTCACCTGTTTTGCGGTTTACATATTCATTTTCCTCATAAGGGCAATTAGCTATCAATGACTTTTTGGTTTTCAACGGCCTTTGATAAAACAAGACATCATCTATTAACAAATAGATAAAGTCCCGGTTAGCTATATTTCTCCGTTGCACTTCATTACCCGGATACAACGCTTCAATACACCTCATGTATAAATCTCTATCCTGCAATTCTGCATGAAAAGCACATTGCTTCTGCAAAATAAAGTTCAGTTCCTCCTTGTAAAACTTTCGTTCTACTGTTTTCACCAATTTTCCTATTATCTTTTGTTGTGGCTCCTGCAACAAAGCATCATATATATAACTCCCAATCGTTTTATGAGTACCGGTAATGTCAGCTTCGGTCCTTTTCTTTATTAACATCCAATCATCCTCTTTAGGCGCTCTGAAAGAACGCTTCACCTCACCATACTTATCAAGCTTTGGAGTACCGTCCGGATTTAAGTCAGTAGTGACAATAAACTCTTTTACCCGTCCTTCCCAGTCCAATGGGACATTACTGCTTCTACGATATACCCATCCATTCTCCAGATGTACATTATACCATATATCCCGGCCTTTCTTTTCATCAGTCGCTTCCACCGACAAGACTTTCAATGCATAAAATTCAACAGATTTTCCTGCATTGTCTTCCTCCTCTTCTCCTCTAAGCTGATAATAACCACGTTTCTGATTAAAGTTCAAAAGAATCCATGCCAGTTCTTCTTTACTTATCATTTCTGTCAAAGCTTTCTTACGGAGATAATAAACTGTCCAGTCATAAGGGATTTTTTTACCATCAAAAACCAATGAAGGTTGGTGTTTTGCAAAATCCGCCAACATTTCATTAAACGCTGTCTGAAATAAAAAAGAGTATTTTCCCCATCTATCCTTTACCCATGGCAATTTCGGTTCGCTGCCTGACAAGAATTTACCCGTATGCTTTTCAAAATCTATTCCTTTTAAATAGTGTTCCGGCAGGAAGCCAAGAATCTTCAAAACTTTATGCAACCGTTCACGGCGTAGTAATTGTCGCTCTCTCAATCGACGCACCCCTCTAAAACGGGTTCTTTCAGCTGTCTGTGATATAGAATTCCCTTTGTCAAAGTCTCCCAAGATAGCAGCATCCATCGGAATTATTCTACTGCCAGCCATTTCTATCCAAATTCTCTCGGTCTGTTCTTTAATTACAGAGTTTATTACAGCCCATCCTATACTATTGGTTCCCAAATCCAATCCAAGTATCGTTCTCATAGTATTATATTTTGAATATTTTCTTCAAAGGTATTTTTTTTTTCAATATAAGCATTGTATTTCCATATTTATTTTATACATTTGTCATACTAAAATGAAGCAAGTCACAATAAGGATTATTCCGTTGTGAAAACATTAGGTTCCCTCGTCCTTAACGGGGGATTTTTTATTTCCAAAAACTAATTATCATTCCCAATATCCCTCTTTTGCCGAAAACTAAAACTTTCTTCCCCAAACACTACTCTTCGTATCACTATATTTTATACCTTTGTTCACTAAGAATTAATCGTCCCATACCCATTTCTGTTTCGTCCGACAGCTGTCGGACGATAATTAAACAACTGTTGGACGATAATGCAACAGTTGTCGGACGATTAGTTTTTAGGAAGAAGAAAATTAATCTGCTTAGCGACAAAAATAATTCCCCGAAGCGACGAGAACTGTTTATCGCTATAAACAAAAATAAATATCTTATGAGCGCGTATTACGACCTTTACGAAACGCCTTCGCCCGACGGGAAAGAAGACAAGAAATCACTCCATGCACGTATCTGCCCGAAAAGGACTTATACCCAAAAGGAGTTTGTGGAACATATCGCAACTTTCCAACATCTGCCCAAGAATGTGATAGGGGCAGCATTGGATGCCTGCATTGACGAGTTGTGCGATTTGCTGGCCAACGGAAACATCGTGGAGCTGGGAGAACTCGGATTCTTCAGCACTTCACTGAAATGCTTGCGCGAGACCGACGACGAGAAAAAGAAAATCCGCTCCGAATCCGTCCAATTCCAAAACGTACACCTGCGCATCAGCAGCACGTTCCGCAACAACATCAAGAAGAAAATGACGTTGGAACGTGTACACTCCACTACCAAGAAATCGAAAAAAGTAGTAGAGACCACCGAAGAAACAAGAAAAGCCGAACTGGAACTGTTCCTCAAGCAGAATGTATGTATCAACAAGAACGAATACATCCAGCTAAGCGGACTAACCAGACATGCCGCCATAGACGAACTAAACAACTTCATCCGGCAAGGGTTCCTGCGCCGCCGCGGAATGGGAAGGTCAACGGTCTATGTGCGACAAGAAAAAGACACAGCAAACGAAATTTAGGGGGGCAAGCACAGAGACACAGAGACATAGAAATTAATGCTTTATCTCTTTGAAAAGAATCTCTGTGCCTTTGTATTTTCGTGTTCATCCCCCCAAAAATAATAAAACAACAAACAATGGAAAAATCAACAGAACCCCAACCCTGCACGCAGTGGTTCGTCTTCTTCAAAGACCAACTGCTGCTGAAAAAAGGATATACAGACAAAGGAGAAATAAAATACAGCGTACCCGTCAGTATAGAGCCTCCTCTGACACCGGAAGCCGGAAGTAATATACACGAAGTGTTCCCCCCCAACGGCAAGCAAGTACGTGCATTTGCCTTGGAACAGCCCGTGACCGAAACCGACGAATGGGTCATGATAGGCCTGCGCGCATCGTACGACTACATCTCGCCGGACGAGTACCGTTCTGCAGGAAAGGCCTTCCAGATACTCTATTGGGACGAGCACAGCCACTTCTGCCCCGTGTGTGGCACCGCCATGGAGCACCAGACCCCCATCATGAAGAAGTGTCCCAACTGCGGCAATGAGATGTACCCTCCCGTTTCCACCGCCATCATCGTACTGATACGCAAAGGAAACGAAATCCTGCTGGTGCATGCCCGGAACTTCCGAGGAACCTTCTACGGACTGGTGGCAGGCTTCCTCGAAGCCGGCGAGACACTGGAAGAATGTGTGGAACGGGAAGTTTTTGAGGAAACGGGGCTGAAGGTAAAGAACATCACCTACTTCAGCAACCAGCCCTGGCCCTACCCCAGCGGATTGATGGTGGGTTTCATTGCCGACTACGAAAGCGGGGAGATAAAACTGCAGGAAGATGAGCTGACCGCTGCCGCCTTCTATTCCAAAGACAACCTGCCCGAA
>ENA-UEPH01003015-UEPH01003015.1-human-gut-metagenome-genome-assembly--contig:-NODE-3015-length-10843-cov-502.248560_pt1 | contig 10843 bp, 9 predicted proteins | sample MGYA00242891_ERZ507898 | MGnify/ENA primary metagenome ERZ507898 (study PRJEB26167, sample SAMN06115411) | human gut metagenome | host: Homo sapiens | place: China:Guizhou | collected 2014-10-15... | reverse complement strand
TCAGGTATCATTTTCTCCCGAAGTTACATTGAATGAAACTGAAATGAGTAAAGTAGGAGTTGTTCTTCCAGGAGGAAAATCGCTTATTATGAAACGTGGTAACGGTGACTGGACTTTCGTTTCATTGCATAATGGCCTTGGACTTGTAGAAAATTTCACGGGAGAGGTTTCAATGTATGTAATGGATTCTGACTTCAATCTGATTGTAGAGAAGGTTGATGTTCCTGCCGTTTCATTGAAATAATTTTGAAAGAAAACATTAAACGCTTAACTTTATGGCAGATAAAGTCTAAAGTTGGGCGTTTATTGAAAAAGTTAGAATACAAACAAATTATACAACTATGGCTAGTATTTACTGGAACAATAGAAAAATCACACTCCCAGGAGCGTATTCACGCATCATAAGCGGTGAATCACAGCCCCCACGGGTATCAGATTTTGGAACCGTACTGATCATCGACACAGGCGTTTTCGGAGCAGGATTTGGTGGTGGTAGCGGTATTGACGGACAGAATTTCCAAGGTCAAGAATCCATCTATTTATTCTCTACAATATCAGAATTTCGTGATTTTGTAAAAGGTGGGGCATGGTGGAGAATGGCGGAAAAACTGTTTTCTCCCGATCCGTCAAATTCACAGGCAAACGGTGTTTCACAGTTGATGTATGTGCGTGCTGCAAAGACCACATCAGCAACCATTACACTTACAACCACGGCAGGTGGAACATTCGCAGTTGACACACTGGACGAAGGTTTATATCCTAACGGTACAATGTCGGAAAACAACCTTATCACCGGTTACGGAGCAAACTGTATTCCGGGCGTGGAAGATCCTACAAAATACATCATCCAATTTTGGAGAGGTACATACACAGGTAATGCAGAGGATGGTTATCCTTGGGGTGATACGGTTGCTTCTGCCGCGATGCCCACACTTGTATTGCAGTCGCCGGAAGTATCCACAATCAATGAATTGATTGACTGGGCACAGAACGGAAACGACTTCGGAGAAGTGTTCACATTGAACTCCGCTTCAAAGACACAGGGTGATGGTGTCATTCAGAAAGAGGATGTTGATAGCTGGAATGCTTCTACCTATATCCTTGCAGCAGGTGGTACCGAAACATTTAACGCAGATTATTTCAATGACGTGCTGGAACAGATCAGACCGTTGGATTACAGTTTCTGTATCATTGACCAGTTTGGCGCCAGCGCAAATAGTTCGCTGGTTAAATCCTATATGGCACACAACTCAACAGAAGCAAAATTCACTCACTTCCTGTTTGTAGGTGGATATGATTCCAAGGCAGACTTTGATAAGTCATGCAAGTTGGCACAAGGATTCAATAGCGACACTGTATGTCTTGTACATGGCGCGGCAGGAATGCAGTCGGCATTCGGCAACCGTTTGCGCTGGTACGGTGTAATGTACAACTTATGTGCAATCGTAGGACGTACAGCGGGAAAGGCACCTTATATTCCTGTAACAAACAAGTCAATCGGTATTGACAAGTTAATGCACTCACCTAGTGATGCAGAAGCTGAAAAGGCTATCAAGTATGGTGTATTGGTTACACGCTGGAATACATACGTAAACAAATACGTTGTATTGCAGGGCATCAATACTTTGCAGGACAACGATGTATTGTTCAACACAAGCGGACAATCCTACTCCATTCAGTTCATGCGTATTGTGGCACAGATTAACAAGGAATTGGTTATCAATTCGGAACTTGACCTGTTGGCCAACGAAAACGGTGTCAATGCAAACACATTGTCGGAAGGAGCAATCAAGAACTGGACTATCGCCTATTTACAGGCACGTGTGGCAACAACACAGCAGGATAATCTGATTCTTGGATTCCAAGATGTTGCGGCAACACGTCAGGGGGAAGCATGGTTTGTGACCTACAAGATTCGTGTAAACAACGAAATTAACAAGTTATTCTTCACAGGATACTTGATCTCGTAACTCTAAAAAGATGTAATTATGCCAAAAGCAACAGTAGGGCAGGTATTTACTGCACCACAAGCATATATCAGAATTGACAATCAGATTGCAGGTTTTGTTCGTAACCTGCAATGGCAGGAAACTGTTCAACGTGCAAACGTACAGGGATTGGGAAGCCTTATCTTACAGGAAGTTCCTCCTGTTGGATACCAGTGTACATTTACCGTTGATCAGTATTTCATTGATTTGAATACTCCCGTAATGGAAGGTATGCTTCACAGACTTGGTTCTGTACAGGCTATCATTGACACCCTTACATTGGGAGAACTCGGTTTTGCTCTTGAAGTGTACAAGAAGAAAATCGCCCAGCAGGATGCGACAACCAAGATGGTTACACAGGTCAATGAAACAGGTAAGACAATCGTAATGTTGAACCCGTGCTTTGTGAACAATCAATCGTTCTCATTGGCGGAGGGCGGATTAGCTGGTTACAATGTTACCGGAACCTACCTTTTACCTGTGTCAACTATAAATAACTCAAACGAGTAATTTAAATCACTGATAATCAAGGACTTACGTTTTTCGTAAGTCCTTTTTTTTTATTGTTAATTTGAGTTAATGTAAAATTTAATATTAATTATTTGGTTTTTGCAATCAGTTATTATACATTTGCAGTGTGAAACTTTTAAATATAAAATAATGAAAGCAGACTTTGAAAAAGGAACAAAAGTATGTTCTCGTTGCAAAAGAGAACTTCCCATTAGTGAATTTAGTAAACAATCATGTAAGGCAGACGGACTTACTTTGTATTGCACAGAATGTAAAAAAGAACGTGGTAAACTCAAACGTGAAGCAATAAAAAATGATCCTGTGCGTCATGCCAAAATGTTGGAAGCATACAAACGCTATCGTCAATCTGAAAAGGGAAAGGAGAAGTCTAGAGAGCAAGAAAAAAGAAGAAGGGATTCTTCCGAAAAATTAAAAAAGTTGGCTGAAAAACAACATAAATACTATCAAGAAAAACTTGCTCACCCTAAAACACCAAGAGAATTTATAATCAATGAAGAGGGAAAGGAATGTCTTAAATGCGCTTGTTGCGGTCGAATCATTCCCAAGGATTCTTTTTATAGAGAATTTGCCAATCCATTAGGGTATGCCTATAAATGTAAGGATTGTAAATTTAAGCAACAACATGAATATAGACAAACGGACGAATACAAACAACGTATAAGTGAATATAATAAGATTTATAGACAAAAAGAATCTTTTAAAGAACGTAGAAGAGAATATAATAATGAAAAATATCGTGAAGATATAAATTATAGATTAGGTAAAACCATTAGAAATAGAATGGGAAAGACTTTGAGAGGGGAAATTAAAAGCTCTTCTTCATTTGATTATACTGGATGTTCAATTGATTTTTTAAGAAAGTGGTTAGAAAATCAATTTACAGAAGGTATGACATGGGAAAATATGGGTGAATGGCATGTAGATCATATTTTACCTTGCGCCAGCTTTAATTTGGAGATAGAGGAAAATAAGTATATCTGTTTTAATTACCGAAACCTTCAGCCATTATGGGGGGCAGATAATTTATCAAAAAGAGATTCCATTCCTAACGACTATGAAGATAAGTTGAATGAGTTGACTACGCTTGTTAGAATGGATATGGAAAAATCAAGAAAATCATAAAATAAACAACCACCCTGTTCTCACGAATTGGGTGGTTATGAAAGCTACTTTTGAAAAAGGAACTTGATTAGTTCCCGATGCAAAGATATAAACTTTCAATGGAAATCATATCATATCATCTCATTGAATTGTATAACAAAGAAAATGGAACATCTATTTCATGGAGTGATTATAAAAAGAAATGGGATGTATATCTTCTCATTCCCTATCCTTTGTTTGATGACAAGAATAATCTTCACAAATATGTTTGTTTCAGTCCTTATAATATAATGGTAAATGAAAAGATACAAGAATGGGAATATTTGGAATCTGTTTATCGTACTTCCGATAAAAAAGAAAGGGATGAAACATTCAATGAATTGATAGAGATTATTAAAAAGGTATTGAAAACTAAGAAAAAAATCGTGCTTAATTATGAATAACCGAAATAATAACAGCTTCGGCTTTTTAAAAAGCAAAAGCCTTGTTTCACAACAAGGCTGTAATTTTAAAACAATTCGTTTAACCCTTTAATTATAAAATCATGGACAAAGGTATTAAAATTTTCCAGTACAACAACTATCCTGTAACATTTAATACAGGGAAATCTACAATGATTAATGCCACAGAAATGGCGAAACCATTTGGTAAACGGCCAGCAAAGTGGTTGGAACTTCCATCTACAAAGACCTTTCTTTCATCACTTTGTGAAGTCCGAAAATCGGATATCACTAATTTAGTGGTAACAGCCAAAGGGAATAGTGGTTCATTTCAGCAAGGTACATGGATGCACGAAGATGTGGCTATGGAATTTGCCCGTTGGTTAAGCCCAGAATTTGCGATATGGTGTAATGACAGAATTAAGGAACTCCTATTGAACGGAAAAGTTGAAATCAACCAATCTCCTTCCTATATGATAGAAGATCCGATCGCCCGTGCCGAAGCATGGATTCAGGAACAGAAAAAGATGCAGGAAGAAAAGAAGTTGTTGCAACTTGAATCTGATATGTGGAAGAAAGATTCCAAGGAGATAACGGAAGAACTTGTGTCACATATTCCTAATCTCGAATTTGTAGAACGTGTTGCTACCTGTCAGACAAAGGGGATGTATAAGATGAAATTCATTGCCGGAATATTGAATATACGTTTCCGTTCCAATAATTCCCTATTGGGAAGAAATAGGTTGTACGAATTGTTGCAGGATGAAGAGATTCTTGATTCTGATTTGATACCCTATCAGGAATATATCAACTACGGATGGTTTGTGTTGAAAATGTATCCTGATAACGGTTCAGATGAATACGAACATTACAAGGACAAACCTATTGTATATGTAACTGACAAGGGATTATATCGCATTCTGATGCGTATCCTAAGAAACCATTCCGAAAGGTATGTGACGGATGTAAATCCTGATAACTTCAAGACATTCTAGGGTACAATCGAATGGCAGTTGCGAAACCGACTGCCATTTCGTATATTTGTCTTGTATTATCAACCTTATAATAATTGAACAAAATGGAAGAAACCAAGATTGTAAAAATCAAAGGAAAGGAATATACGGTAAAATTTCCTAATGTGGGAGAGTTCTATCGTATTGAAACCAACAAACAGGCATTAGGACGTGGTTACTACAACACCATGCTGTCAAACCGTACCAAGATGGCCCAAATGGCACTTGATGTGATTGATATTGAAGCTACGCTGACGGTAATCTGTCCGAAACTTATAGACGATATCAAGGTTCCCATAAGTGAACTTGGGTTTGCTGATTTCAAGGAATTGCGTGACATATACATGAAAGAGATATTCCCGTTCATTAAGGAGGGATTTGATCTGTTGTCAGACACAGAAAACTGATTCCTATGGCGAATACCAAGGATGAATTGAAAGATTTTATCATCCGTTGGAACACTCGCTTTCCTTATGACAGATATGTCCGCAAGAAACATAACATAGCCTTTCTTTCGGAGGAACATAAGAGCATGTCCTTTTTCGCTTCCATGATGGAATATGAAGAGGATATGCTCTTTTCGGAATTAAGGAAAGGTGACGATGAGGACAAGAAAGTGGAATACATTCCTAATACGGGTGATTGGTTGATGTCTGACTTTGAAGCGACAAGAGGTGAGGTTCAGGAAATAACCAAGAATGATATGGCGATGTTCCGTGAAGAGATGTACAGGATAATGAAAGAGGAAGAGGAAGCCGCCAAAGAACAAGGAAGTAAGGAAGAAAACATAGAGAATTAACGCTATGGCAATTGAAAAGGAAATAAGAATAAAGGCAGATGGTTCCGGGCTACGGCAGTTAAGGGAGGAAGGTCTTGCCATGTACAGGGATCTGATAGGAGGTTCACAGCAGCTTTCGGAGGAACAGGAAAAATCTCTCGAAAAGTTGCGTGAACAATTGCAGGTCATTAATCAGAAGTCAAGTCTTGACAAACTGATAGGGGATATCCGTTCCAGTTATACGGGAGCAAAACATGTACAGGTCATGCCTGACGTTTCCGATGATGTGATACAGGATTCCAGGCAGATTGCCGTAGATAACATCCGCCAGCTTGTTTCCGATATGGCGGATTCTTTTGAGGAAGAATTGAAGCGACAGACGGATGCACGCAGACAAATGGGTGGCGCAATCTCCCCTACTCCCGACCGTACAGAGGAAAAGCCGGCCCCTGGACAGCCGAAAGTCGTTTACGATGATGATGGGAACGTTCAAAGTCTTGAATGGGCCGTTGAACAGAAACCAAGAAGAAAGAGGAAACCGAAAACGGAAGCAATCGAGTTCGATGTTGACGGGCAGCCCGTGACACCGCCACCGTCAACTCCTGTTGATACAGAAGGTGTTTCCGCAGGATTTCCGATACCACTTCTCGTGCAGGAAGTCAACCCTATTCAAGTGCCTGATTATAGCGATATATTACGTGAAATAGCTGACAACGGAAAACCACGTGATAATGCCCGTACTTCTACCGATCCTGTACAGGAACAAATTGATTTTGAAAGAAAGTTGATGTCAAGACGTGCGGCAGCAGGTCTTACGGGTGACAGTAAAAAGATTGATTCCATATCAAGAACGGTTGATGATTTAAAAGATGATGATATCACACCTATTTCTTCCCAATCACAAGAGGTAACAAATGTTTCTGATACAGGGGGTGAAACCATTAGGAGTGAACGTAATGTCCGTACCGAAGTCGTTAACGAAACCAATGTAGAACGGAATGTCAACAATGCCCGTGAAACAGTCGACAATTCACATACCGAAACGAATAATTCCTCTACTATTGAACATATAGCCGAATCAACCCGTAACATAGACAGGAACACGGAAAACATAAACGAAACTGTCCGCAATGTAAGCAGGGTGAATGAGGATATGAAGGCCGAACCCGTATCATCACCTGAATTTAATAGGACAGACGATAGTAACACATCTTCCATCATTTCCTATGATGATAGTGGCATTATATCCTCTATTGAAAAGAATGGTGAGATAATTACAGCGGTAGGTGACAGGATGGTTGGTATGCTTCAATCCCTGTCGGAAGTCACGTCAAAGATACGTCCCGTAATACAACAGGGTAATGCGAAACTAGAATCAATCTACGGTGCCATCGTATCGCAGTCACAGAGATTGGATGATTGGCGGCAAGCTGAATTGGATGCCATAGATGATTTGGGTGACAGGATGGGTGATACCAATGTGGGGGCAGGAGTGAACGTTCCCGATGGTGATACAGGAAGTGTCGGCAAATCGGTGTTCAAAGGGGTTCTTGGCGGAAACATAGCTTCAATGGTTGCCCAATTCGCCATTGATTCACTTAAAAATGCATGGGAGGTATTCAAACAGCGTGATATACGTAATTATGAATACGACATGCGTTCCACATGGGATAACCCTATCCAAATGACAGCCCAGAGGATGAGGGTTGAAGCGCAGAATGAGGGCGATAAGGTAAGATGGATTCCTTTTGTCGGTGAATGGCTAGGAAGAAGAAAGGATGTTGAAGGAGAGGTGGCGGCAGACCGTTTCCTGACTATCATGGACAGGGTGCAGGAAATGGAGCAAAATGTTCTTGCATGGTCACAAACAACGCAGGATTCCATCACGCAATCAATCAGAAGAGGATATAGTGAGGGAAGCTATGCGGCTTCAAGTCTTGGTATGACTGTTGATGAATATATGAACAGACGTGCAGGGTTGTTGCGTGCTTCGGGTGGTGTAATAGGAACGTCGCAGACAGGGGATGTCGAGTACGGGCAACGTGAAGCGGAATCATTGATGGCCGCAGAACGCCTATATGGATTGCAGGGCGTAGATCAATTACAGGGAGTTATGCGTTTTGCATCTACCGAAGACAATATGGTACATGCTTCATCCGTTATCATACGTTCATTTGAACAGGCAATGGCGAAGGTTGCCACTCCGTTTGAACAGATAGCTTCCACTCTTGATGAACACATTCAGACATTCACGGACATTTCCCGTGACGTATTATCCCGTACAGGTGAAACGGATGCAGCCGCAATCGCAGCCATACAGGGCATAGTACGTGAAAGGGGATTTGTAGGAGAACAGGGTGACAGAATATCCAAGGCACTTGCAGGACAGGGTATATCACAGAATGATGTCGCACAGGCTTATTTGCAGCGTGCCATTGTCGAAACGCATCCCGAAGTAAATACGCTTGCCGATGTACGTGTCATAGCCGATGATTTGTCACGACAACCCGAAGTCATAAGAAGGCTTCTGTCCAATTTCCAGGAACAGTTGGGGACAGGTGAAAGTGGATACAACAAAATGCGTGAAATCCTTCCTAATATATTCACAGGACTTAGCGATACCGATATTAAGGAACTAATGGATGAATCACGGCAGATGATACCCGAAGAGCAAAGGACAGGGCAATGGTATGACCTCAACACCCTATTTGATTCCATCATGAAACGGATGGGAGAATTGAAGGAAGCGGAACCCGGCACCATGCAATATGAACGTGAAGCCGCACAAAGGACTGTCGGACCTGTTGAACAGTTGATGGACAACTGGAAAAACAAGATCGGTGGAATGGCTACGGAAGAAACCCTTGGTTCTATAAAGGAACTTCTTGAAAAACTTTATGAAGCCGTTAAGCCGGATATAGGAACAGGTCAGGAGATTGCCAATGCGGTTGAAGATAAGGTTGGACGTTACGATAGAAACGTATATGACGGTCCGGCAACAACGAATCCGGGTGTATGGAGTTTGTCACAGGAACAGATGGATGCAGTAAGAGCGTTCTTCGGATTGAAATCTGCAATAGATGAAAATACAAAAGCCTTAAAGCGTAAGAATATGGCAATGACGGGAGCTGCAATAAACAATGTTGTTGCGGCAGAGAATCAATAATTGAATTTGCTTATTGCCAAAAGAGGGAGAAAATCATTCTCCCTCTTCCTTTATAGGAACTTTCTTTCAAAATCCTGTTTCCATTGCAGTTCCTGAAAGAAATCCTCCTTAATCTTTTTCTCTGTTCTTCCAAGACAGTGAAGCATCAATATTGCAAACACAGGGGTCATAAAGATAGCGCATACTGTCCATATAAAAATATCCCTTCCTAATTTTTGTGCCAGTTTGCTTGTTTGACAAACGAAGATAATGTACACTACCACACACAATACGAACCACAGTCCGCTAAACAATACTACATCATTTGTATTCATACCCATAATATTTAAAAAGTTTTACATATAATTGTCATTGTCATAATCACTATCATACCAAGGATATACAGGATAACACTGAATTTTATCCCAACCCACAATCCATAGAAGCCCCACCATATAACTGAACGGTCTTTTTGCTTCTCTTTCCTGTTATTTTCAGTATCTTTGTTCATAATCGTTAGTTTAATTTGTTGGTGCAAATTTAAACTATTTCATTTAAACTTGAAATAAAATTTAAAGAATTAACATTTAATTAACATATAATCGTTATGGCAGAACAGGATAAGGAATATCTTTCCGTCATTACATCCACAAAAATAGAGGATGTTCCTGGATGGATTGAAAGTTACCAAAAGCGTGTTCCGAAAGATCAGGAAAGAAAATACACTCCTGAAAAGTTTTGGACGGAGTGGAAAGACGAGAAACTGAATAACAACAACACCAATTTGGAAGTTGTGTGGAATACCTATGACGATATAGAAAAGGTGAAATATAAGGATGCTTATGATGCAAAGGCACTTCCGTTCATAAAACCGCAGACCACCGTAATATTCAAGGGTGACGGGTTCGAGCGCAGGTCATTCCCTGATTATCCTAATATGGATTCCGTGTTTGAGAATATGGATGTGAAACCTTATTATTCGGCACAATACCTTGAACTTGTGGGAGATGATAAGTTTATAAGATCACAACAGGTATTAAATTCTGATTTCATTGAAACAGGAATGAGCCTTCTTACAATGCGTGCGAATTGTCGTGTGTACCTATATATGGTGTCACTTGACAAGGTTGTTGATATTACTCCCCTTGTAATATCATTGAATACATGGAAAACAAGAAAGACAGGTTCATTCTCCATAACGGTTGCCCCCAACTATAAATCGGTTCTCATGGATACAGGCGGTTCCATTGTGGAACAGTATGCGCAAATGTCGGGAGGGAAATATCAGACCAAGAGTTTCCTTGAAAAATTCGTGCAGTACAATGATACGGTGTTTATCAAGTTTGAAACATTGGAACTTGAAGAATGGGAGGATCTGCAATCAACAGAGGAAATGGATCTTGTCATACAGAACAACAAGCCCGGAGAACTGTACTGGGATATGATAGGATTCGTGGACAACTGTCAGGTATCTTATGATGGACTTGACAACATCACGTCCATAGAAATAACAGGAATGGATATGTCAAAATTCTTTGATGAAGATGGTGATTGGTTCCTACCGTTACAGACAGTTTCCAAGGCACTTAATTACAGCTACAATGCCGAAAGTACACAGCAGAGGAATCCTATAACAGGAGAATACGACTTCCTGTGGAAACTTGACTTCAAGAAAATGAAGGAATGCGTGTGGTGGATAATAAATGTAATGTCACATGTAAGAGCGACAAGGGGGACCATATTCGATAATTTCCCTGACAAACGTTCAAGTGACGAATCAGTGCCTGGACAAAAAACAGACAGTCCGAAGGGTGTATGGCAGATACTGAAAGTCTATATGGATTCGG
>ENA-UEPH01003012-UEPH01003012.1-human-gut-metagenome-genome-assembly--contig:-NODE-3012-length-10848-cov-10.313063_pt1 | contig 10848 bp, 9 predicted proteins | sample MGYA00242891_ERZ507898 | MGnify/ENA primary metagenome ERZ507898 (study PRJEB26167, sample SAMN06115411) | human gut metagenome | host: Homo sapiens | place: China:Guizhou | collected 2014-10-15... | reverse complement strand
CGTCCCGGAGGAAAATGGACGGAATACCAGTATGATGGACTGGACAATATCCTGAAGGAGGAACAGTATGACGGGGAAGTCTCCCTCTACACGTATGACAAGGACGGCATGCTCGTCAAGGCGAAGAACAGCGAGAACCTGCTGGAGTTCACCCGTGACAGGAAGACAGGGCTGGTTACAGAGGAAAGGCAGGGAGAATACACCGTCAGCCGCACCTATGACAGCGAAGGCAACTGCACCCGCATCACCAGCAGTCTGGGAGCGGACATCCGCCATACCTATGACCGGGAAGGCAACCTGCAGACCATGCAGGCAGGTGAAAGCTGGCAGGCATCCTGGGTACGTGACAATACCGGGCTGGAGGTGCAGCGAAGTTTCTCCGGCGGTGTGACTGTCAAGACGGAACGCGACTGTTTCGGCAGGGAGATACGCAAGTCGGTGCGGTCAGGCGGCATAGAGAAAGGGGCTTACCGCTACCAATGGGGAATCGCCAACCGCCTGCTCTCCAAGGAAAACGAGCTGACGGGAACGGTCATTCGCTACGACTATGACCGTTTCGACTTCCTCATCCGGCAGGAAACCACCCAGGACTCGGAAACGGACGTGATTTACCGTGTGCCGGACTTCGTGGGCAACCTCTTCGGGACTCCGGACAGGAAGGATCGTAAATACGGTGCTGGAGGAAGACTGCTGGAAGACCCGGATTGTTTCTACCACTACGACGACGAGGGGAACCTTGTCTTTAGAGAGTTCAAAGAACTAAGAGGAAGCGATATTAGATACGACCGCAAACGAATGAAAAAAGAACGGGGTATTTCTTTTTTAGCAACAGGCACAGGCTGGAACTACAAATGGAATTCCAATGGAACATTGAAAAAAGTTATACGTCCGGATGGAAGACCAGTAGAGTTTCAGTATGATGCCTTGGGAAAACGAACCTCCAAACAATATTTCGGAAAGAAGACACGTTGGATATGGAATGGAAATGTGCCTCTGCATGAATGGAGCTACAAGGTAACAGATGAGCAATCGAATGAGGAGGAGAATATTCAGAAAGAACCGACAGAGGATATAATCACTTGGGTATTTGAAGCGGGTACTTTTATTCCTACAGCAAAGATACTGGATAACAAGCAATATTCCATTGTGTCCGATTATTTGGGTACGCCTATCCAAATGTATGATGGGCAAGGAAATAAAACTTGGAATTGTTTATTGGATAGTTATGGGAAAGTGATTACTTTTGATGGTAGTTCTGAATTTGATTGCCCTTTCCGCTATCAAGGGCAGTATGCAGATGAAGAAACTGGATTATTTTATAATAGATCTAGGTATTACGATGCAAATACTGGAAACTATCTATCGCAAGATCCAATTGGATTAGCAGGGAGGAATCCGACATTGTATGGGTATGTTTACGATACGAATTGTCAAATAGATGCATTCGGATTAAGTGGAAGAGGAGGTGATTCTCATCGTGGAATTCAAAATCGACTAGAGGAAGATTTAGGAAAATTGCGTGGTTTTAATAATGTGAAAACCGAAGGTCAAATCATATTATCCAATGGTAAATCAAGATTTGGAGATGTAATTGTTCAAGACTCTTTCAGTGGAAAGATTACAGAAGTTCATCAAATAGGTGATATGCGTGTTCGTGGTGAATTCAGACCGTCTTCAAGAGAGCGAGGAGCGATTATGGATATTAGAGAAGCCTTAGGAAATGATGTCAAAATTGTATTTCATGATAAAAAAAGTAGAGTAACTTTAATTAATCCAGACAAAGCTGATAATTGGCTGGTTCCTGATGAGAAACATCGAAAATTGAAAGGAGGATATCATTGATGAATAAGCAAATGAATTTCTATACAACTGAACATGATAAAGTTGTTATTGCAAATATTTTGAATAGTATTTTTGGAGAATTAATAGACGTTCCACGTTATGCTAAAAATAATATTTCTCCTTTTAATATTCAAATCGAAAAAGAGGTATTCTATTTAGCAGAAAAGAAAAGTGAAAATAATATTGTTTATAGAGTTCATGAATATTACGATGGGGCAACATCTGAAGTATTGGATTGCATGAAAAGTCCTGTAATGGAATATTCTCTTCCTGCTAAAAGTATAGAAGGATATTATATCAGTGGACGTTTCTTTTGTTGCTCAGATAATACGGATTTTTCAAAAAAAGTATCTTCATTTTTTGCTAAGCTTAAAAAGGAGTTTTTATATGTAAAAAAATATAAAATTTACATATCGAAAAATATTGATATAGAGAATTCTTCGTTTTTTGTTCCAAATAGAGTAGTAAAAATATCAAAAAATGAATTATTGTAGATAGCTAGAGCCACCTTTCGGGGTGGTTTAATGGATTGCCTCTTAAATGTTTTGCTATATTTATTTTTTTAATATCAATAATATGCACAACTTTTATTTGTAAATCTCTTATTAATTAGGTTGTCCAGTTCTACGTTCTCGTTTTCGACATTTATTTAGCAACTTAAAATGTTGATTATAAACTAGAACAGTGTTGTATTTAGGCGCAATTTTAACATACGAAAAAGTGTAGTTAATTCATTAGGTCAACATATCTTAAAGAGACATGATTATCAGTGCTTTGCAGCTTGTATCATATCTATTTTGATCTAAAAACTGGACACCCTACTTATTAATTTAATTCCGTCAATGTGTATGAGTGAATATAACAATATTTATATAGACAGAGATTCTTTTGAGAATCTAAGAGTACAAAGAATTCCTTATACCGGATTTGTGATTGGTGAAGGTTATGCATTTGTACAATATCAAGAATGCTCACTGTCTTCTGATGGGGATATAGTGAATATGAATGGTGATATTCCTTGGGGACAATTATGTATGCCTGATATCATACAAGTTCAGTGTATTGATACTTCAAAAGAAATGGTGAAAAAGAGTCTGAAAGGTCTTTTTTCAAAAAATGGTCGTGCTATCTATGTCGTTTGTGAAGGAGATACATTAACCGATATTGCAGATCTTTTTGATGTCACGGTTGATGAATTAGTCAGATGGAACAAGCTACATAGTAATCACCTCTCAATAGGAGAAAAGATTTTAATTTTAGATATATCGCAAAGAAAAGTCATAGATACGCCCATACAGTTAGACAATGGTGAGATTAAGGAAGCCAGCCCATTAACATCATATGAGTTTTGGCTGGATTCTCCTTCTAGTAATTTATTGGAAGGGGTATGGAAAATAGCAAATAATATGGGATATGGACTCATAAACTCTCCTTTTAAACTATTTACTGGACGTTCTCTCTCTGGAAGCGTCCAATTACCCCAGGAGAAATTTGAAGCCTTTCTAGACGTGTTGCCAACTGCTTTTTTAAAAGGTATTAAATATTTAGGATTATGTGGGAAAGTTTCCTCTGGATTGCAAGGCTATAACTCATTTATCAAATCAAAACAATATAAATTGAATAAAGCTTCAGGAAAAGGTTGGCAAAAAGAAGCCAGCAAACAATTCAAGCAAGCCAGGTACTATTATGACATGCACCAAACCGGTGAAGAGTTTTGGGGGAATATTAATGATGGAGTTACTATTTGGAATGAATATTCAAAAGAAAGAGAATGAGTAGTATTATAACAGCCCAAAGATTAGGAAAGTTATTAACTTGGTTATGGTATAAATATATTCGACAAACACCTATCAAATATAAAGAACTTAATGATTACCATAACAATAGCTTTTTCATTGTTATTGGTTGCAGTTGCTTTGCAATCATTATCGGTATAACATTGCTATATTTTTATATTTGAAGCATCTGAGGTTATAAACGTTAAGCGAAAAATAGTATATTAAGGAAAACTAAATGGGATAATAAAAATGATAAAATTATGAAGCAAAATACGGACGTATCTAAGTCGGTCATTAGAAGGTGAAATACGGAAATCACTTACAAGAGGAATATGTTTCCCAAAAAGATAAACTTAAACTGATTGAAACGGAACAGTTTCCCCTATAATCAAAGGTAAATCGAATCCTTGTTGTCACGGGTGTTCCGGCTTCGCTTTCCATAAGTATTTTCCTTGCGACTGGCGTCGTGGAAAATACTTATGGAAACAAACACCCGGACAACGGATTTGATTTGATGGAAGATTATAGGGGCTAACTGCGACCGACGTGACGCATGAATGTATACTAATGATAGGCACAAGAGACCTTTTTCTTTACGGCAAAGAGGTCAACCATTCCTACGATATTTAACCTTCCGATGCTACCTGCTTTTTAAATATCCGTATTTCATGAAAATACAGGGGCTTCAGCTCCCTCTGTTCTGCATGGCTTCGTCTTTCGTATAATTTTTTACCTTTGCCGTGTCTGTTTTGTCTTTTTCTTTAGTCTCGCTTTTTCCCCAAGTAACTGACCCTTTTCTTGTTCAGATTACAATGGTGAAATAAATTTCACCATATGACAGGCTGACATCTGATGAAATTTGATGCCATCTGAAGACATAAATTTGGAACAGATCGTTCTCTCTTCATAATTTTGTTCCAAACCAAATGAATACGCTCATGGAAATCGTTACTATCGAAGCACGTGTCTTTGAAAGGATGCTGAAACGTCTAGAGGATGCGGCTCAAATTACAGATGACCTCTGTGAAAAGTACAGTGAAAAGAAATTGAGAAAATGGATGGACAACCAAGAGGCCTGTATCCTGCTGGGTGTAACTCCCCGAACCTTACAGACCCTCCGAGACAACGGAACATTGGCATACAGCCAGATCAATCACAAAATCTACTACAGACCGGAAGACATACAAAACATACTTTCCGTAATTAAAATGAGAAAGGAGGTGCAAGCATGAACAAGTTGCTGGCCGAAGAAGACATGGACATCCTCTCTTATTTTCAAAAAATTGACCGCATGGTAGAAAAAATCGAAGGGCTATCCAAAAACTGCCGTCCAGTATTGAACGGAGAACGTTTCTTGACCGACAATGAACTTTCCACAACATTAAAAATCAGCCGCAGAACTCTCCAGGAATATCGTAATGAAGGCAGATTGTCCTATATTCGGCTCGGAGGAAAGGTTCTGTATAGGGAAAGCGACATCGAAAGGATGCTACAGGATGGGTACAGAAAATCTGTACGGCAACCATAAAAGACAATGGAAACAGAGGGGGTGGAAGTCCATATTTCCATCCCCCATTGTTTTGTATACGCTACACATTACAGCTAGAATCCGTATCCTTCTTTTGTCTTACACATTCCTTCTTCCATCCGCTGTACTGTCCGCACTGGTAAACCCTGGACGGCATGTTGTCCTCCGGCAGGGAATACCGGCCCCTCGTCTTTTCCGACAATATCCCGAAATCTTTCCGGACCTTTTGGTTGGTTATCTCCGCATATATCTGTGTGGTGCGGATGTTGGAGTGCCCCATCATCCTGCTGATGGTCTCAATGGGAACACCGTTGGAGAGACAGATTTCGGTCGCATAGGTATGCCGGGCCATATAGTAGGTCAGATGGCAGTCCAACCCGCATATATCCCCGATTATTTTCAGGCTCCTGCACAGGCAGGAAGTGGCCGGCACATAAAACAGTCTGCCGTCCGTACCCTCCCCCTTGTACTTCTCCATGATTTTCAGCGGAATATCCAGCAGTTTGATACGGCATTCCACTTTTGTCTTCAGACGATGGATGTATATCCATTTTGAGCCATTCTCATCCGTAACGATGTGGTTCTCGGACAGTTCGGCCATTTCCGCCCTTCCCAAGCCTGTGAAAGCCGAAAAGACAAAAAGATCCCTCGTATGGCACAACCGGTAGGTGGGCAGGTTGGCGGCCATCAGTTTCGCAAGCTGTTCGCCTGTCAGATGCCTGTGAAGTTTCGGGGGAGTCTCCAGTTTGTAACCCGTAAATGGATAATGTCCCAGTATCCTGCGCTTGACGGCAAGCCGGACTATCTTGCACAGCAGAATCAGATAATCGTTCAAAGACACGGTTTTCAGCCTTAGCACCGTAGAAAGATAAAAATGGAAATTCTCGATGAACCGCATGTCAACCGACCGCAATGCCATATCCTCCGCACCGTACTTGTATTGCAGGAAGTCATATAAGTGTCTGCGGCCCGTCAGATACCGTACATAGGTATGGCGCGTGCGGTCTACACCCACACGTTTTGCATACTCCCCGTTATGCTCGTCAAAAAGAGCGAGCAGTGTCTCCTTTGGCTGAGCCTTTCCCGTTACGGCGTTCTTTATCAGTTCGGCCGAGACATATCCGGTCGAATCCACATTCTTTTTGTAAGCGGCCTTCGCCTTTTCCTCCAGTTCCTCCAGTTTCCGGTTGAGTTTCCTCAACTCCGTCGTCATTTCAGAATCCTTCCCATGAACGGCTGCACGACCCTTGCCCGCATCCCAATATTCAGGTGACACTTCCTCTCCGGTAGAATACTGGCTCACTTTACCGTCAAGGGTGATGCGTCCCATAACCGGACACTTCCCTGTCTTTTTGATTTTTTGCCTATTGATATAGAACAGCAGACGAAAGGTGCTTCTCATGCCTTGACCTCCTTCCCACTGTTTGACCCGGTATTTTTCTCTTTTCTCCGCTGTTCCCTTAAGCCCATGTCTTTCAAGATGGTGGATGGTGGCAGGTCAATGCCCGACAAAGTGTATTTACCCGTAATTTCATGGCTCAAGGCCGTCACGTCACGGTCCACCTTCTCATTGGTCACTTTCGCATAGCGTTGTGTGGTGCTGATATTCCTGTGCCCCATGGCCTTGCTGACGGTCTCGATGGGTACCCCCTGCGAAAGACAGACCTGCGAGGCAAAGCTGTGCCGGGCCATGTGAAAGGACAGGTTACGGTCTATGCCACATTGTACGGCCATCTTTTTCAGGTGGATGTTCATGCTTTCCTTGGTCAGCATAGGAAACAGTTTCCCCTCCGGTGCCATCCCCCTGTATTTTTCCATGATTTTTACAGCAATGTCAAGCAGGCGAACATTTTCCGGAATGCCCGTCTTCTGGCGCCTAGTTTCTATCCAGAGGTTCCCCTCGTAGTCCCGTACCACATTTTTTTCAGTCAGATTCCGCATGTCGCAGTAACAAATGCCGGTAAAGACGGAAAAAAGGAACATGTCCCTGGTAAAGTTACGGTTGGGGGTGTCGAATGTGGTGCCCATCAGTTTGTCCAGTTCCTCACGGGTCAGATACCTCTGTTTCTGTTCCGGCTTCATGGGAGAAAAGTTCTTGAACGGGCTGAAAGGCATGACTGCCCGGTTCACGGCAATCTGTGCGATATGCTTCAGGCGCTGGACATGCCCGATGGATGTCCCGGTCTGGAACTTCCTGTCAATGCGGAGATACAGTTCAAACGCCTCTATGAACGATTCGTCCAGTGCCTTGAAAGGAATGTCCGACACCTTGTATCTCTCCTTGAGGAATCCCTCCACTAAACGGTATGTGTTTTTATACAAATAAAGGGTGTTCGGGGCGCGGTTCACTCCGACACGCAGGGCATACTCCTCATTGTTTTCGCGGAAGAGTCCCATCAATGTCACCTGCTTTTCGGCCATTCCCTGAAAAGCATCACGTATCTGTGAAGCGGTAATGTCATCACTGATTTCCAGCAGTTCGTTGTATCTCCTTTGCAGAAGGAGCAACATCCTGTCTATCTCCCTGTTGGTGGTGACGGCCATCCGGCTCTTTCCGGTGCACCTTTGCGAAGTGGCATTCCACAGTTTCGGGTCCACCTTTATCTTACACCCGAACTGTGTGACGGAATTAACCGCTCCCTTCACCATGATTCTTCCCATTAGCGGACAAAGCCCGTCTTTTCCCTGCCCGTTTCGTTTGATGTAGAGCAGCACCTTGATTTCTGTTTTCATCCTTTTCCTTGTTTAAATTGCAATATTATAAATTGTTACAAGGATTCCAGACATGAAAAAACAAGCAAAACAGTGCAAAAGAATCCGACTGGTGGCTTTCCCTTGCATGAATGAAGGGAAAGCTTTAATATTGCATACGGTCGGGAAGGAAAATCCATGGTTCTCACCAATTTACCCGGTTGGAAACAGGTAACGACTTGGTAGCTGAACCGTTGCAATATTCTTCCGATTTCGGTCATTCCTTCAAAATGAAAATCAATGAAATATCGCTATATTTCAATAAATTAGGTTTTCATCTCAGTATTCTTCCTAAAAGTAATTACCTGCCACTTTGTTGCTACACGGGGTTGAGTTTCATAGATATTAAGCAACTGACGGCTGAACATATTGTGAAAGACAGAGAAGGAAACTTTTGGATTCGGAAGGCTCGTCAGAAAACAAAGAATATGTGTAATATTCCGCTATTAGAAATTCCGCTAGCTATTATTAAGAAGTATAAGGATAATCCAAAGTGTCAAAAACAGAATGTTTTATTGCCTGTCCCCTGCAATCAGAAAATGAATAGTTATCTGAAAGAAATCAGCGATTTGTGCGGCATTCATAAGGAAATTTCCACGCACACAGCCCGCCACAGTTATGCGACTTCAGTTTGCCTCGCCAACGGTGTAAGCATTGAAAATGTAGCGAAAATGCTTGGTCATTCGAATATTAGCATGACGAAACGGTATGCAAGAGTACTTGACCAAAGTATTCTGAACGATATGCAGAAAGTGGGGAACTTATCTACAACTTAGTATAGAGACTGTCGATTATATTATATTATATTAGAAAGGTGCTTTTCTGTTGAGATTGGCACCTTTTTAATCTGTTATCTAGATGTGATATTAAAATAATGAATTATAGTTCTTCGGAGCTTCCGATTATAATCTTTTCTGCGATTACTCTCATCAGTATAATTTCTTTTAAAAGTTCTTTATCATGTTTAAATGGCAGATATTTCATTTTATCCGTTTCTTTACTGTGTACAATGGAGTTTCGCGTTTTATACACTCGTTCTCTTAAATTTTTCACAACAGTCTGCTTATCTTCGTTAAAATTAACCCTATTGCCTCTAGAAAAAGATACCTCATTTTGTTTATAATAATCAATAAGGGTTTTGTCATATCCCTCTATTTCATTTTTTATATCTTCAAAATCAGGAATGAATCTCTCTAATACTAGCCGAAGTGCTTCTGGTTCATTTATTTGAAATTCCTCGTTTCTGTATTTGAGCTTTTCTTGTATTACTTTTATTAATACATTTAAATCTTTAGCTCGTTTGTATGAAAAAGAAGGAGCAGTAATAGTATTTTGCAAAGTCTTGAGAATATCATCATTGTATACTTTTTCAAAAAAATGCTCTATAATGTGATAAAAAGACAAAAATTGCAAATCTGCGCTTTCTGAAGAAATCGCTTTCTGATAAAAAAGAATTAGGTCTTGTAGATATTTTCTTTTAGGAGCTTCAATATCATCTATCCTTGCTCTTCGAATTCGACCAATTCTAACAGCCCTAAAAAAATCTTCAGTTATATTGGTTGGTAGAAAAGCCAAGTCTGTATTAAAACCTAATGTAAATAAAAAACTATAACTATTATTTTCAAATTCTTTTAAAGTCTTGTCCTGCGATGATATGATTTGCAATGTTTGAAAGCGAGGTATTAGTTCCTTTAAAATATCTAAAAGTTCGCAAATATCGGATTGATTGTTATATGCTCTATTTCGTAAACGATAAAACATTACAGGTCTTATAGAACCTTCACTTTTGGATAATTCATATAGACTCTGTATAAAAAATACTAAATATTCGTCCGAAGGTTGCCCTAATCTATATTTAACTCCGTTTACGTTGTCGTCTTTTTTGATTTCCTCTTTACCTCCCCAATAGTGTACTCTAGACCCAAAGGAAAGTGACACTTCATAGTGTTGGTTATTAGATAATTCATAACCCTCAATCGTAGTCATAGTGTCCAGATTTGCACATATCTCTTTATATCTATTTTTCTTTAGCCGAAATTTAATATTATCATATATATAATATTGATAATGACTGGTGTCTTTATCTAGTTTAATCCTAAAGAGTTTCTCTATGGCTTGATTGAATTCTAAAAGTGTCATATCATCGTTGTATTAACTATTTCTTTGCAAAAGTACATATAAAAAAAGACTTAGAGATCATTTCTTAAGCATTTCTTAAAATATTCATTTAAAACGAATTACCATTAGCGACTCTGTTCTAACCACTTCAAAATCTCGATTCCTTATACAAAATCTTCCCCTTAATCTGAATAAACGGAATTTTGCTTGTATCCCGCCAGTCCTGTAAGGTTCGAGATGAAATATGAAGTATCCGGCAAACATCACGGTTAGATAGGAATTTTTCACCGTTCAGGTGCGGAGTACGGTTTTTAAGGGCTTACTGTATGGTATCCAGTAGTTCGCCCAATTCCGTGAAGAAAGAAGCTATGTCCGCTAATTTCTTGTCTAATATTTCCATTATTGTGTCCTTTTTAGTTCCGCATATAGTCGCCCAATACGGAAATGGTTAATATATCCAGTTTAATATTATGGCTGATAGCCGTCCGTTTCAGATTGTAGTTAATAAAAAATCCTTCTTCATCTTCCTATATCTCGTAGGTAGCAAGACTTGCCTGTTTGCTCGTTTCGTTCATGTGGATAACACTAAGTGAATAGCTTTCTCCGCTTCGGTATATGATAACTGTCGGATTCAGGTTTATGCTTTCCCAATTGCCGACCAACCTATCTAAGTTGATATTTTCTGTTTTCATTTTTGCTCTTTGCTTCTTTGTGACTGACTGATTAAATTCTCAATATCCGATACCCGGTAATAACATTTACGTCCAATCTGCTCCAAAACATCCTTTGCCGCTGATGAAAGTGTTGATACATCTACATCGGCTTTCTTCA
>ENA-UEPH01003009-UEPH01003009.1-human-gut-metagenome-genome-assembly--contig:-NODE-3009-length-10866-cov-18.396330_pt1 | contig 10866 bp, 7 predicted proteins | sample MGYA00242891_ERZ507898 | MGnify/ENA primary metagenome ERZ507898 (study PRJEB26167, sample SAMN06115411) | human gut metagenome | host: Homo sapiens | place: China:Guizhou | collected 2014-10-15... | reverse complement strand
GCAACGCAGATGCCGTGCCGCAGCTGCCGGAGCGGTGCTTAAGCCGCAAGGCGGGAATTGTGCGGTGTTGCCATAGGAAAATGTGGTTAGTTCTTGTGATTAAATTTGCAAGGCAGCAATCATAAAGCAGTAAAAGCATGCAGGATGCGAAAAATCAATCCCCTGGCGCATAACGCTTATTTCAGCGTTCCATCCAGTACCTGCTGGTAATACCATGGCTTGGGTGCGCGGAACACCTTGCCAGCCAAAGCGGCAAACTGTGGGTCGCTGATCTTTTTGGGGAACGCCAGCTCCCAGGCGCACAGAGCCTGATATTTCAGCTTCAGCTCCCGGTTGGCGGCATTGTTGCCATACTTGGAATCGCCCAAAATCGGGCAGCCAATGCTGGCCAGATGAGCGCGGATCTGGTGGGTGCGGCCCGTTACCAGCTCCACCCGTAATAGCGCCAAACGTCCGCTGACGGCAATGGTATCATATGCGGTAATGATCTCTTTTGCACCGGATTTCGGCTCGTCCAGAATGCGCACAATGCCATGCACAGAATCTTTCGTTAAAAAGCTGTGCAGCGTGGCAGCGGGTGGTACCGGGCGGCCAAAGGTCACGCACAGGTAAGTTTTGCGAATCAACCGCTCTTTGATGGCGTTTACCAAAAATTCTTCCGCCGCCGCAGTCTTTGCCAGCAGCACAAGGCCGCTGGTGCCGGTGTCCAGCCGGTGGCACAGGCGCGGCTCATGGGCGGCGTCCCACCGCTTTTCCTCATACAGGCGGCGCAGTACGCGGTTCAGCAGGGTGTCAGCTTCGTCGCCATCCACCGGGATACCCGCGGGCTTGTTGGCCACGATCAAATCATCGTTTTCATAAATAAATTCCGCCGGGGCGCGTGCCTGCAAAAACTCCGGCCCCTCCTGGGAGGTCAGTCCAAGCTGGTCGTCCAGCAGGTAAACGCGGATCACATCGCCGTTCTGCACACGGGTGGCAAGGGGCTGCTTTTTGCCGTTCAGCTTAATTTTGTTTTCCCGCAGCGCCTTGTTCAGCCGCCCCAGCCCCAGGGCAGGGAACTGCTCCATCAGGTATTTGTCCAGCCGCACGGGCAAAAGGCTTTTTACATGTAGTTCCTGCATTATTTACTCTCCAATTCTTTATCCCACAAAACGGTCGCGTCCGGGATATCCAGTGTCACCATCAGCCAGCCTGCATCGTGGTCGTCAATCGTTTTAATTGTGTATTCTTTCCCATCGGCGCACAGCACACTGGCATGTTCCAGCTTGCGGCGCACAAAGGGGGAATCTGCAAAACATACCGTCTGTTTCGTTTCGTCCAGCACACCGCGGTTCCACAGGGCGTCAGTGTAATCCGCAAGGCGCAGGGGATAATTTTCGTCATAGGGGGTGCACAGCGCATCAAAGTTCTGCCCCTGCAGCCCCGGCGCAATCACATACCAGCTGCATGTGCCGTCCGTACTCGTTACCCTGCCGCACCAGGCATTGTCCTTCACCGGTTCCACGGCCTGCAAAAAGGCACCTTCCTCTGCAAACAGGTACAGCGTATCCTCCCGCACGGTTCCGGCAGCAAGCTCCGCCAGCAGCGTTTCCCGTTGGGCGGCCAGTGCCGTTTCATCATAGCGGGCGGCAAACGGGTCGTTGGTCGTCATGCCGTTGTCCGCGGCAAACAGGGCCAGATGCAACGCGTCATCTTGAATTTCATCCATTGAGACAACCGCCGTATACTGCTGCGCTGCCTGCCAGAAATCGCTCTCCATCTCGGTGGGGAACGCATCGGTCTGCATGGCCTGCAGCATTGCCGCACTGCGCTGTACCATGCCGGGGCTTACATCCCAAACCTGTACCACAGCCAGCAGGGCAGCACCCGCCAGCAGCCAGCGGCCTTTCAGCCGGGCAAGGCCCACAAGGGTTAGCAGCATCAGCAGATAATAGATTGGCCAGAACAGCCGCCCACTGGAACGGAAGATGGAAAAAAGTTTGATCAGCGAAGCGGGCAGCGGCAGCGTGGCAAGCGTTGCGCCGTTTGCGGTAATCACGTTGCTGATGGCAAACACCGTTAAAACCGTGCAGCAGCAGGCCAATGCCCAGTGGCGGCGCAGCATGCCGCCCAGTTGCCGCCGCAGCAAAACCACCGCAATGGGCAGGGCAATCAGCACGCCCAGCCCCAGGTAGGCAAAGGCATCATAATTGCCGTAAACCTGGTTCTGTGCGGGCAGCACCCGGCTGTACAGCACGCCGTTTACCCCCACAGGGTTCCACAGCGCATTCAGGTTCATGCAAAAATAGCCATACAATGCCTGCCCGCCGCTGGAAGCACTGCCGTACAGCAGCCCCAGTGCCCAGCCCAGCAGTGCCGTGCCGCCGAAGTTGGCGGCAAGGTACAGGCCGGGCCCCGCAAGCTTGCGGTTGTGCAGTGCATATTCCAGCAGCAGTGCCAGTGTGATGGCATAGGTCATCGGCAGAAAGTAGGGGTGGATGCCTACCGCCAGCACGTTCAGCGCAAACAGCCCGCGGGAGGCATACTGCCCTTTGCGCCGTGCAGCAAAATAAAAATAGAGTGCAGCCAGCACAAAAAACTGTGCCCCCAGCGAGGTATGCCGGAACACACGCTCAAACAAAACCGGACTGGTAACAAACAGCAGGTCCGCCGCAAGCGGTGCCGCGTACCCCGGCAGGAACAGCCCTGCCAGCAGCGCGCCAAACCCGCCCTGCAACGCAAAACAGACCAGCGTGAACCACCCCATATATTGGAACGTTCCGCCCACAAGGTTGGCAACCGGCTTTAACAGGGCAGCCACCAGCGGGATAGAGTCGGTATAAGCAACGCTCAGCCCATCCGGGTAGTTGATGCCGCGAGCAATGCAAAGCGGCCAGCCAGCGGAGATTTGGCGGTAAAACAGCCACCCGGCATAATGCTGCTGGATGTCCTTTTCAATATACCCACCGCGGCAAAAGGCATCGTTGGTTACATCCAGTGTGCTGACCCCGAACACCAGCACAAACACCAGTACCCCCAGCAGGGCACCACCGAGGAACAACCGCCCATTGCGGGTAAGTTTTGGTAAAGTTGAATTTTTTGCCAGTAGTAACACATCCTTTGGGGCAAAGAAATAAAATTTGAAAGCTGATATAAGCTAAGGCAATACCGCTTAAGCCGTCAGGCGGGAATTGTGCGGTGTTGCCCTAAATATCAAACAATAAAACAACTTTATTATAATATACACGCAGTAAAATATCAACGTAAACCATGCCATATCTGCCCCATGCCGGGCATGGCAGCAACCCACTGTGGGCGAAAAACACCTTGCATCCCGCCGCAACAGTGGATATAATGTAAAATTATACAAAATAGTAAAGTTTCATGCTGCTGCGGCGGCCGGAAAAGGGGTACAGGAAAAATGAATTTTGTTTTTATTTCACCGCATTTCCCGGAAAATTACTGGAATTTTTGTGACCGCCTGCGTGCCAATGGCGTAAATGTGCTTGGCATTGGCGATGCCCCTTACGAAACGCTGCCCGCCCTGCTCAAAAGCGCACTGACCGAGTATTACCGTGTGGACAACATGGAAAACTATGATGAAATGCTGCGCGCCATGGGCTTTTTCACTTTCAAGTATGGCAAGATCGACTGGGTAGAAAGCAACAATGAATATTGGCTGGAACAGGATGCCCGCCTGCGGACAGATTTTAATATCACCACCGGTATTAAATCCGCTGAGATCGAAAAGTTTAAGCGCAAATCCGTGATGAAAACCTACTACCAGAAAGCCGGTATCCCCACCGCCCGCTGGTGTGTGACGGCAGATGTAACGGAGGCCCAGGCTTTCGCCAAAACTGTCGGCTGGCCCGTCATTGCCAAGCCGGATAACGGCGTGGGGGCAAACGGCACCCATAAGTTTAAGAATAAAACCGAGTTGAACAAATTTTTCCAGCAGGAGGGCCCCAATGCGGCCAACTATATCCTGGAAGAATTTGTGGATGGTGAGATCGTGACCTTTGACGGCGTGGCCGATGCCAATGCCGAGCCGATCTATGCCGCCAGCCATGTTACGCCGGACAGCATCATGGAGATTGCCCACGGCAAAAAGCCGATGTGGTACTATGTTGCACCGGAAATCAGCCCCGAACTGCGCAAAATGGGCGAAGCTGCCCTGAAAGCCTTTGGTGCCAAAAGCCGCTTTTTCCACCTGGAATTTTTCCGCCTGAAAACCGCCAAGCCCAGTCTGGGCAATGCGGGGGATATCCTGGGGCTGGAAGTCAACATGCGCCCGGCTGGCGGCTATACGGTGGATATGCTCAACTATGCCGGCGGGCTGGACCTGTACCAGATTTGGGCCGATATGGTGGCATTCGGCGCTGCGCACCATCCGCTGGCGCGTTACCACCGCTACTGCTGCTGTGCGGGCCGCCACGATGAACTGCGCTACCGCATGCCGCATGAGGAGCTGCTGAAAAAGTACCGCTCCTGCCTGAACGCGGCTCCGCGCCTGCCGGAAGTTCTGGCCCGCGAAATGGGGGACCAGCTGTACATTGCCAGCTTTGAGGACGAAGCCGCCATGCAGGCGTTCCGCCGCGATGCCCTGGCCCGCCCGCGCGAATAACAGCAGGCAAAAATGGAGCGGACAAATCGGACAAAATCGAACATCTTGTGAATTTTATCCGCACAAATTGTAACATCTTGTAGTAAGCACTTGCTATTTACAGCCAAACCAGATACAATATATTCTGTATTTTTGGAGCCAGAAATAAGAGCCGCTGCCCCCGTGAAGGGCAAAGCGGTTCCTATTGGGCAGAAGGAGCACCGCGGTGGAACAGGTATTTTTCATCAACCCCGTTGCAGGAAAACGGGATGCAAGCGCAGAGCTTGTGCCCCGGATCCAGGCGGCGGCCCGCCAGCTCCAGCTGCCCCAGCCTCAAATTGTTGTCACACAGTATGCCGGTCAGGCCCGCGAAGCAGCCCGCCAGTATGCGGCATCCGGTACCCCGGCGGCGCTGTATGCCTGCGGTGGAGATGGCACGCTGAACGAGCTGGTTCAGGGCGCGGCAGGCAGCGCGAATGTAGCGGTCGGCTGTGTGCCCTGCGGCAGCGGGAACGACTATGTGCGCAACTTCGGCGCGGCGGGCCAAGCGCCTTTTTTAGATTTTGCCGCCCAGCTGCAGGCACAGCCCTGCCGGGTGGATCTGCTGCAAACATCCCTTGGTATCGGAATCGATATCTGCGCCGCCGGGCTGGACGCTCAGGTGGCATATGGCATCCCAAAATTCCGGCGGCTGCCGGGATGCGGGGGAACAGCAGCCTATACGCTCTCGATTCTACAGGCTATGCTCAGCCGCTTCGGCCACAAGCTGCGCGTTGCGATCGACGGCAAAGAGTATACCGGTACTTATATGATGGCGGCCATCTGTAATGGCGGCTATTACGGCGGCGGTTATCAGGCTGCGCCCTATGCAGCCATGGATGACGGCCTGCTCGATATTGTGCTGGTCAAACCCATCTCCCGCATTCAGATTGCGGGAATTTTGGCCAAATACAAAGCCGGGCGGCACATGCAGGATGCCGATACCATCGTGCCGGAGTTCCGCAGCTTTATGACCTTTTACCGTGCCCGCAGCGTGGAAATGCAGGTGCTGGACAACCGCCCCATCATTGCCACGATCGACGGCGAGTGCGCCCCGGTCATGGAGCTGAAAGCCCAGGTGCTGCCGTCTGCACTGAATGTGCTGCTGCCGCAGCCTGCCTGCAGCGCGGTCATCCGTGGGCTGCACGAATGCCCGATGCAAGCAAAAGCAAAATAAAACCATGGCAAACGCGCCAGAACAAAGCGCTGATTGCCGTACTTGAAATAAAATTCGCGGCCAGCTGGCCCGGGGAGGGAAAGATATGTCAGAAGCAAAAGTAAGGATCCGTGTGGCCCATAACGCCATGCACCTGCCGGTGGTTGCATTGCGCGGGCTGGTGGTGTTCCCCAATAATGTGGTCCACTTTGAGGTGGGCCGCCAGAAGTCCATTGCCGCCATCGAGGCTGCCATGCACGCCAACAGCAATATTTTTCTGATTGCACAAAAGGATATGGAGACCGAGGAGCCCACTGCCCAGGATCTGTATGCCTATGGCGTCATTTCGGAAATTAAGCAGGTGCTGCGTGTATCCGAAGATCTGGTCAAGGTACTGGTAGAGGGAAAATCCCGTGCCAAATTGCTGGACTTGGATGCCAGTGGTAAATACCTGCAGGCTGATGTCCGCCCCGCTCTCGTGCGCGGTGTGGCACCAGATAAGCGCACCCAGACCGAGGCGTTGGTTCGCAGTCTGAAAGAGTGCTTTGAGGAGTATCTCTCCTACAGCCCGCAGATCTCCAAGGATGTGGTGTATAACATCGTCTCCTCAGATAATCCGCTCTACCTGAGCGAATATATGCCGGCCAACCTGCTGCTGAAATATGAGGACAAGCAGACCATTCTGCAGGAAAATTCCATCCCCAGCCGGTTGGAAAAGCTCCTGCTTGTGATGCGCCAGGAATGTGAAGTGCTGGCCATTGAGAAAGAACTGGACGATAAAGTGAACGTCCAGATGGATAAAAACCAGCGCGATTACTACCTGCGGGAACAGATGCACATCATCAGCGAAGAACTGGGCGATGCCGAGGATACCCGTGCCGAAGCGGAAAAGTATGCCCAGAAGATTCAGGACCTGCACCTGGATGCCGCCAGCGAGGAAAAGCTGCTGAAAGAATGCGAGCGCCTTGGCAAAATGGCCGGAAATCAGGCCGAAATCAGCGTGATTCGCAGCTATCTGGATACCGTCATCGGCCTGCCCTGGCACACCTTTACCAAGGACGATCTGAACCAGGCCCACGCCCGCAAGGTGCTGGACCATGACCACTATGGTCTGGAAAAGGTCAAGGAGCGCATTCTGGAAATTCTGGCCGTCCGCCAGCTCAACACCGAAGTCAAGGGTCAAATCGTCTGCCTGGTCGGCCCTCCGGGCGTCGGCAAAACCTCCATTGCGCGCTCCGTTGCCGCCTGCATGGGCCGCAACTTTGCCCGCATGAGCCTTGGCGGCGTGCATGACGAAGCCGAGATCCGCGGTCACCGCCGTACATACATCGGCGCAATGCCCGGCCGCATCATCAGCGCCATCAATACCGCCAAGTCCTCCAACCCGGTCATCCTGCTGGATGAGATCGACAAGCTGGCAGGGGACTACCGCGGCGATCCTTCCAGCGCCCTGCTGGAAGTGCTGGACCCTGAACAGAACAAGACTTTTAAGGATAACTATCTTGATATCCCGTTTGACCTCAGCAACGTGCTGTTCATTACCACCGCCAACGATGCTTCCCACATTCCCGGCCCGCTGTATGACCGTATGGATGTGATTGAGCTGCCCAGCTATACCCGCGTGGAAAAGTTCAACATCGCCCGCCGCCATCTGCTGCCCAAACAGCTCAAAAATAACGGCTTGGAATCCCGCGTTACCATGGCCCCGGCGGCGCTGTATGAGATCATTGACGGCTACACCCGCGAAGCTGGCGTGCGTACTCTGGAGCGCACCATCACCGCCGTGCTGCGCAAGTGCGCTCAAAAGATCGCCGCAGGGGAGAAAGATAAGATCAATGTTACCCCTGCCATGGTCAAAGCAATGCTCGGTCCCGAAAAGGTCAAGCCGACCTTTATTTCCCGCACCGATGCTGTTGGCATTGCCAACGGCCTGGCCTGGACCAGCGTGGGCGGAGAGATGCTTCCCATCGAAGTTTCCATCATCCCCAACGGATCCGGCAAGGTGGAGATCACCGGCAGCCTGGGTGATGTAATGAAAGAGAGCGCTCACCTGGCATTGACCTATGCCCGCGTGCATGCCGAAACCTACCACATTGCGCCGGATAAGTTCAAGAACACCGATATCCATATCCATGCCCCCGAAGGCGCTGTACCCAAGGATGGCCCCTCCGCCGGTGTCACCCTGACCACCGCGCTGATTTCTGCGCTGTCCGAGATTCCAGTCCGCCACGACCTTGCCATGACGGGCGAAATCACCCTGCACGGCAATGTTCTGCCCATCGGCGGCCTGAAAGAAAAGAGCATGGCAGCCTTCCGCGAGGGCATTTCCACCGTGCTCATCCCTGAAGCCAACAAGCCCGACCTGTACGAGGTGGATGAGGAGGTCAAAAAGGCCGTCAAGTTCATCCCCGTCAGTGACCTTTCTCAGGTGCTCAAACATGCACTCATCCTGCCCGCAGCATCCGCTGCCCACAAACGCACCATGCCGCAGGCTACCCAGCTGATCGCAACCGAGCAGAGCACCGCCAAGGAACCTGCTGCCGTGATGTGACCAATGCGGAAAAGCCGGAAAAGGGAGTTGTATTTATGAATTATAATCGCAGTGAATTTCAGGCATCCTATGGCCTTTCCAGCCAGCTGCCGGAAAGCGACCGCCCGGAATTTGTCTTTTCCGGCCGTTCCAACGTGGGCAAATCCAGCCTGATCAACAGGCTGTGCAACCGCAAAAATCTGGCGCGCGTCAGCGCAACGCCGGGCAAAACGGCAACCATCAACTTTTACCGTGTGGATACCGCCTATTTTGTGGACCTGCCCGGCTATGGTTACGCCAAGGTGTCCAATGCGGACCGTGAGCGCTGGGACGAGCTGATCAACAGCTATTTTGAAGCGGACCGCGCGCTGAATGTGCTGGTGCAGCTGCTGGACAGCCGCCATGCCCCCAGCGCGGACGATGTGCAGATGATGGAATACCTGCACTTCCACCGGATTCCCTTTGTTGTGGCGCTGACCAAGGCGGATAAGCTCAAAAAATCTGAGATGACCGCCCAGCTGGAAGAGTTCCGCATCACCTGCGCCCCCTATGGCTGCAAGCAGGTGTTTTTGACCAGCGCCGAAAAGGGGACCGGGGTCGAAGAACTGCGCCAGTATCTGGATGCCTGCCTGGCACCGGAGGCCTAAACCATGGCGTATCAGGAATTTGCCTATTTTTATGACGAGTTCAACGGCGCAGCCGATTATGATGCGCTGTTCGCCTATGTGACCGGGGAGCTGAAAGCCCACGGCATCCAGGATGGCATTGTGGCAGATTTCGGCTGCGGCACCGGCGAGCTGACCCTGATGCTGGCCCAGGCTGGGTACGATATGATCGGCGTTGACGTTTCGGAAGAGATGCTCAGCGTCCTGCGGGACAAAGCCGATGCCCTTGGCCTGCCGCTGACCAACCCCATGCTGCTGTGCCAGGACCTTTTGCAGCTGGACCTGTACGGGACCATCCGCGCCGCGGTTTCCACTTTCGATACCTATAACCACATCGGTCCGCAGGAAAACTTTGAAAAGGCCATCGCAAAAGCCGCGTTCTTTATGGAAAAAGACGGCGTTTTTGTGTTTGACCTGAACACACCCTATAAGCATGAAAAAGTGCTTTCCGGCCAGACTTTTGATTTTGATGAGGATGACGCCGCCTGCCGCTGGAGCAACCGCTATGACCCACAGACAGGTCGCGTGGACCTCAGCATTGATATCCACTATAAAGATACCGGGGAAGACTTCCATGAATCTTTCTCGGAATACAGCTACCCGCTTGATACCGTCAAAGCGCTGCTAACCAGATACGGCTTTGACCCGGTCAAAATTGCCGATGGCGAAAGCTTTGGCCCTGTCCGGCCGGACAGCCAGCGCTGGATCATCACGGCAGTCAAGCAGTATACACAGGAAGCAGACGGCACCCCGGCCTAACCGCCGCACCCCTGCTTCGGGAGGTCATTGATTCTATGTGTGAAACAAAAAATGAAAACAGCAGCAACCTGCTGCGCGGCATTTCGGAAAACGGCGGCATCCTGTTCTATGGCATTGATTCCACCGCCATTGTGCGCCGAATGGAGCAGCTGCACAAAACCAGCGCCGTTACCACCGCAGCCCTGGGCCGCCTGCTGACCGGTGTTGCCATGATGGGCCAGATGCTCAAATCGGATTCTGATTCTGTCACCGTACAGATTAAGGGCGGCGGCCCGGCGGGCCGTATTCTGGCCGTTTCCAACGGCGCGGGCGATGTAAAAGGCTATGTCGAAAACTCCATCGTGGAGCTGCCCCCGCGCGCGGACGGCCACCTGAACGTCGGCGCTGCCGTGGGTAAGGATGGCACGCTGGATGTGATCCGCGACCTTGGTATGCGGGAACCCTATATCGGCCAGGTGCCGCTGGTTTCCGGTGAGATTGCCGAGGATATCACCAACTATTTTGCCATCAGTGAGCAGACACCAACGGTCTGCGCGCTGGGCGTTCTGGTCAACCCGGATCTGACGGTGCAGTGCGCGGGCGGTTTTATCGTGCAGCTCATGCCCGGCGCAACCGAGGATGAGATCACCCGCCTGGAAAAGAATATCGGCGCAATGCCCGGCATTACCACCCTGCTGCAGCAGGGTAAAAGTATTCCCGATATCCTGAATATGGCGCTGGACGGCTTTAACCCCGAACTGCTGGATTCCACCCGCATTGACTATTGCTGTGATTGCAGCCTGGACCGCGTGGAGCGCACCATCCGCAGCCTTGGCAAAAAAGAGGTGGAAAAACTGCGCGATGAAGACCCCATTGCCGAGGTCAACTGCCAGTTTTGCGGCAAACAGTACAAAGTAGACCTGAATGACCTGCTGAAAAACTGGCCGGACACCGTAGAAAAGCAGTAAGCGTATGACTTTTTGAAAAAAAAGGGCGAAAAAAGCTTGACTTTTTACATCGAATGCCATATAATAGCATTCGTCGCCCGGAGAGAGCGCGACAAAACCAAACTCTCCGCCATGCGGCCGTAGCTCATCTGGTAGAGCGCCACCTTGCCAAGGTGGAGGTAGCGAGTTCGAGCCTCGTCGGCCGCTCC
>ENA-UEPH01002995-UEPH01002995.1-human-gut-metagenome-genome-assembly--contig:-NODE-2995-length-10898-cov-5.812679_pt1 | contig 10898 bp, 8 predicted proteins | sample MGYA00242891_ERZ507898 | MGnify/ENA primary metagenome ERZ507898 (study PRJEB26167, sample SAMN06115411) | human gut metagenome | host: Homo sapiens | place: China:Guizhou | collected 2014-10-15... | reverse complement strand
CGGGAAACTTCCGATGTTCCACGACGTTTTCGTATTTCCAAAGGGCGTCGAAATTTTTGGAGAGATAGGCCTCCGAAAACCCGAGATACACGGCGACGACCTCGCCCGAAAGGAGCAAACGGACGCGCTCGGGCGGCAGATAGCAGCCCTCTATGATGAGATTTTGCCCGTTTTCCACGCAGGTAACGACGATCCCTTCGACAATCCTCCACATTTTTTCGGAAATGAGCGCGTCGGGGGATTCCGCGGTAAAGCCGCAGTCCGCAAGCCCGCGGATCAGCCCCATTTTGAGATGGTCGAGGCTGAAATAGGGAAAGGAATACCGTTCCAGAAGCCTCTGTGCCAAAAACGTTTTGCCCGTGTGGCTTTCGCCGCCGATCAGAATAATCATTTTTTTCTCCGCCCGTCCGAAAGCAACGCTTCCCAAGTCCCCTGCCCGAAAGCAGCGTTTTCCAAGCCCCTGCCCGAAAGCCATGCCGCCGAAAGCGAAAAAAGGCGCGGGAATCCTTTTTACGGGACGCCCCACGCCTCTTCCGTTTTTTAGGTCGTTATTCCGCCTTTACCGCACCGGTGGGGCAGACATCCTCGCAGGCGCCGCAATCGACGCACGTCTCGGGATCTACCACGTAAATGCCCGCATCGCCCAAAGAGATCGCTCCCACGGGGCAGGTATCGGCGCAAGCGCCGCAAGCTACGCATTCGTCCGTGATTTTATGTGCCATAATGGTTACCTCCGATTTCATTGATACCCGTATTATATCACATTTTTCCCGATTAGTAAAGATATAAAGGGGATATTTTTGTAACTGCTCCAACTGGAGCTGGAAAGTCTGTAATGTTTCAAATACCTGCTGTGTATGCAGCAAACAAATTTGGATCATTAACTATTGTAATTTCTCCATTGGTAGAATTAATGAATGACCAGGTTGAAAATCTAGAGGAGAGAGGTTACCATAAAGCAGCAAGAATAAATTCAGATATAAATCCTTTCGATAAGCAAGAAATTCTTAAAAAGATAGATGTAGGGGAAATAGATATTTTGTATTTAAGCCCTGAAGCTTTATTGTCATATTCTATAGAAAATATAATTGGAACAAGAGATATATCAGCAATAATAATAGACGAAGCACATATTGTAACAACATGGGGACAAGGATTTAGACCAGATTATTGGTATTTAGGTACATATATAGAACGATTAAGAAGAGCTAGATATAAAGGAGGTAGACTTGATTTAACATCTAGAAAATATAAATTCCCAGTGTGTACATTTACTGCAACAGCTGTAATGGGCGGAAAAGATGATGGAGTGCTAGAAATATCACAAAGCTTATTTTTAAGAAACCCAATAACATATATAGGAGAAATAAAAAGAGACGATATTGATTTTGACATAAAAATACATGATGAGAGTTTGAACAAAACGGAAACAATGCTTTCTAAAACTGAAAATCTAAAAGAAAGATTAGAAGAATGGGATGAAAAACAGGAAAAATCATTAGTGTATTTTCCATATAATTCAACTGCAATGGATGCATATTATAGAAGAAATGGCTTCGAAATGCTTGATGAGACAGAAGAAAAAGTAGGACTATATACAGGACAAACAGATAAACCACTAAAAAGAAAATCTGCTAAAGACTATAAAAGTGGAAAAATAAAGTTCATGTTTGCAACAAAGGCTTTTGGAATGGGAATAGACATTAAAGACATAAAAAATGTGTATCATTATGCAGAGGCGGGAAATTTGAATGACTATGTACAAGAAATAGGTAGAGCTGCAAGAGATAAAGAAATGACTGGAATGGCATGCATGGATTATTATAAAAAAGATATGAATTACGCAAATCAACTCTTTGGAATGTCTGCAATAAAACAGTATCATATAGAAGGCTGTATGAGAGTATTAAGTAATGTGTATAAAAGAAGTAGGAGACAAAATAATTTAATAACTCCACAAGCATTTGAAACTGTATTTGCAAAAGCTGGTGACCTTGAAAATACAGTAAAAACAGCATTACTCAATATAGAAAAAGATTTAAATTCACAATTTAAATTTCCAGTAATAATAACAAGACCAAGATCTATGTTTACCAGTGCGTTTATTGTTATTGATAAAGAAATAAAAGATCAATTTGAAAAAAGCGAGTTCTATAAATATGTAAAACTACTAGCGAAAGGAAGAAACAACGAAAAAGAAAGAGATTATCAAGTAACTGATTTTGGTGATATATATTCAATCGATTTAAAAAGGTTATGGGAAGAGAAATTCTCTAGAATATCTTTCCCACAGTTTAAATACACATTTTATCAGGAAAGAGAAAAAATATTTGAAGAATTTGCAGAAAAAATACATCCTAGAACAAAAATAGAGATACAAACAATAAATGAAGAGGAAACATTTGTAGGAGTAAAGGAAAAGTTAATAGAATGTATAGACAAAGTAAATAAAGTATTAGCAAAATTACAAGCAATGCAAGGCGAATTTACTATAAATGAATTGAAGAAAGAACTAAATGAGGAATTCAAAGATAAAATAATAACTGAAAACATTGCAAATGGATATTTTAAGTGCATAGAAGATCCAGAATTATTGATAAGGGATTTTGTAACAACAAAGACTATTGGAGAAATAGTAAAATACAGAATAAATTCATCAAGCTATAAAGCACTTGCAGATAAAATTTTATACAGAAGTGGTATTATAAATGAGCTGGACAAGGCTGAATGTACAAAAATAGTAAAATACAAAAATGTAGATAAAAAATCAATAGGCCAAATTATAAGAGCATTAAATATATTATCAATATTTAACTTGATACAATATGATATGTATGGTGGAGAGAACCCAGAAATATTTATTCGTTTAAACGATCCGGCTAAAATACAAGCGATTGCAGATGGAAAAGTAAAATATAAAAATAAGATAGTGGAGAAGGCAAAAGATAAACACGAAAGAGATGTGCAAATTCTTGAAAAATTCATTTTAGAACTAAAAAGTAAAGAAGAAAGATGGAATTTCATAGAAGACTATTTTTTAGGGAAGAATGTGCTAAGTAGCGAGGAAGAAGATAAAAGATAGAAGAAATTTAATTGAAAATGTGTAATCTGCAAATTACAAGTTATAGAGGAGGATTTTATTTGTATGGATAAAGACGATATAAATATTTGGAGATTTAATTTACATACCCACGAGGGCGCAGAAAAGCAGAAAGCGACCTTTGAATATTGCGAACAAAACAATATAATTGGTACAGGGTGGAGAACAGATATTAGACTAATGAGTTCGAAAGATGAGTATATTCCTGATAAGGAATTTTATCATAGATTGGATACTTTTTCATTTTCTAATCAAAAAGGATTTAAAAAAGCAATGAAATCTTTAAGGGAAATGAAAAAAGATGATTTAATATGGACTAGAAAAAATAACTGCTATTATATTTGCAGAGTTACCGAAAACGCAAGAGACTTTATGCCTGGAGAAAGAGAAAAAACAATAGAAGATAGATGTTATGATATTTGGCATTATGTTCCTTGTGAATATGTAAAAATCGGTACAGAAGATAATGTTATAGGGGAAATAGTAAGAAGTTTTAATATGGGAGTAGTATGCCATATAAGAGGTAGAGGAAAAGACAATATTGTAAAAGAATTTTCTAAAAAAACATATAATCAATACGCAGGCAAAGAATACTATAAAATAGAAAAACCAAAAAATAAATGGGATTATTTGTGGGAAAGTATAGGTGCGTTAGAAATTGAAGAATTAGTTGGTCTATATATGCAAATTGAATTAGGATATGGTATATATACTTCAACTAATAAAAAAGATACAAAAGAATATGAATATATATTATTTAAAAGGCAGAATCCAAAAGAAAGAGCGAAACTACAAGTCAAAACTTCTGGAATAAATCTTAATGAATATAATGTAGGAGATATACCATTTTACTTCTTTACATTAGGCAATTACTATAAAGATGGAAAAGTATTAAAAGAAGATGAAAAGGAAAAATATCAAAAATTAAACAAGGTAAAATTTCTAACAAAGGAAGAATTATTGGGATTTTCCAAAAGAAATGAAAAAGTATTACCATATAAAATCAATTGGTTTTAGTAAAAAAATATAATAATTGATGAAACTAAAATAAAGCTAAAAAATATTAGAAGAATTAGAGATAAAATATAAAGACATAAAACCGCATACACCAAAGCAAAATGAAAGAGCAGAAAGAAGTCATAGAAAAGACCAAGAAAGATTTTATTACAAAAGAGTATTTTATGGTTTAGAAGATTTAAGAAATCAAGGAAAAAAAGAATGGAGAAAAGAATATAATAATTTTCCTATGAGACCACTAGGATGGTTGAGTCCCAGGGAATTCATAAAAAAATATAAAAGTCAAGAAGAATCGTTATTTGCAATATAGGTGCTCAAAGTATTTATTTTAAATAATTTGTGACAAATGATTGACTAACCTACATAAAAGAACTAATAATAGTTTAAAAATAATTGATTTTATTTTTGATATTTGATAGAATAGTGATAAATTCAAAAAATAAGGTGGCAGGAGATGGAACAAGTAAACAAAGACTTTAATGTACCTATGTATATAGTAGATGAACTAGTTGATTATTTAGAATTAACAGCAAAAGTCTATTCAAAATGTATGAAATGGGAAATATAAAATCATTATTAAAGTTAGCACAAATAAATAACAGGTTTACAAAAGAACAAGTTGATTATATAATAAAAACATATTGCAGAGAATAATGTTTTTATTATATAGAATAATTTATAAAATTACAGGAGCAAAAAGTAAAATGAATGAAATAAAATCTTTGTTAGATGAATGGAAGAAAATAGTTCAAGAACAAACAAATCTTGAAAATACTTATCCTACGTTGTATATATTAAATACATATAAAAAACAAAAAGATTCAATATATGAAAGGTATATTGCAAAATTAGAAATAATGTTTTTAGAAATGCAAAAAGATGATATAACACAAGAAAGATTTTACGAACTTATAAAAAGAACAAAAAAAATAATTGAAAATGGAAAAAATGAGTTAAGTAGAATAAATGAATTAGAACAGTCTGCTATAAAAAAAGCAGGATTAAACTTCAAAAAGCAAGAAAAATTAAAAACGGAAATGTCGATTTCTTATGTAGATAAATTAGAAGATGGACATAAGTTTGAAGAATACATAGCAAAAATGTTGAGAAAATTAGGATATAGCAATGTAGAAGTAACACCAGGATCTGGCGATTATGGAGTGGATGTTTTAGCAAAAAAGAATGATGTTACTTATGCGATTCAATGTAAACATTATCTATCGGGAAAAGTCGGAATAGAAGCGGTTCAACAAGTATTTACAGGAAAAGAACATTATAAAAGACATATACGGAGTAGTTATAACAAATAGTTATTTTACACAGCAGGCAATAAAAGAAGCAAACGAACGTAGTATTATATTGTGGGATAGAGATAAATTAAAAAAGTTAATAGAAGAGGCAAAATAGATTAATTACATATTGCAGAGAATAAAAACAAATGATAGAATATACTAAAATTCGACAAAATATTACAAAAGAAAAGAGGTGAAATTTTTATATGAGAAATCAAAAAGGAATCTGATAAAGAAGCATTAGAAGAAATTAGAAATACAGCCAATAAAATTACTTATTACAATATAGGTGATAAAATTTCTAATTACCAATATGAAACAACAGTTACAGATATAAAAGCAAAAACAAAGGTCGGTACTTCAAAATATTCTAAAACGGTAGATGATAATTATTATACTCTTATATGTGTTACAGCAGAAATTAAAAATATATCTAGTACGACAACCAAACTATATGAGTACATTCAAGATTTTTCTAAGTTATTTAAATTAAAAGATGATAGAGATAAAATATATTACAATGATACTAGTTACACAGTCTCTTATGAATCTGAATTTGATAAAATTGTAAATAAACCAACTTTAAATCCAGGAGATACAGCCACTGTTGTAATGGTTTTTAAATTAGAAAAATTTGTTTATCAGCAATATGGTGTTTATTTGAATATATTAGATAATAAATCATTGATTAAGATAAACTAATTTTGAAAAGAAAGGGTTTAATAATTTATGATTAACAATGATAATCAAAACAATAAAAAATGGATACCTTATTTTAAAAGAGAAAATAGTATATATAAAAAGCATCCATTTTTAGCGTGATCAATAACTATAATAGGTATAATAATTTCAATAGTTCTAATATATAATGGTTATAAAGACTTGGTTAGTTCAGCTTCTTACAATGCAGGTTATAAATCAGTTTATCAAAAATAATAAGTAATAAAAAAGAAACTAAATTTTTTTTAACTAGGTTTCTTTTTTGTTTTAGAAAATACTTTGACAGGTTTACACCTACAGCAAAAATAGCTATAAAAGCAACACAATATACATATTAAAAATTACCACATTTTTACCCCATTGAGTTAATATAACTTAAAATAACTTGTAGTATATTTTGCCTCAATATTAGAATTTATAGATGTTTTGAAATAATATAAAATAACTTAATTTACCGAAAATTTAACCCAAAGGTCGTAAGTTCGTGTCTTACCCTCGCAACCAAGATTTAAACTTAGAGTCGCAAGAGATTGTGGACTCTTTATTTTTTTGTTAAAGTGGATTTTAGGCTATTCTGGGGACAGCTTGGGGACACAAGCTACTTTAAATAGCTATAAATAGCCTAAAATTTCACAATAAGACTTAAAAAAAGCAATTTTTGTAATTTTATTGAAAAAAGATTATTAGTTGTTACCTATTAATAGGTCTTGTAATACATATGCTGCTTTTCTCATATTTTTTTCTAATGGATGCACATAGTATTTTATAGTAGTGTTAATACTTGCATGTCCAAGTCTTGCAGATACTGTTGCTATATCAACATTATTAGCAATCATGAGAGTAGCATTTGTATGTCTAATACCGTGAAATTTAATTATAGGTAGTCCTAATTTTTCAATATAAGGCTTAAACCATTTCCCAATTGTATCTGGATGCATAGGTTTCCCATCATCTTGTACAAATAGTTTATTAGAATCAATCCATTTATCTCCCCAGATGTCTTTTTGTTCATCATACCATTCTTTATATTCAAGAAGAGTTTGTGTAATATAATCTGGTATTGGAACAATTCTATTAGAACTTTCTGTTTTAGTATCTTTATCAAAAATTCCATTTTCAGGTAAGTATTGAGTAGATTTATTTATATTAATAGTTTCATTTTTAAAATCTACATCAGACCATTCAAGTCCAATAAGTTCTCCACGTCTTACGCCAGAGAAAATATCAAGAAGAATTGCTGCTTTATACTTTAAATTACTTCCAGTAAGCTCCATTAAAGATTGTATAAGAAACTTGCATTCATCATCATTGAAAAATTCCATTTTAGGTTTCTTAGTCTTTGGTGGTTTAACTCTTCTAGCAGGATTAGAAGGTAACAACTGCCAGTATACTGCATTTTGTAACATGGCACTTATTAGTCTATGGTGCTCTAGAATTGTTTTGGGAGATAATGGTTTTAAAGTTCTTTGACCATTATTTTTTGCTATTCTCTTTATCTGAGTATCATTTTCTAACATATCATAAAAGTTCATTAAATCTGTTGGTTTGATTTTGTCTAAAGGAAATGAACCTAAATATGGAAGAATTCGAGATTTTAATATTCCAATATATCTTGAATAAGTTTTTGGTGCTAATTCTTTTGAAGCATATTTTTCATCCAAAATATAAAAGAATTCTTCAAAGGTAATTGACTTCCCTTCTGGAACTAATCCACGATTTACTTCTGTAATGAATTCTGCTAAGGCTATTTCAGCATCTTTTCTTGTACCATGTATAGTTTTGGTTTTTTTACATCTAGTACCATCAAGATTTTTACCACCCGAAACGACTAACCTATAAGTATTTTCACCTCTTTTTTCAATACTTCCAGCCATTGCTTTTTTCACATCCTTTCAGCTTAACTATGGGTGGAAGTTTGTTAATATTTAATTGTCATGATTATACTACAAATTTAATGCCAATTCTAGTAGTTTTTCTTTATTTTTCAAGTGTTACAAAGATTACACAAAAATTCATAAAAGAAAATATATAGGACAATAAAATACTAGATAAAATGTAATATAAACTTTTTGTCAAAAAAAGTCGAAAAATGCGAATAAAAGTAATAATAAGTAAACAATCCTAGTATTTTGTAGTAAAAGATGTTATAATGAAAAATATGGAGGGATATTAATTTGAAAATGGAGTTAAATGTTATAAAAGAGCTTAAACCTGGTGGACAAAAAAGTGTATATCTGGTTGAGCATAATGGTAAAATTATGATTCATAAAAAAGGTAAATGTAAGACTGTTAATGGATTAAAAAGAATAATTAGAGAAGTTAATATATTAAAAACAATTGAATCAGAATTTTTTCCTAAAAATTATTTTTTTTCATATGACGAAGCAAATGGTGAATTCGATATTTTAGAAGAATATATTGACGGAAATACATTAAGCAATTGTATGAATGACTATGAGAGTGAAAAAGATATTTCACAACTAATTTTAGATATTATAAATGGAATGCAAATACTTTGGAAAAAGGAAATTGTCCATCGAGATTTAAAGCCAGACAATATAATTATTTCAAAGGTAACAAGAAAGCCAGTCATAATAGATTTAGGAATTGCAAGAAACTTATTAGACGAAAGTCTTACCAAAACTATTATGCCAATTGGTCCATGTACAATTCCATATGCATCACCAGAACAATTATTAAATCAGAAAAATCTAATTAGTCCTAGAAGTGATTTCTTTTCTTTAGGAATAATAGCAATGGAATTGTATTACAAGCATAATCCATTTGATCCTACTTGGGTGGGAAACGGATTAGGAATTAAAGATAATATTATAGGAGGAAACAAGAGAATTGATATAAAGAATACCAAGGAAAGTAGAAAGTTTGTGAATATTTTTTTTAAAACATTAGAAGTACAACCATTTAATCGCTATAGAAAATACACAAGTTTCAAAGAAGCATTAGAAAACTTTTTAAAGGAGGAATTATAAAATGAATAATATCGAAATTTATCATCAATGTGGACATAATACTGTTTGGAATATAGATAGTTTTTGCAAAGATAAAATTGGAGATGGGTTGATTTTTTCTCCATCTGATTTTGAAAAAGAAAAAGTAGAAAAATTAGATTTAAAAATAAAAGAATCCTCTTTTTTTGATCCACAATATTACTTACCCAAAAGCGATAAGAAAAAACTTCAAACATATAATTTTTTCCCAAATGCTTTTATGAATAATGATTATTCAACTGTTAACTATGAAGAAAAAGCATATGATGATGCTTATAAATGTGTAGAATTTCAAAAAAATAATTCTTTTAATAGAATAATTATTCCATGTGTTTATAAAGAAAATTTTACAGATAAATATTTAGCAATACAAAAAGAGTTATATATAATTCCTTTTGTAAGTGCCATAGAAAAATTAAATGTTAATAAACCAGTATTTTTAACATTAATTTTAAAGGATAATTATTTATTTGATAAAGAAATAAGAGAAGAGATATTAAGCTTTGCTACAAGTTTTCAGGCAATAGATGGAATTTATATTATTCCTGAACATGTAGAAACATATAAAAGAGTAAGAGATGAAAAATATTTATTTGAATTAATGAAGTTTATAGATAAACTGAGAGAAAACGAATTGCTAGTGCATTTGGGGTATACAGATATAGAAGGATTTATATTATCTTTATCTGATATAACGTCTATTTCTATCGGAGCATATGAAAATACTAGATGTTTTAGCATTGAGAAATTTAAATCAAATGTTGGTAAAAGACAGGGACCAAATCCAAGGGTATTTAGTGCGAAACTTTTACAGAATGTAGAATATACATATTTAGCACCATTAGAAACTTTATATGATAAATACGATGAATTATTTGAAGATAATGAATATAAAATAAAATTGTTTGAACCAACTTTCCAATGGCACTTTACAAAGCCAGAAATTTATAAATATTACTTTTGTGAATATAGCAAATTGTTACAAAAATTACCTGGAGAATATGATGAAAGATATCAATTTATACTTGAAAAAATTAAGGAAAGTATGATATATTACAAAGAGATTAATGATAGTGGAGTATTGTTAGATGAAAGAAGCAACGGAGATCATTTAATACATTGGACAAATGCAATTAATATGTACAATAAATATAAACTAAGTAAATAATGGAGGGATAATATGTTTAGAACAGAAGAAAAAATGGTTGATACATGTGTAAATGAATTATTGAATGAATATAAAAAAGATGAAATACTTTTAGAGCCGATTGGATTATTTGGAATCCCAGATATTATGATAAATAATAAAGAAATTATTAGTATTGAAGAAAAATTAAAAAATTGGAAAAGAGCTTTAATACAAGCGTATAGATATAGATCTTTTTCAAAAAAAGCTTATGTATTTATGGATAATGATTATATCGATGCACCTTTGGAAAATATTAAAGAATTTAAAAAATTTAATATAGGATTAGCAGGTGTTTCAAATGAAAAGATTGAAATATATTATGAGCCTGAAGAAAAGGAGCCTTTTTCAAAAGAGTTATACATAAAAGCAATGGATGCTTTTGCAAAACAATAGAGAGCTATAGCTCTCTATTTATTGTATTTATAAAACCCCAAGATTGTCTTGGGGTTCGGTAAAGCTTACAGCGATGAGTAGAAAAAATGACTCCCTTCGTATTAATCTAATTGCGACTGACAGGAAGCAATTAGATTAATATGAAGGGAGAATGTTTAAATTGAAAGATATCAAAGTAA
>ENA-UEPH01002987-UEPH01002987.1-human-gut-metagenome-genome-assembly--contig:-NODE-2987-length-10912-cov-9.748408_pt1 | contig 10912 bp, 9 predicted proteins | sample MGYA00242891_ERZ507898 | MGnify/ENA primary metagenome ERZ507898 (study PRJEB26167, sample SAMN06115411) | human gut metagenome | host: Homo sapiens | place: China:Guizhou | collected 2014-10-15... | reverse complement strand
AAGCTGCAGTCTCCGACGGCTGCTCTGGAGGCGTTGGCCACACTAATTAACAAATAAATTCATGCGTAGCCCCTGGTTACTCAATAAACTTAACATTGAAAAGCTTCTAAATAAATGTAAATAAGGGTAAGATAGCTGAGTTCACGTGAACAGACACAGCTCTCATAGGAGAATTCCAATGAATAAGACTGAAATGATTGAAGCCGTTGCTTCCGAAACCGGTCTCGCCAAAACAGAGGTCGCAAAAGTTCTAAACGCCTATACCAACGCCATCGTGAAGACGGTTGCGGAAGGTGGAGAATACACCGTCATCGGTTTTGGCAAATTCTATGCAAGCCAGCGTCAAGCACGCACCGGCCGCAACCCTTCAACCGGAGTCGAAATCAAGATCCCGGCAGCTATGGTTCCTAAGTTCACTGCAGGCAAGGCTTTCAAGGACGCTGTTAATGCACCTAAGAAACCGGCCCGTAAGGGAAGAGCCAAAGCCAAGAAATAGTTTCTTCTGGTATCTCGAGACCCGGCCGCCGTGCCGGGTTTGACTTTTTGGAGATCGTAAATTGGTCTGAGATAACCTTCTTCTTTTCGCACTTGAGAAAAATCCCCCTCTTCCTTGGACGAGCTTTTACGTTTTCGAACTAAATATGTCGCGAGAGAGGTCTAAGGGAAAAGCGTTAAGTAACGGCTCTGCGTTAAATTGATAAGGAGGAACGCTTGCTATTGATAGGATAGTTTCCATTAACTTTTCATCAAATATTTGATCTTTTTTTACTTGGATAATTGGAAACTCATATTTAACTCCCGGGCAATCGGATTGAAATCTCAGACCCGACAAGTAATCCTCAAACTTAAAGTCTTGCATTTCTTCCTTTTTGTGAATGGAAGCTCCACAGACAGTAAATCGTACGGCTGGAACTTTGTAAGCGTTTGCCAAAATCAAACCATGTAGAGAAGAAGAAAAAATGGCGTCACAAGAAAGCAACTCGTCGATAAAAGATGTGATATCTGAATATTCTCTTTCTATTGCGATGTATTTCACATCATTTCTTTCGGTAAACAAGAAATCTTTGATTTTGTGATGCTTCCAATGGCAAATTACTCCGACTTTATATTTCTTTTCAACATGTCGTGGAAAATAAAGAGCCGGTAATAATAATCCTGGGTCGCCGAACACTTTCGGACAATCGAAGCCCGCCTTTTTAAGTATCTCCCAAGATCTAAGACCTCTTCCCGCAAAAAATTTCGGAGGCAAGCACTTTCCTCTGAAAAATTGACGAAGCATTACAAACCAAATTTTCCAGCTTGGTGTATGGCTAAGAAAACCCGAACCCCAAACGTAAGGAGCGTTACAAATCTCATCTCTTCCAAGAATGGATCCAATAGCACCCAAATGTGGTCTTCCGTCCTGTTTATCGTATCTCTCGACTTTCTTACCGGATAAGTCTTCTACTACATATTTGGAAAGGAGATCCCCGAAATTTCCACTTTCTTCTTTTGCAGCATAATGTAGACGGATTTTGTTGTCGACGGTTATAGCTTCCTCAATTCCTTTGTCGCTGTTAGAAAAAATGAATTAGACGACACTCTTTTTTTATCTGATAATCGAGCTGTTAATGGGGTGGACATGATAACTTATTCTCAGTGGGTATTTATGTTGTTCTGTTCCTTATAAAAAGTAGATTTTATCTAATTTAACAGGCGAACAAAAATAAAAGGTATTACCTATTGAGGCCCTTCCTCGTTTAACTGGATCCTTATGCTGCCGTTCCTCCTAAAGGATTCGCTAATTAGCTTTAGAATGTTTCGGTCATTGACATTAAAATTTTGAGCAGCTGCTTAAAAATATCTTCAACAAACAATTATGAAACCTTGGTTTGGACTAGGAAAGCTAGAACTGGCTGCATTTGTCTTTTTCAGCCTTTTTCTCTTGCTTCAATGCCTCTCAATTGCGGCTGCCAACGTAGCACTAGGATTTTCCGTTTTTTTTATTCTTTGCCTCTTAATCAGCGCGTTTAAAAACTCCAAAAAGAAGGGGTTCCTTGAGATCTATCAACAGAATAGATTTCTTTGTCTTTTGTTCGTTTTGTTCTGGGGAACAATTCTTTGCTCGGCCATATTTAGTGGCGACCTACTTAAAGGGAGCAAGATTTTTATAGGTCAGTTTGTATACCGAACTGTTCCTCTTTTCATTATCTTGTTCATTTTCCCTAAAAAAGGGTTCGCCTCATTTTTTTTGTTCCTGTCGCTTCTTTCCTGTATTCTCGACGTCATCGGCGGGATAATTATTCACGGAGATGGCCCCCGTTTAAGAGGTCTTTATGGCCATCCGATGACTTTGGCTGGGTTTCTCATAACCTCTTTGCCCATCTTGTTTTGTTTCCTTTTAAATTGGAAACAAAACAGAAAGGCATTATTCTTAACCATTGCGTCCTTTCTAATTGGCTTTACCGGACTTCTTCTAAATGGAACTCGAGGAGCATGGCTGGCTCTGGCAGTCACTCTTCCGTTGGTTACGATTCTTTATGATCGCTCCATTAAAAAGATCCTTTTTCTTGTTGTCTTTGCTATTGGAACCTCTTTAGTATTTTTCAACTCTCCCCAACTTCAAAATAGAGCGGAAAGCATCACAAGTACGACACTGCAATCCAACACCGAAAGACTCCTCATGTGGGAGTCCGCCTGTGAAATGTTTAAAGATCACCCTGTATTTGGTGTCGGCATTGGTCAATACTCATCGAAATACTTAACTGAGTACAAGTCACCCGAAGCTAGAGAGAAGCAGAATCACTGTCACAACAACTTCTTGCAAATGCTTGCTGAAAATGGCGTAGTCGGATTTATCGGTTTCTGTTTATTGTTTGGCTATATTCTTTTGTCATCCCTTAAGAAAGCCCTATTTAATAGTTCTCCCTATCACGTGTTAATATTCGGCAGCACTTTAGCCTTGCTTCTGCAAGGATTCACCGAATACAACTTCGGAAACTCCGCCGTTATTAAATATTATTGGGCGATCTTAGGTTGTCTGCTCGTGTTGGCGCACCAGAGTGAAAATAAAACTTCCGGTAGTTCGTTTCCACCCTTTCAATGCAATAAAACTGAAATATGAAAATAGGGATTGTTTGTAATGCCCTTGCCAACAGTGGCGGCATGGAGCGTTACACATTAGACATAATCAGAGGATTCGTAGCTTCCGGACATGAAGTTACAGTCTTTACGAGAAAGGTGGATGCCAGCCTTTATGAAGCAACTCTCGTGAAAACCGTAAAGATCAATACTTCATTCTTACCAAAGAGGTTCCGAGACTTTTATGTTTCCAATCTTCTGCCCTCTTTGAGAAAAAAACATCCCCTGGATGTTATGTTGGGTTGCTGCCGTTCTAGGCATGTGGATATTGTTATTTGCGGAGGCACTCATCCTGGTTTTCTCAAGGCAACGAGAAAGAGGAAAAGCATTTTTGACAGATTTGTTCTTCCCTTCGAAAAAGCATCCTATCAAGAGGCAAGCTGCGTAGTTGCTCACTCCCAGTTGGTTGAGAATGAAATCAAGACTTACTACCACGTTCCGAAATCACGCTTGTTTTTAATCCCGCCGCCTGTGGATTTAAGTATTTTTAAACCGGCATCAGAAGGAAACCAGCAATCAAGTTCCTCCAAACGACTATCTTCTTTCTCACAGCTGAAGAACAAAACGGTTTTTCTCTTCGTTTCTTCCAGCCATGTCCGGAAAGGATTCAAGCTTCTGGAAAAATATTTTGAAAATACCTACTTACCGATTGCACTGGCCGTTGCCGGCCGCCCACTCAAAAGAAACGACTACAAAAATATTTGTTATGTTGGTTACGAGAAGAACATGGCTGCTTTATATTCCCAGGCTGACTTCTCTATTTTGGCTTCGACCTACGAACCTTTTGGCTTGGTCCCCGTAGAGTCGCTGTGCATGGGTGTTCCTGTGGTGATTTCTGAAAATCTCGGCTGCAAAGGTTATATCTCAAACGCCGTAAAGGAAGAGTTCAATCCTTTTTCCATTGATTCTCTTGACAAGGCGATTAGAAATAGCCTTTTTCGAAAAGATTCCATGACAAGAGCCGCAAAAGGAAAAACTTCCGAGAAATTCTTAGTCGATTTTTCGTTGGACAAACATATCGCAAAACTTCTAGAAGTTTGTGAATTAGCAAGAAGAGAAAATGCAAACTGAATTTAGTAAAGGCGGAACCGACTTAACAGCCTACATAATGACTAAAAATGAAGAACATTGCATTGCTCGCTGTGTTCGGGCGCTCTCTTGGTGCCCAAAAATCGTAGTGGCTGATACAGGATCTTCTGATGGAACGAAGGAAATTGCCAAGTCATTAGGCTGCGAAGTTATTGATGTTCCCTTTGATGGCTTTGGTACCACCCGTAATCGAATCCTTGAGCGAATAACTTCGGATTGGATTGTTTGCTTTGACGCTGATGAAGTTTGCACCCCGGAGTTAGCAAAAGAGGTCCAAGAAAAATTAAAAAATCCTTCAGCTTCAGCCTATCTCGCCAATAGATTGACCTACCTTCTTGGTAAGCCTGTTTTGCACTCCGGCTGGAATCCTGACTTTAGACATGCTGTGCTATTTAAGAAGAGCGATTATCGATACACGGACAGAAGAGTACACGAAGGCTTTATTACACAGGGAAAAGTAGAGAAGTTGAAATCTTCTTTCCTTCATTACTCCTTTCCGACCGTTAAAACCCTCATGAGCAAAGAAATGCAATATGCAGATCTCGGGGCGGACGCGATGTTGATGAAAAACAAAAAAATCGGGATGTTTAGAGGCTTAGGACACGCTGCATGGGCCTTTTGTAGGCACTTTTTCTTAAGAAGGGGTTTTTTAGACGGTTGGAGGGGCTTTCTTATCGGCATCTCAGCGTTCCATACGACTTTTTACCGTTATGTTATAGCTATGGAAAAATTGTCCGAAAAGTCTGAGAAGTAACAAAGGCATTAAAATGAATACAAAAAATTTGAAATTTTTCATTTACTTTCCGCTTTTATTGGGAGTTATTTATTCGCTGTTAAGCTGCCGATTTACCTCTCCGAATGAGTTCACGGATGTCCCTATTTGGAGCCCGATCTATTTTTTTTCATACTCGTTTTTCTACTACTCCCTTTTAAATCTTCTTCTTGCACTTCCTTTCGCTCTAATTTCTCTCCGTTATAGAAAATTGGGAAAGATTTTTGCCTTCATCGTTTTGTCGGTATTCTTAATTTTCTTTGTGGCCGACAGCTTTATTTATCAGCAGTTTAGACTCCATCTGAACATAGCGATGCTTCAGATGACGCTGCTGGGCGGAGGGCAAGTGGTGAGTTTCTCCAGCTCCATGATTTTTCAGATCGTCCTGTTGATGGGAGCTTGTTTCATTGCAACCTTTTTCTGCCTTTGGCTAGCCAATTTACTTTCCAGGATACAAAACCGTTTCAAACCCTCTTATCTTCTTATTTTCATAACCTTGGGCTTAGTAGTATGTCAGGGTATCTACGGGTTCGGCTTTGCCTACCACAATCCGTATACGACCAAGGTCGAAGAGAATCTACCTTTAAGCCGCCCCTTACATTTCAACAAACTCTTGATAAAAACAGGACTTGTCTCTCGTGAAGACGTTTATACGTTCAAAAGAACAGACGTCAAAGGCGCCATGAACTATCCTTTAAATAAACTCGACTGTTCTGGCGGAGAGGGCTACAACATTGTATTCTTAGTTGTTGATGCACTTCGTTTCGATATGATCACCGAACAAATAATGCCAAACGTCACTGCTTTCTCCAAGAATGCAATTACTTTTAAGGATCATTACTCCGGAGGGATCAATACTCGTCACGGAATTTTCACCCTCTTTTCTGGTATTCCCGGTTCATACTGGGACAGCTCTAAAGCCTCAAAATCCGGCTCCTCTTTGATTGAAGCGCTCCAAACCAGAGGTTACGAGATCGGTCTATTTGCTTCCGCGCCCCTTACAATGCCGGAATTCAACCAAACTGTCTTTGCCTCCCTGCCAAATATCAGATTAAATTCCAAAGGAAATAATCCTATGGAGAAAGACGTATCTGCAATCGAGGACATGGAAAAGTGGCTCACCTCTTTACCCAAAAATAAGCCTTTCTTCGCTTTTCTATTTTTAGACTCTGTCCATTCGGCGATCTTCCCTGAAACAGAAGAATTCACCGTGTTTAAGCCTTACTGGAAGGAAGTCAACCAAATTAAACTTTCAAACGATTTTGATAGAACCCCCTATTTCAACCGATACAAGAATTCCGTGTACTTCACGGATAAAAATCTTGCTCGTGCCCTTAATTTCTTAGGCCAACATATCGATATGGATAAAACCATCATCGTTATCACCGCCGATCATGGGGAGGAATTTAACGATACAGGTAAAAACTATTGGGGTCACAACGGCAACTTCACAAAATATCAGGCTCAAATCCCCTTTATTGTTAAGTGGCCGGACAAACCATCCGTTGAGATCGACTATCGAACTTCCTCATTAGACGTAGTCCCAACCCTGCTTCCACGCGTACTCGGCTGCAAAAATCCTGTGTCTGATTACAGCGTCGGCAAAGATCTTTTTGACCCCAACGGAAGAAACCCATTCGTTTACGTGAGCAATTACTCAAAGGATGCCTTTGTAGAGAAAGACCGGGTCGTTTTGATTAACGAGTTAGGAGTTCTCTCCTTCCTTGACCCTTCGTATAACCCTTCAAAGGACAAAACGGTTCCTCCTTATCTTAAGCAGGTATTGGAAGAAAGTTCGCGATTCATGAAGAAGAACTAGAATTGTCCCGCACCGTAGCCTCAAAATCTTATTTTGTGAACTGTTAAGTCCAGAGAACGATCAACAATGACCACTGAGACGAAAAAACTCCCGCTTATTGATTCTTCTATCTTGATCCCAAGGAAGGAAAAGAGCTTGAAGCCGACATTAGACGTTTTTTTCTGCTTCGACGATGCCTTCTGTCTGCCAACAGGAATTAGTGCTCTCTCTGTCTTAAAAAACAACAAAGACCTGCCTCTGAATATTCACCTTGTGGGCGTGGACATTTCTGAGCAAAATTTGGGCTACTTCAGAAAATTAGATTGTGCCCCCAGCTCTGAGGTGCTCTTTCATTCACTTACCGCCGAGGAGTGTCAAAAACTTACGGCAAACCGTTCAACACTACACTTCCCTCCCGCAAGTTTCATAAGAATCTTCCTTCCTGAATTATTTCCGGCAATAAATAAAATGCTGTACCTCGACGGGGACACACTTTGTGTCGGAAGTCTTAAGGAACTTGCAGATCTTAACCTTCAGGACAAGTTAGCTGCGGTTGTTCTTGACATTAAAGCTAAAGACGGCTCATCTGTAAGACATGGCAGAAGGGACTTCAATTCCGGAATGATGTTGATTAATGTAAAGCCCTACGTAGAGTCAGACATTGCCCTGAAAACGTTGACGGTCTTGGAGAACAACCGTCAATATAAGTCTCCTGATCAAATGGCTCTGAATGATGCGTTGGAAGAACGAAGGATCATTCTTCCCAAAAAATTTAATTTCATTCAAGAACTGACCGTACACGGGGAGCAAGATGAAAGTCGGCCCACCGATTCCGTCATCGTGCATTACGCAAACCGGTCCAAACCATGGACTGAAGCTTTCTCAACAAACCTTTATCAAAAGTATTACAGTGCAAGCCCTTGGAGAAAGTTTCCTAAGGATTTAGTGTATAAAAAAGATCCAAACAGCATCAAAAAATATGCCTTATGGCAGTTTAAGAATAAAGAATTCAGCAAGTTCAACAAACTTTTGTTGATCTATTTATCTGTACTTCTTGAAAGAAAGAGGCGCAAATTTTCTAAGCAATTTTCACGCTGAACACCAAAGAAGCGGTATCGATACGGGGGCCGAGTCGCCTCCTTTCTTCGAACGGTTCTACTTCTGTTTTCTTGCGGTTTTCCATAATTCACCTCTAAAACGAAATTCACGGAGCAAGTGCCGGTGAAAGTAACATCCTGTCCGTTGTGCCTTTAACGACTATTTCACGTTTACTTTATAATTTTTTCATTGGGTCAGGGTTCTTCTGGTACTGACGAAAGTGTGTTGGCATGACTACGAAGACGCAAAGTGAATTATCCAAATATTTCGGGCCGGTGGTTGCTACCGGAGCTGAAAGAATATGCGTAAGAAATTTAAATAACCAATTTTCTTGTTTCAAAATCAGCAAAAAGATCCACTCTAAAGAGACGCGCAGAGAAATTAAGTACTTTAAATTTCTTAAGCGAAAAGGCGTTACCTCTTCCTTTATTCCCGCTTTCATCAGTGACTTTGAACCGGAGGAAGAAATCATCATTGAACAGGAGTTGATCGCTGATCACCCCGAGCAAGATCTTTTTGCCTTTCGCGTTGAAGAATTTGTTGCGGATGCTTCTGGCAGGCAGCTTATGGAGCTGGAAAAATTATTCCAAGAACTCTATACAGAATTAAAAGATAAAAATGTCATTATCAGTGACCTGCATGCTGGGAACATGATGATTTACTGCGATAAAGCAGGAAATATTAAGAGGCTCATCGTTGTAGACGGCTTTGGAAGTCCCGAAGCTATTCCGTTAGCCAAGTACTTTGGATACTTCGGAAGGAAGAAAATTGACCGGCAGTGGGCAAAGTTCAGAAGAACTTTCGAAGCCACTTGGGAAAGAAGGCGGGGCGGTAAACCAACCATTCATTTTTGACCTAATCCGCCATTTATAAATGGGAAGCCGAAATCTAAACATTTAATTCAAAACGGGATCCCGAGCTCCCTCAAAATTGCGTCTATTCTGCAAGCCCCTTCCGAACGATGTATTCGCTTATCGCTCTTTGGGCTCTTGCTTCTTTGCCCATTTTTTCCTGTTCTTTAGAACAACGGTCGGCCTTTATGAGCTTGTCATCCTGCCAGTTGTAGCACTCTAAATTTTTACCATTGAGAGTGACCATGCCAGGTTTTCCGATCACAAAGCCGGCGCCAGACCAGCCAATGAAAGAGACAGCGCCTTCCTCAATATCTTTAGCAAAAAGATTTCTGCCTTTTTCATTACCCAGAATTTTGCCCGTAGACATAGCTAACAGTGTCGGAATGATGTCACGGTGCGACACCCATCTGTCCGAATCTGCGGAAGATTTTAATTGCTGATCTGGAAGCCAAAATAAGACGGGTACACCATAAACATGATGCCAGTTGCCCTCTGACTGATAATTCATTCTGGCGTTGTGGTCCCCTGTTGCTGCCACGATGGTATTTTTTAGCCATCCCTTATCTTTAAGATCAAGGATAAAGTTGCCCAAGGAGTTTGCAGCGTATTGATAGGTCTGGAGAAGTAGCTCCATGTTGCCTTCGTAAGATCCCTCGATATTAACGATCTTCGGTAATTTCTTGAGATCTACTTTTGATACTTTTTCTCCGTCAGGAACTTTAAACGGCGGATGGTTCGTTGTCGACAGCATCATGATGAAAACCGGTCGACCCGTGCCTTCGGCTTCTTTCAATAAATCTTCGGCGAACTTAAACATCCACTTATCCCCGATACCCCAAGGACTCTTCTCGGCGTTTGGGAATTTTTCTCCGATAGCGGCTTGTCCATAGATTTCTTCAAATCCGTAGAACTTGAACGTGTCATTGATCTGGCGCCAGGGCTCCGGGCAACCGGTAAGGAAGATTGTTCTGTAACCGGCTTCTTTAAAAGCTCGAACTTGAGAGAAGGAAAGCTCCTTTCTCCCGTAGATACTTTGAGAAATCGGACTGATAGGTGTATCAAAAAGGAGTCCCTCCAAGGACGGGAAAGTACCGTTTTCAATACTCACGCCCTTTCTGAAGACGACAGCATCCTTTAAGGCGTTGTCTAAAGCTCCCAATGTATTGTTAACCAAAGAATCATGAGAATTAAAAATATCCCCGCTCATTGATTCCATTACGGCAAAGACGACATTAGGTCTGAAATTTAACTGAGTTGAGGCGTTATTCCTGACCGCCAAATCATTTTTTGCCTCTTCTATATTGGCATAACCGAATTTTGTAAGTGCCTGAGAAGGCTCTCCCTTAATCTGAAAGTTTCTCCAGGCTTTTGTTGCTTCATATAAAGCAGCGGCTCCGTTATGTACGGAAGCGTTAACTAATTGAATCTTGCTGACGGCGAAGTCTTCTTGTCGAAGAGGGAATTTTCCAATCGAACCGCGAATAAAAAAGGCAAATAGAAGAATGCTGACGCAACCTAATAAAAAGAGTAAGCATCCTCTGGGGTTAGTCTTAAGTCGGTTGAAGCAAACAGAGGCGGCGACAAAAGGAAGTGCGAGGCCGGCGCATAGAACCAAAAGATAACTTAGGACTGGCCAATCTTGCCAAAGTGTTTGGAGGATTGCCTTCGTATCATCCTGGAAAAAGCCGAACACCAATGGGCTGATAGGGGTTTTATAAAAACTAAAAAATCCAAAGTTAACTGTATCCAGTAAGACCATGCCGAAAAGCCCTATACCTGCCAGAACGGCGGAGTATTTAAAGAAGAAAGGCTTCCAGTAAGAGAAAATAAAAACTAAAAAAGCAGGGAGTAGCGCCAAAGACAGCCATTTAGCATCTACACGGACTCCAACACCTAGCGCAAGAAGCCAGTCTCTAGGGGTTATATTAAGACCGGCAGAAAAATAATAAAGGAAAAAAGCGCGGAAAAGGCTGAGTACAACTAATGAAGTAATGAAGAAAATTATGGCCTTAAGGAAATGTTTGTACCAGTAATTTTCTTGGTCAATAGAGAGTTGATGCGACATAACAACGTTGGGTAATTCGAGCTGTATTTAAAGGGAGTGTCTCAAATTTTGTGTCTGCCCTAAATTCATAACTTAGGTTGCTCTTCGGAGGGGCGGTTCGCTTGTGGAACGTAGTG
>ENA-UEPH01002984-UEPH01002984.1-human-gut-metagenome-genome-assembly--contig:-NODE-2984-length-10915-cov-5.160638_pt1 | contig 10915 bp, 9 predicted proteins | sample MGYA00242891_ERZ507898 | MGnify/ENA primary metagenome ERZ507898 (study PRJEB26167, sample SAMN06115411) | human gut metagenome | host: Homo sapiens | place: China:Guizhou | collected 2014-10-15... | reverse complement strand
CTAATGCTGGATGCCCAGTGTTGAGGGTCATGTTATTTGCGGCCACACCGATTTCGTTACAAGTTTTCTCTACTTTGATACAAAATCGTGGACTTTGATTGCTTATTGTGCTTTGATGCTATCAATAGTTAATCTAAGAATTAAGGTGGACGTAACAATTTCGTGTCTTTTGTTTTTACATGAAAGGGTGATTCCAATGCAGAGTTGAAGAAACGTATAAACAATATATTATATCAAGTAACGGTATGCGATAATCAGTAAACTTCAAGGAAAATGCTTGAAAGAAGAATAAAAAATGAAATTCCAAACAAAACTCACATTATGCAAAGCTGTATTCATCTTCATAGCAATAGTCGTATGCGCACTATGGGCATTTGAGTTTCGTATAGCAGCTGTTGTTGTACTTTTGATAGACTATATTTTTGATTTTATAACACGTCGTTGTCCTTTTTGTGGGAAGCACTTTTCAATTGTACTAACAGTGAAAGATCGTTGTCCATTTTGCGGAAAATTATTCGAGTAAATATTTTATGGAAGCAGTGGGTATTCCATGCAGAAATAAATGTGTGTGCTATAAAATGTCAGCCAATTATAGGAAGAGACCTATATTCTCTGTAATGGACAATGGTCAATTATGAAAACTATTGCAAAATGAAAATACGATAGCAATCGTACAAAAACAGAAATCCGGAAACTTTTTTGAGTTATTATGGTTCAAAAAAGTTTCCGGATTTTCTGTAATGCTTTTTGAAGAGCCATTCTGTAACAGCCAATCACATTTCTATGAAAAAAGGTCAATCTTCTAGTCTACCGTGATCGCAACCAAGTGAAAGATAATGTTCGATTTCCCCACTCAGCACAAGCTGGGTATATTCCAAGGGCTTGTTATATAAGTAGCCAGTCCAGTTCTGCTCGCTGTGCCGGGGTGTTGCCATATTCGTCCTCAATGACGATGCAGTCGATGGAAAGAATGGTTCCATCCTCGAATCGGGCTTCCACTCGGTTGATGTCCATGTTGTAGCGGCAGGAAAGCACTTTTTGAGAGTGATTATGGTCGAAATTCTGATTTCGTTTCATTTAAATATCTCCTTTAATGATTTTGAAATTTGATTTTCAACGAGATGAGGTCTCTTTTTCTTTCTCTTAAGTCACCTAACCGCACTGTCCTGCATCTGCAGGGCGATGTCATAATATTTATGGACGCTGGTGCCAAGCACGATCTGCAGCTGGCCTTTGGCAAACTGCACGCCAATGACACCATCCAGCGCCTTGATGGCGTCCTCCTGGATCTTGCTGGTATCCTTGAGCTCAAAGCGCAGACGGGTCATGCAATGCCAAGTGTTCACAACATTGTCTTTGCCGCCGACATACTCGATGATTTTTGCGACGACTTCAGTCTTTTCCATAAGGGAGAGCCTCCTTCTTCGGTTTCCTTTTTCCTTGATTGTGTTCCAAAGCGAAAATCCAGCACGTGCGTTGTGACGCTAATATACCACGGAAAAATTTCATTGTAAAACATACCATTTCTCGGAAATGATTTAAAAAAGCAACGATAACATGCTGTTAAATGATTTTATTTTCAAAAATTGGACTGTTTTATTTTGCGGTTTTCGCCAAATAAAAAGCAGGAATTGATTTGCCGCCAAAGGTATGATTGAATAGTTCTGCAAGCAAAAATGCAAACCCTTTTCAATCTGCTATAAAGAGGTGTGCTTCTTATGAAACCTACGATCATTACAGATATCAAATGTTTTGTCACGAACCCGGAACGTCATAATCTGGTGGCTGTCAAGGTGCTCACGAATAAGGGCGTTTATGGTGTGGGCTGCGCAACCTTCCAGCAGCGGCCGCTGGCGGTGAAATGCGCGGTGGAGGATTACCTCAAGCCCATCCTGATCGGACGCGATGCCAACGATATTGAAGACCTGTGGAACCTGATGATGGTCAATTCCTACTGGCGCAACGGCCCGGTGCTGAACAACGCCGTGGCCGGTATTGATATGGCTTTGTGGGACATCAAGGGCAAACTGGCAGATATGCCGCTGTATCAGCTGCTGGGCGGCAAGGCACGAACGGCCATCCCTGCCTATACCCATGCCGTTGCTGATACGATGGAGGAACTGTACCGCGAGGTGGATCGCATTTACAACGAGGGCTACCGCCACATCCGCTGCCAGCTGGGTTTTTACGGCGGCATCCCGGATGAGCTGCATACCCCGGAAGATCCCATTCCCGGCACCTACTTCAATCAGGACGACTATATGCGCAATACAGTGTATATGTTTGGCAAGCTGCGGGAAAAGTACGGCAGCAAATTCCACATCCTGCACGATGTGCATGAGCGGTTGACCCCGAATCAGGCCATCCAGTTTGCAAAGGATCTGGAGCCGTACAAGCCATTCTTCCTGGAGGATCTGCTTTCCCCGGATCAGAACGAGTGGCTGGGACAGCTGCGCAGCCAGTGCGCGACCCCCATTGCCACCGGCGAGCTGTTCAATAACCCCATGGAATGGAAAGAACTGGTCGTGAACCGCCGGGTGGACTACCTGCGCTGCCATGTTTCCCAGCTGGGTGGCATTACCCCGGCGGTAAAGCTGGCGCACTTCTGCGAACCCTTTGGTGTGCGTATCGCATGGCACACCCCATCGGACATTACCCCCATCGGGGTGGCGGTGAATACCCATCTGAATATCCATCTGCACAACGCGGCCATTCAGGAGAACATCGAGCTGAAGGATAAGATCAAAGCCTGCTTCCCCGGCTACAACGAGGCAAAGGGCGGCTACTTCTACCCCATCGAGCGCTCGGGCATCGGTGTGGATATCGACGAGGAAGAAATTGCAAAATATCCGGTTCGGTATCGTCCGCATGAGTGGACGCAGAGCCGCATCCCGGACGGCACGCTGGTGACACCGTAAATCTGAAAAACGATCTTTACCACAGAGCTTTACAAATTTGTACGCTCTGTGGTATTCTTTTTGAGGAAATGAATTTTGGGAGGGCGTTACAATGAGCGCAAAAAAGACGGATTTTATTGTGACCGACCTCATCAGCAAGATCTTCCAGCGCAAGACGATCATGGATAAACTGCCCAGTCAGCGGGAGCTGGCAGGGTTGTATCATGTGTCTCGGTTTACGATCCAGAAGGTGATGTCCCGGCTGCAGTCCATCGGGCTGATCTATATGACGCAGGGCGATGGAACCTATGTCAATAAGCGCGCTCTGGGGCATCCGATGGTGTACAATTCGCTGACCGAAGTGCCTTACGATGAGTTGCGTTCCAAGCTGATCTATCTGAAGCAGGTCGAACCTTCCAGCGAACTGCAGCGCATCTTCAACCTGAAAACCGGTCAGAAACTGTGGGAGTTCCGGCGCATCCGTATTGTACGGTATGAGATCAGTCAGGTAGAAACCGGCTGGATGCCGCTGGCGCTGTTTCCGGGGCTGAACAAGGACGTGCTGGAGGATTCCATCCAGAACTACGCCTTGCAGCAGAAATACCGTATTGCCTATTTTATCACCAACTACCATGCCGGTGCACTGGATGCAGAGCACGCGGAACTTCTGGGAAGCAAAAAAGGCGTTCCGGCAATGGAGATCACATCGCGCGGCGTACTGCGGGATGGCAGCATTTTTGTGTATAGCCGCATCAGGGCGCTGCAATATGAATGCACCTATGTTTCACCCTTTAATAAGGATGTGTTCCTCTCCCGTCGGGAAAAGCCGGACGATCCTGCATAAACATCGTGCCTGCCGGGTAAAAACGGCAGGCACGATGTTTAAATCATTATACTTTCATTGCTCCCCTGTCCAGAATTTTATCGAACCGGGCAAAGAAGGTGATGGTGGTGATGGTGGCGGCCAGAATGTCGCTGACCGGCTCGGCCAGAAACACGCCGAACACTGCATCCGGCAGAACGTGCGGCAGAATGAAGATGAGGGGGATCAACAGAATGATCTTGCGCAGGCAGGCCAGCAGCAAGCTGACCTTAGCCTGTCCCAGCGCCATAAAGCTTTGCTGGCAGGCGATCTGGAAGCCCATGGCAAAAATGCCCGCCATGTAAATGCGCATGGCCCACGTGGTGTACTGGATCAGTGCGGTGTCCGAGGTGAAAATGCCCGCCACCGCGCCGGGAAACAGCATCATCAACAGCCAGAACAAGCAGGTGTAGGCCCCGCACAGCGTCAGCTGAAAACGGAAGGCTTCCTTGACGCGGGCCTTCTTGCCTGCGCCGAAGTTGAAGCTCATCACCGGCTGTCCGCCCTGACAGATGCCCTGAATGGGCAGCGTGCACAGCTGGGATGCGCTGGTGATGACGGTCATGGCACCCACAGCCACATCGCCGCCGTACCGCGCCAGACTGGAGCTGAAGCTGATGGAAAGCAGGCTCTCGGTGGAGAGCATCACAAACGAGGAGATGCCCAGCGCCAGCACCGGCAGAATGATCTGCTTTTTCGGGCGCAGGTAGTCTCTGCGCAGGCGCAGGATGGTCTTTTTGCCGGTGAGAAAGCGGATGATCCATGCCGCGCCCACGGCCTGACTGAGCACCGTGGCAATGGCCGCGCCCCGCACGCCCAGCCCGAACCCGAAGATCAGGATGGGGTCGAGGATAATGTTGATCACCGCGCCGATCACGGTGGTAAGCATACTGGTTTTGGCAAAGCCCTGCGTGGTGATAAAGGGGTTCATGCCCAGCACCACCAGCACGAACACCGAGCCTGCAATGTAGATGCGGCTGTAGCTCAGGGCGTACGGCAGGGTGGCATCGCTGGCACCGAACAGCCGCAGCAGCACCGGTGCCCCGGCATAGAAGCCGATGGTCAGCACCACGGCAAAGAACATCAGCACGGTAAAGCTGTTGGAGATGATCTTTTCGGCCCGCTGCCTGTCCCCCTGCCCCAGAGCAATGGCGGTGCGCGGCGCGCCGCCCGCGCCCACCAGCATGGCAAAAGCGTTCAGCAGCATCAGAATGGGTGTGAACAGCCCCACGCCGGTCAGCGCTGCCGCGCCAATGCCCGCAATGTGGCCGATGTAAATGCGGTCCACGATGTTATACAGCAGGTTCACCACCTGCGCCACCACGGCGGGGATCATGAGCTGCAGCATCAGCTTTTTGATGCTGCCGGTGCCCATATCTTGTTTTGCCTGTGCCATTGGAATTCTCTCCTCTGTACTTCAAATTTGAAAAATATCGTTCCTATTATACTCGGCTCCCGCCCAAAAGAACAGCCTTTTTTGCAAAGAAACCGCGCTTTCTGCCCCAAAAACGCAAAACGGCCCGGCTGCGTATGTCTTGCAGCCGGGCCGTGCCGTAACGGAAGAAAAGTGTTGACGGAAAACCGCTTTTTTGCTATACTGTAAAGGCTAATATATGGAGATGTATCGAAGCGGTCGTAACGAGAACGACTCGAAATCTAACTGGCTTTTTGGAAGTGGGTTTCCGATTTTGCTAGGTTTCATGCGGGTTTTCCGGCTTCGAGAGCGAACGATTTTCGGTCGTTCTCTCCTGAAATTCTCTCCAAAGTTTTCCCAGAATGCACGGTGCATTCTAAAAATTTAATATTTGGAGCATTACTCAAGTGGTCGTAAGAGGTCGCACTCGAAATGCGATAGGCCGGGAGACCGGTGCCAGGGTTCGACTCCCTGATGCTCCGCCAAATCGAATGGACAGATGAATTTTATTCGTCTGTCCATTCTTTTTTGCCGGAACATCGCCCGTCCACCCTGTCTTTGGGGCGTATGGCATCATGCTGACGCATTGCCATAGCCCAGCCCCTCCAGCATCGCCTGTGCAGACGAGAGCTTGGAAGCGTAATCGAGGTGGGCGTAAATATTGGCGGTGGTGGAGAAGTCGCTGTGCCCCAGCCATTCCTGAATCTGCTTCATGGGAACGCCATTTGCCAGAAGAAGGCTGGCGCAGCTATGACGCAGGTCGTGGAAGCGGATAGGACGCAGACCGTTTTTTTCCAACAGCTTCGGAAACTGCTCGGAAACGTAGTTGGGGCGGATGATGTTCCCGATCTCGTCCACACACAGATAGCCCAGATAATCCCGGTTGTAGCTTTTACCGCACAGGCGGCGGTAGGTTTCCTGCTGACCTTTCAGCATCAGCAGACAGTCACGGATGGGCGGCACAAGAGGCAGCGTCCGCAGACTGGATTTCGTTTTTGCGCGGTCTGCCTGCACCAGAACCTTTTTGCCGTCGATGGATGCCTGCGTGACGATGTGCTTGATCTCCAACGTGTTGGCTTCAAAGTCGATGGCATCCCATTTCGGACCCAGCACCTCGCTGCGGCGCAGGCCGTAGAAGGATGCCAGCAGAACCGGGATCTCCAGTTTGGTGCCCTCTGCGACCTCCGTCAAAGCATGAATCTCATCGGCACTGTAATAGCTGCCTTTGAACTCGTTCTTCTTCGGACGCTCGACCTTATCTGCCGGATTGGTGGGGATCAGGTCGATCTTTACCGCATACTTCAACGCCTTGTGGATGTTTGCATGATAATGGATCACCGAATTTGCCTTGACCCGTTCAAGCTGTTTGTTGTAGAAATCCTGCAAGTCAGTGGCTTTCAGGTCTACCAGCTTGATGCCGCGCTTTCGGAAATAGGGAACGATCACACGCTCCACCATTCCCTGATAGCTGGCATAGGTCGTGATCTGGACAGTGCTTTTCGTGACTTCCAGCCATTTCAGCATGAAGTCCGAAAAGAGAATGTCATCGTCTAAGCGAATTTCCGCAGGTGCAGTGGGAACCATGAAGTTTCTCCGACGTTCCAGCAAAAGAGCCTCGGCTTTCTTCTTGTTCCTCTTGACGGACAGACCGGTGGCTTCCCACTTGGTCTTTCGCTTTCCGTCTGCGTCCTTGTAACTCAGAACGATGTAGTAGAAGTCATTTTTTTCTTGCAGATAATTGATCCCCATACAGCAAATTGGTAATTTTTGTAAAATTGCAACAATAAAAATCTGGACGATGGATTTCATCCCAATGTCGCTCGAATCCGTTCCAGAATCGTCTGGTCAGCCGGGAGCCACTGTACAGAATCCAGTTCGTCTTTTGTCAGCCAGCGCGCGGCTTCGGCTTCTTTCAGAACAAGGTCACCAGAAAGGACCTCACACCAGAAGCAGTCCATCGAAAGATGAAATGCAGGATAGTCGTATTCGATGGTGCCGATTTTATCATGTACCGCAATTTCGGTGTCCAACTCTTCCTCAATCTCTCGCTTCAGCGCCTGCTGCGGGGTTTCACCCGGCTCGATTTTGCCGCCCGGGAACTCCCATCCGCCCTTGTACTCGCCGTAGCCGCGGGCGGTGGCATAAATTTTATGTTTCGTCTGAATATCGTCGCAGATCACAGCTGCAACAACGCGAACAACCTTCATGATATTCTCCTTTTAACCGACCACCAGCTTGTTGGTCTTTTTGAGAAACTTTGCAGGGATTGGGCGGTTCAGCCGCCATGTGATATTCATGGGGCGGGAGCCCTCGTGTTTCACATAGTTCACCGTGCCCAGATAGGTATACGCTCCTGCACCGCCAAAACGGGCCTCTGCCTTGAACTCGCGCACGAACAGCAGCACCCGGCTTCCTTTTTCCCGGTGATGGATGTAGCGCTGCCCGGTGGCAGAGTTTTCGGCGGTGGTGCTCTGGCTCTGCCAGTGGAAAAGGCTTTCGTTGATGGAATAATCCTTGTACATGGTGGTGGGGGAGTAATCCTTGTCCGCTTTGTTCAGGGTCACAAAGAATACGTCCAGCTGCTTTTCCGGCAGCCACTTCACGCCCTCGCGGACAGTGGCAGGCTTCAAAAAGTCCAGCGCCACCAGCAGCTGGTCACGGGTATAAGTACAGTGCAAATCCAGCGGACAATCAAAGCCCACATCCACCGGCTCGTCAATAAAATCGATGCGGTCATATTGATACTGCAAAAGTGCCTGCAGCTCCCCCAGCAAAACGGGACTGTCCGAGAGAGCATACAGGTTATCGAGAACTTCTTCATCCTCCCAGCTTTCTGCAGTTTTGCCCCAGAGGGTCACATAGAACATCTGCAGCATCCGCTTCTCTACTGGCGATAGAGCCGCAAAGTCGGTGTTGTCCAACTTTGGCAGAAGCTCCAGCAAAAAACGGATCCACCTGCGGGAATCCACGACTGCAAAGCGTGCAAGGGCTTTGGTCATGGTCTCTTCCAAAGGTTCTGCAAAATCGGATGCCGCCCCTGCGCGGACGCACAGCCGGCTGAAGCAGACCTTTTTGCTGTAAATTGCACGCGGGTCAAGATGATAGTAGTCGAGGAAGTTCCTGAGTGTCAGGGGTAGACCGGTATCCTCGGTAAAGGCAGTTGCCCGCGCCACAAGCCCGGAGGTGCGGTCATAGGAGGCGCTGATATTGTCAAGCACATATTTTGCGGCGATCTTTTCCAGCTGGATATAACAGCCCTTGGGCGCAGAGACAAAACCCTCTTTAATCTCTCGGCTGACGCTGTGGGTGGTGTTGGAGAGCAGGGCCGTAAACTTTTCCTCGAAATTGTACTTCTTGTTTGCTTGCCCGATGAAGTCCAGCACGGTCAGGCATTCCTTGTTTTCAGCCAGACGCAGGCCGCGGCCCAGCTGCTGCAAAAACACGGTCAGCGACTCGGTGGGGCGCAGGAACAGCACGGTGTTGACTTCCGGGATGTCCACGCCTTCGTTGTAAATGTCCACCACAAAAATGAAACGAATCCCTCCGGAAATGAGCCGCTGTTTGGCGGTGTTGCGCTCCTCATCGGAAGAATCGCCGGTCATCGCTATGGACGGGATGCCGTGGGTGTTAAAATAGTCCGCCATGAACCGGGCGTGCTCGATGGAAACGCAGAAGCCAAGCCCCTTTACCTCGTCAATATCGGTGACATATTTCAGGATAGAATTCACCACAAGGTCAGCGCGGCGCTGTGCTACCATGCCGCTGAAGGTGTACAGGTTGGACAGTTCGGCCTTATCATAACCGCCGGTGCGCCATTTCAGACTGCTCAGGTCGGCCGCATCGGTCACGCCGAAATATTGGAACGGGCACAGCAGTTTCCGGTCAATGGCTTCCGGCAGGCGAATCTCGGCGGCAACGCGCCCACCGAAATAATCCAGAATGCTCTTGCCGTCCATACGCTCCGGTGTGGCAGTCAGGCCCAACAAAATCTGTGGCTGATAATACTCCAACAGCTTCTGATAGGTGGGCGCGGCGGCATGGTGGAATTCGTCCACCACGATATAATCGTAGAAATCAGCCCCGGTCTTGGCGGTAAAATCCTGCGAGTTGAAGGTTTGGATGGAAATAAACAGGTGTTCAATGCTGTCCACTTTGTAATTGCCGACCAACAGTTCGCCGAAATTGGCATCTTTCAACACGGCACGGAAAGTGTACAGGCTCTGTTTCAGGATTTCTTCCCGATGCGCCACGAACAGCAGGCGGCAAGGCTTTCCGGGATGCTGTTTGCAGAACCGCTTGTAGTCCAGCGCAGAGATGACCGTCTTGCCGGTACCGGTGGCAGCAACCACCAGATTGCGGTTGTGCCCGCGCACGGCGCGCTCCGCTTCCAGCTTGTCCAGAATTTCCTGCTGGTAGGAATACGGCAGAATATCCAGTGTGTAAATGCCACCGTGGTGGGTCTCGCTGTACTTTTCGGCTTTCAGGGCCCGCGCAAGGCGCTCCCGCTGACCTTCGTCGTAGTACTCGAACTCGCCGGCGTTCCAGTAGCTTTCAAAGGTGGCGGCGATCTTATCGATGGTCTCCGGCAGATCTTTCCGGGTCACTTTCACGTTCCATTCCAAGCCGCTGGAAATGGCCGCGTTGGACAGGTTGGAGGAGCCAACATAGGCCGTCGTGAAACCGGTATCCCGGTAGAACACATACGTCTTGGCGTGGAGTCGGGTGCGCTTGGTGTCGTAGCTGACCTTGATTTTCGTGTTGGGCAGCTGGCGCAGTTCTTCGATAGCCTTTACATCGGTGGCACCCATGTAGGAAGTGGTAATGATACGCAGCTCTCCGCCGTTCTGGGTAAACTGTCGTAGCTCGTCCATAAGCAGGCGCAGACCGCTCCACTTGATGAAGGATACCAGCATGTCAATGCGGTCGGCGGGCACGATCTCCTTTTTCAGTTCAGTGTACATCTGCGGCTCGTGGATGGCACCGGTGAACAACGAGCTTTGCGCAAGAGACGTTTCCGGCCGTTCGATGTCTTTGGCCGCTTTTCCGGTTGCAAGGCGGGGGTCATTTTCCCGTAAAAGCGCAAGAAGCTGCTCTGCACGCTGGTCAACGCCCAGCGCGGCAAAGTCAGGTTCTTTGGTGGTAGTCTGGATGGTGCTTACGATCTGGTTTGCCAGAGCAATCTGTGCTTCGATGCCGCCGCCATTGTCCTGTACGTTGTCGAAGCCTTTCTGTACCACTTCGGTCAGGTACTGCGCCAGCACTTTAGAGGCTTCTGCCGTGTCGATGGGCGCAGTGGATTTACGAGCTTCCGGAACCTCCGAAAGCTCGCGGTTCAGCGCATTGTTAATGACCTGTTCGTACAGTCCGGGGTGAAGCATGATGACACTTCCTTGCAGTTTTTTTCTATTATAGCGCGGACAAAAGCCCTATTCAATGCTCACAATACGGATGAGACATTGCTTAACCACTCAAAAGCACAATAAACAGGCAGGTTGCTGACATATTTCTATACTAATCTCTGGAAAGAAGTCAGAAAGGTGTAGCTGTGGTCTCTGCTGTGTAGATGGCGGTAAGGACACTACTTGCGGCGTGTCATCAGGACCACCGAAGGCGGAAAATATGAGGACTACTGCGAAGAGCTTTCAGAGTGGGTGGAAGTTCCTGACCCGGACGATGATGACTGAACTCAAATGGATACAACAAGACCCACAGATTGGGATGAGCATCCAATCTGTGGGTCTT
>ENA-UEPH01002979-UEPH01002979.1-human-gut-metagenome-genome-assembly--contig:-NODE-2979-length-10935-cov-3.814054_pt1 | contig 10935 bp, 9 predicted proteins | sample MGYA00242891_ERZ507898 | MGnify/ENA primary metagenome ERZ507898 (study PRJEB26167, sample SAMN06115411) | human gut metagenome | host: Homo sapiens | place: China:Guizhou | collected 2014-10-15... | reverse complement strand
GACGGCACGCTTTCCTTCAAGAAAAGCACTGCGACGTGGTCGAATCTGGGCGGCAGAAATACCGTCTGGCTGCACAAGGACGGTTCGCATCCTGTCGGCCCCGGCGATGACCTCGTTCCGGGAGGGCATACCTATTTCGCCATTCCGCAGGCACTCAGCAACTCCGACGACGCAGCCAAACAGCCTCAGTTGTCCGTGACATTCACGGCAAACGGAACCACTAAGACGGCCGAGCTTCCCCTTGCCGCCACCGGCTCATGGACGGCCGGCAAAACGTATACCTATACGCTGTCCAGATCGGCGGACACGCCCAATCCGGACTGGGAATACACCTTCGAGGTGAACAACGGCAGCAATGAGGTCAATTTGCAGTATCACAATCAGACTTTCAATGTTCCGGTGAAGAGCTTCGGCAAACCGAAGGGCGGAAGCAGCTCCCAGCAGACGGCGGTAGGCTGGAAATTCGAATATTCGACCGACGGCGGCCGGAACTGGACAGAGAGCAAAACCGGCAATATCAATGACATCCTCGGCACTTTCACGCTCACCAGGTCGGCGCCATCGGGCAACGGTACGAACCACGCGTTAGCGACGCGTGCGGCGTTTGAGCCCAAGCAGTGGGCCAACGAGGAGGACAAGCTTTTGCAGAAAACTCAGCAGGCTGCCAACGCACAAATGCCTTACGACCTTTCGACCCTTTCGCCGTTTGTGGCCGATAACGGTGTGGATTCCAAGCTGCGAACCACCTCCAACTGCTATGTCGTCAACGGTTACGGCTACTTCCAGATTCCGGTCGTCTACGGCAACGCCCTCAAAGACGGCGTGGCGAACACGAGCGCGTATCAGATGACGGGCAGCTATGATAGTAATGAATGTCAGACCCCGTGGATCAATCACGGCGACCAGGGCATCACGAACCCGTGGATCGTCAATATGTTGGGCCGTGAAATGAGTTATGCCGCTGTGCTGTGGCAGGATGCGCAGAACTTGGTGCAGAATGTCCAATTAAGCACAGACAAGCGGTTCATTACTTTCTATGTGCCTCAAAACAGCATCAAACAGGGTAATGCGGTCATTTCGCTGTGGAACGTCCATAACCAGATTATGTGGTCGTGGCATATATGGGTCACTCCCTACACAGGAAAAGCCATTAACGGGAACAATATTTTCGCGGACCGGAATATAACCAATCAGGGTGGCGCCATGTTCGAGTTAATGGGTATGCCGGTGGGCCATTGCACGGGCGAATCGAAGAACTGGGAGGAGAAGTCGATCATGCTGCGCCTGACGCAGAACGGCACCCAAATCCAGAAAACGCTGACGCTGAAACGCAGGTTGTTCCGCCAGCGCAAGGCCGGCAACACGCCGCTGTTCCAGTGGGGACGCCCCTCGCCTCTCCCTGCGGGAATCTATGACGCCAATAAGGAGCCGAACGAGGTAAATAATTCGAAGCAGATGTTCGGCAAATACACGCAGATATACGGATACAATAATCAGACAAGCGCTACTTACCTGGCCATTCAGCATCCGTACAATATTTACTACCAGCTGATGGGGAGTTCCTCCGCGTGGACGACGAACAGGCGCCGCAACTATTGGGACATGGGCAATCGAAGGAATAATGACAACAACGGTAGCGGCTGGGTGATCAAATCCGTTTACGATCCTTCGCCGCGCGGGTACGTCATGCCTGCACGAGACGCATTCTCGGCATTCCTGAATTCGGGAACGCAGTCCGTTACAACGGGCAATAATTTCACAGCGTGGAACGCGACGATAAAACGGAGCTCCGATTATTTCGACGAGTACGGCGTAAACTTCCGTCTCCAAAAGGGTGCGTCTGACTTTGAGACGGTCTTCCTGCCCTCCACGGGATATCGCAATTCGGGATATTCGGGCAATATAAACCAATCGATCTATGGCGTCGCCAACATGGGATGTTACTGGACGGCGACCTATATGACGGACGGATCACAGCCACACCGCGCGCATGCGCTTATATTCCAAGTGAATAAGGATGGCAGCGCCGAGATTTACACGCAGCGACGGGATTCGCCCTCCGACTGTCTGGCCGTGATCGCAGTAAAGGAACGATAATAATAACGACACTTTAACCCAAATACGAATCTACTATGAATAAGCAATTTATCTGTACGGTGTGCGGACACGTGCACGAGGGCGCCGAGGCGCCCGCCAAGTGCCCCCTCTGCGGAGCGGGCGCGGACAAGTTCAACGAGATGTCGGGCGACGGGGCGCTGAGCTTCGTCACCGAGCACCGCATCGGCGAGGCCGCCGATACGGACGAGCAGATGCTCGCCGACCTGACGGCCCACTTCAACGGCGAGTGCACCGAGGTGGGACAATATCTGGCCATGTCGCGTCAGGCCGACCGCGAGGGCTATCCCGAAATCGCGGAGGCGTTCAAACGCTACGCGCTGGAGGAGGCCGAGCATGCCTCGAAATTCGCCGAGCTGCTGGGCGGCTGCGTGTGGGACACGCGCACGAATCTGGCCAAGCGCATGGCGGCCGAGGCGGGGGCCAACGCCGACAAGATGCGCATCGCGCGCCGCGCCAAGGAGCTGGGACTGGACGCCATCCACGACACGGTGCACGAGATGGCCAAGGACGAAGCGCGGCACGGCCGCGGCTTCGAGGGGCTGCTGAAACGCTATTTCGGCAAATAAGAGATCGGGCCTGCCGGGGGAGTTCCCGGCGGGCCCTTATTCAAACCGGTTACAAAGTTCAACGACAATTAAAAAAACATTTCGACCATGAAACGGATAGGATTATCTCTGCTGCTGGCCGCACTGTCTGTCTGCGGCGCAACGACTACGGCCCGTGCCGACGGGCGTGAGGAGCTCATCACGTTCGAGCGGCTTCCGCAAGCTGCTCAGGAGTTCCTGACGACGCATTTCAAAGACCTGACTCCGGCCTATATCGTGGCCGACCACAAGATTATGACCGTGGAATACGAAGTTACCTACACCGACCGCACGGAGGTCGATTTCCGCGCCGACGGAACGTGGGAGAGCGTCGAGCGCAAGTACGCTCCGGTTCCCGCGGCCGTTGTTCCGAAGCAGATCACGGATTTCGTGGCCGCGAACAAGCTCTTCGCGGGTCAGTTCATCCGCGAGATCGAGCGCACGCCCTACACGTGGGAGATCGAGCTTTCGGGCGGTCTGGAGATCAAGTTCGACACGCAGTTCAACGTCATCGGCTATGACGACTGATAGGCGGGCGTGTTTGCGACATCTCGACGGTCTGCTGGCGTTGGTGCTGGCGACGGCGGCTATGCTGCTGTCGCCGGCCCGGGCGTCGGCCGACGCTCCGGGTTTCGACCGCCTTACGCCGCCCGAATGGCCGACGTATGACGTCGCGGTCTTCTTCGACGCGGAGCGTGCCGGCCGGGCGGGCGTTGTGACCACGGAGAGCGGTCTGAAATACGTGATGCTCGACGAGGGCGACACGTCGCAGCCGACCCCTCGCCTGTCGGACGAGGTGGCGATCTGGCAGCGCAACGCCTCCGGCAGCGGCAGGGAGTGGACCTGGGACGAGGAGTTCGTGCGCAGCGACGGGGTGGTGGACGACTACATCGGCTATTACGAGGAGGGTTTGCAGCTGATGCACCCCGGTGCGCGCTTCGTCTTCTGGATTCCCGGCAAGAACGAGCGGTTCATCGAGACGGCGATGATCGGCATAGAAAAGTCCTCCTTCGATGAAGAGAAGGACGCCGCCGACTGCTCCTGCGGGAGCGACGATGAGGAGGAGGAAGATGCGGCCCCGGCGTTCGACGAAACGGGCTTCTTCCTGCAGAACGCCCGGTTCCGGGGCGTGATTCCGCTGGGGGTGGGCCTGCACTGCAAGGTGTTGAAAGAGGGCCGCGGCCGGAAGATCGGCCCCGACGACGAGGTGTGGGTGAGCTACTCCGTGACGCCGCTTCGGGACCATGCCTCGTTTGAGCCGGGGCGCGGCGAGTTCACCCGCGCCGAAGGCCGTGTCGGAACCTATATCCGCGGTATTCAGCGGGGTTTGCAGACCATGCGCGAGGGTTCCCGGTGCATCTTCTGGCTGGGCGCCGACTGGTCGGGGTCCGTCAGGCCGGCGATCTGGGAGGTCGAAGTGCTGGGCGTCTGGCCTGCCGGACGCGACGCATCGCGCTGATGAGCATCCGTTTGCAACGGAATTCAAAAACAATCAATGACAAAAGAATCGAATATGAAAAATCTGTTTTTAAAAACGACGCTGACCCTGACGCTGGCCTTCGCGGCCACGGCTGCGGCGGCTCAGGAAGCGGGCAACCGCGACGCCCAGGGCAAGGTGGTCCGCGGGCCTTATGAGACCAACCGGATGTTCGATAACGTCTTCATCGGCGTTGCGGGCGGTGTGAACCGCTATCACGGCGAGAACGACTCCTACGGGTCGTTCGGCAAGCGTCTCGCCCCGGCGCTGGACATCTACGCGGGCAAGTGGCTGACCCCTTCGGTGGGGCTTCGTCTGGGCTGGTCGGGCCTCTCGGCCCGCGGCTGGACCAGCGGTCGCACGCAGTATGCCAAGGAGCTGGTGGAGGGCAGCATCTACCGGGAGAAATTCGGCGTCTCCTACCTGCACGGCGACGTGATGTGGAATTTCTCCAACGCCGTGAGCGGCTATAAGGAGAGCCGCCGCTGGAACTTCATTCCCTTCGTCGGTGCGGGCTGGGCGCGTTCCTGGGGCAACGGCGTGTCGGACAACGAGCTGGCCGTCAGCATCGGACTTTTGAACACCATCCGCCTGTGCGACCTCATGGATCTGACCCTCGAAGCGCGCCGCATGTACGTCAACCAGCGTTTCGACGGCGTGGTTCGCGGCGCGAAGGTCGAGGGCATGAGCTCCGTGACGGTGGGTCTTTCGTTCAAACTCAACCGGCGCGGCTTCCGTCGCGTGGCTGCCGCCGCGGCTCCCGACTACACGCCCTATCTGACCCGCATCGAGCAGTTGGAGGGCGACAACCGTGCGCTCACGGACGACAACGCGGCCCTCAAAGCCGAGAACGAGGCGTTGAAGAACCGCAAGCCGGAGCCTTCGAAGTGCGAGGCGCAGCCGTTGCCCGGCGCTCATTTCTTCTTCGAAATCGGCAAGGCCGAGCTCGACGCGAAGGAGCTGCTGCATCTGGAATCCTACGCCAAGCAGCTCGCCGCCTCCGGTGCGAAGAAGCGGGTTGTCCTGACGGGCATGGCCGACGACGCGACGGGCTCCCCGCAGTTCAATCAGGAGTTGAGCGAGCGTCGTGCGGAGTATGTCTACCGGCTGTTGGTGGACCAGTACGGCATCGCGCCCTCGCGGCTGGAGAAACGCGCCGTGGGCGACAAGGAGAACATTTTCGCGGAACCCCGTCTGAACCGGGTGGTTCTCGTCGAGTAATCCGCCTTCCCGGACTGCCGAATATCAGTACCTCCATGAAGAATATGGAATACACTGTCCGCCCCTCTTCCCGCCGTCTCGTGCGGCGACTGCTGGACTTCTGCGCCGAAAGGCTGCGGAAGTTCCACGCAGTGCCGTCGTCGGAGCGCGGCGCGGGGTTGGGGACGCTGCGGCGTCACCGCCACGAGGGAATCGGACTCATGCGCAAGCATTGACGAACGAACCGAATTATCAACTTATCACGAACAACTTTGTATGAAGACAAAAAGCATGATTATGACCTTGCTCGTGAGCGTGATGGCTCTGGGCAGTTGTGACAAGACGGACGAACCCCGCACCCCTGCGGATTCCGTGAGCGAACAGGCCAAAGCGGCCCTTCTGGCCAAATACCCCGATGCCTCGAACATCCGCTGGCAGACCAAGCGGGGCTACGCCGTAGCGAACTTCATGCTGCCGGCGGGCACCCGTGCCGGCGAAGGTACGGGCGAAGGCGATGGCGGCGGCGTTACCGGCGGCAACGACCTCTCGGCATGGTTCGACAACGGCGGCGAGTGGTATATGACCGAGTCGAACATCCCCTTCGAGTCGCTTCCCGAAGCCGTGCAGACGGCCTTCAATGCGAGCGAATACGCCGCTTGGACTAAGAGCGGGGTGGACAAACTGGAGCGCACGGGTGTGGACGTGGAGGTCGTCTATGTCATCAAGGTCGGCAATTCCGACGCGAGCGGCGCCAAAACCGGGATGGACCTCTACTATTCGGCCGACGGCGTGCTGATCAAGAAGATTGCCGACTCAGGGTCGGACAACGACTACGGCGACTACATCCCCTCGAAGCCTACGGGGAGCATCGAGGAGCAGGTCCGCCAGAAATATCCTAATGCCCGCATCACGGACATCGACTACGAAAAGGGCATGACCGAGGTGGAGATTCTCGACGGCCGCACGCCGCGCGAGCTTCTGTTCGACGGCAGCGGCGCATGGCAGTACACCAAGACCGAGGTTTCGGAGCGTGACGTTCCCGAATCCGTGAGTGCGGCCCTTGCCGCGAGCGAGTACAAAGCGTACTGGATCGACGACATCGACCACTATGAGACCTCCGAGGGCGAGTTCTACCGCTACGACCTCGAATCGAAGAATGGCGACGTGAAGGTTGACATCGCTCTGGACGGCACCCTTACGGTGGTGCAGCCCGGCAGCGGCAAGCCCGGACAGGGCAACGGAGCGATGGTCTCGGCGGAAATTTCCGAGTTCATCGCCACGAAATACCCCGGCGCCAAGATTGTCGAATACGACTACGACGACGGGCTGCTGGAGGTCGAGATCTGGCACGGGAACCGCGAGAAGGATGTCTATTTCAACGGGCGGAACGCATGGGTCTGCACCGAGTGGGACATCCGTCCTTCGGAGCTTCCCAAGGCTGTCACGGATGCCATCGCCGCGTCCGAGTGGGCGTCGTTCGAGATCGACGACATCGAGCAGGTGCAGACCCCGCAGGGCGATTACTACCTCGTTGAGCTGGAGCGCGGCAAGCAGGAGGTGGAGCTGCGCATCAAAGCCGACGGAACGATTCTCTAAGCTCCGTCCGGCGATGAAAATAACCAATCTGGCAGTGCTGGCGACGATGGTCGCCGGCCTGCTTTCGCTGACGGGCTGCGAGGAGGTGCGGATTCCCTACGGGAAACTTCCGTCGAAGGCCCGGATCTTCATCGACACCTATTTTCCGAACGATAGCTGCGTCTATGCCGAGCGGGAGCGCGATGACGGACGCAAGGAGTACAAGGTCGAGCTGAGCAACGGCGCCGAGATCGAATTTTACGAGTCGGGCGACTGGAAGAGCGTCGACTGCAAATATTCGCTGCTGCCCGACGGCATCGTGCCCGTGGATATTGTCGCCGACCTTGCCGTCCGCTATCCCGACGCCGGAATCTATAAGGCCGAACGCGAATTGGGCGGCTACGAACTTTCGATAGGCAGCGGCCTGAAAGTCATCTATTCGGCCGACGGCAGGTTCGTCCGCGTGAAATATGATTAGCGTCCGTCTTCTTCGCGCCTCCCGGCACGGGGCGGGAGCCTCTTGCGCCTGTGTCCGGGGCTCGTCGTGCCGCAGCGTTGCATTGCGGCATGGCTGCCTGTCCGGCTGCTCCGGCTGTGGGAGCGGCGCGGACGATAAATCCCTTTGTTTAAAGAAATCTGTTAACTCAAACTAAAAAGAATTATGAATTGGTATCTGACTGTAGTAAAAGAACATTATGCTGACTTCAAAGGCCGTGCACGCCGCAAGGAGTACTGGATGTTCACGTTGATTAACCTGATTATAGCGGTTGTGCTGGGCATTGTCGGCGGTCTGATAAAATTTCCGTTCATCAGCACGATCTACGGACTTGCCGTGCTGCTTCCGGGCATAGCCGTGGGTGTACGTCGCCTGCACGATCTGGGCAAGAGCGGGTGGCTGCTTCTTCTGGGCCTGATTCCGCTTGTCAACCTCTATCTGATCTACCTCTTCTGTCTGGAGGGTGAGAAGACGACGAATGCCTGGGGCCCCGATCCCAAGACGGGAGAATCGGCGCTGTAAAGCCGGTATTGTCGGTAAAGAGTCCCGGTAAGAGAGTCCTCCGCCGGGGAACTGCCGCCGGCATGCCGGCGACCATGAAATATGCGGGTGCGCGGCGATATGCGTGCACGGTTAAAGGCCGCCTGCTTTGATTAAAGATGCGCGAACCCTGACTTTTAATGTGTTTATTTGCCCTGACTGAGATTGCTTGACCCGGTCGGGGACGCGCATCGGGCGGCCTTATATCCTGCAATGCTTTGCCGCCCGCACCCTTAACGATAATCGAACTATACATGAAAAAGTTGTTTGTCCCTGCGATTATTCTCTTCGGGAGTATCCTCCCGGCTCTTTTGCTGAGTTCATGTACATGCAAGGGAGAGTCCCAAATACCTGTGTGTCCTGCCGCCGTCGGACGTTTCGCCGAAGAATGGTTCCCGGATGCGCAGATTGTCGAATTGCGTACCGATACGGAGGGTATCTTCGTGCTGCTCTCGGACGAGACGCGCCTGACGTTCGATGCCGCGGGGGCTTGGCTGAGCGCCGAAAACCGCTCCCGTGCGCTGCCCGCGGGCCTCGTTGCGGAGCCTGTCAGCAGATACCTCGCGGAGCATTATCCCGATGCGTCGGTCCTGCGTCTGGATTACAGCGATGGCTGTAAGGCAGGTCTCGACAACGGCCTTCTGCTGCTCTTCGGCGCCGATATGACGTTCGTGGAGGTGCTGGACTGGAAGGTCGTCATCCAGAATCCTGAATTATGAGCGGGCTGCGGCGCGAGCCCCGGACCTTCGGCCTTGCGGCTTCCGCCGCCTTCGGATGCGCCCGTGCCGGCTCTTGGGGGGCGGCACTTCTTGCGGTCGGCCGATTAGGATAAGAACTTAAATAACAGTCGAACGAACTATGTTTTTCGAATCCATTGTCCGCTTCGCCGTCACGAAGCGAATGTTCGTAGCGCTTACGACTTTCTTTCTGCTGGCGGGTGGGCTTTACGCCATGTTTACGCTGCCGGTGGATGCCGTTCCGGACATCACGAACAATCAGGTTCAGGTCGTTACGGTATCGCCTACGCTGGCGCCTCAGGAGGTTGAGCAGCTCATCACTTTCCCTGTGGAGATGGCCATGAGCAACGTCATGCACGTCAAGGAGATCCGTTCCGTGTCGCGTTTCGGGCTTTCGGTTGTCACCGTCGTTTTCGAAGAGAGCGTTCCGATTCTCGACGCCCGCCAGTTGGCGGGGGAGCGTCTTCGGAGTCTTGCCGGGGAGATTCCTCCGGAACTGGGCACGCCGGAACTGATGCCCATCACCACGGGCGTGGGCGAGATTTACCAGTATACGCTCGACGTGGCTCCCGGCTATGAGGAGCGCTACGATATTACGGAGCTTCGCACGATTCAGGACTGGGTCGTCAAGCGGCAGTTGTCGGGCATTCCGGGTGTCGTGGAGATCAACAGTTTCGGGGGCTACCTCAAGCAGTACGAGGTTGCCGTGGACCCCGCGGCGCTCTATGCGCTGAACATCACCATCGGGGAGGTCTTCGAGGCGTTGAGCCGCAACAACCGCAATACGGGCGGCAGCTACATCGAGAAGCGTGATCGGGCCTACTACATCCGCTCGGAAGGCATGATCGCCTCGCTCCGCGACATCGAGCAAATCGTCGTCACCAACCGGGGCGGAATCCCCATCCATGTCGAAGACATCGCCGCGGTGCGCTACAGCGCCGCCAAGCGCTTCGGCGCCATGACGCGCGACGGTAAGGGCGAATGCGTGGGCGGTGTGGTGCTGATGCTCAAGGGCGCCAACGCCCATGCTGTCACGGCGGCCTTGGAGGAGCGCATGGAGCATGTTTCGAAGATGCTGCCCGCAGGCGTCTCGATCGCCCCTTATCTGAACCGTTCGGAGCTTGTGGACCGCAATATCTCGACGGTCGTGCGCAACCTCGTGGAGGGCGCTGCGATCGTTTTTCTGGTGCTGATTCTCTTTCTGGGCAACGTGCGTGCGGGGCTTATCGTGGCGTCGGTCATTCCGCTGGCGATGCTTTTCGCCTTTATCTGCATGCGCATCTTCGGAGTCTCCGCCAACCTGATGAGTTTGGGGGCCGTGGACTTCGGCATCGTCGTCGACGGCTCCATCGTCATCGTCGAGGGTATTCTCGCCTATCTTTACGGCGGCCGGTACGCGGGTCGCACGCTCGGCCGCCGGGAGCTCTCGGAGGGTGTCGTGGCGGGCGCGGGCTCCGTGGTTCGTTCTGCGGCCTTCGCCGTGCTCATCATTCTGATTGTCTTCCTGCCGATTCTCACGCTCACGGGCATCGAGGAGAAATATTTCCGTCCGATGGCCCAGACGCTCGTCTTCTGCATCGTCGGTGCGCTGCTGCTGTCGCTGACCTACGTTCCGATGATGGCTTCGCTGTTCCTTTCGCGCCGCATCGGCGCCGCGCGAACCCTCGCCGACCGTTTCTTCGACGCGCTGAACGGGGTGTACCGGCGTTGTCTGGGCGTCTGCCTGCGTTTCAGCCGTACGACCGTTGCTGTGGCTTTCGCGGCGCTGGCCGGGAGCCTCGTGCTCTTCTCGAAGCTCGGCGCGGAGTTCATCCCCACGCTCGACGAGGGAGATTTCGTGCTGGCTGCGACCCTGCCTCCCGGAAGTTCTCTGACGAGCAGTATCGAAATGTCGCAGCGCGTGGAGCGGTTGCTGCTGGATCACTTCCCGGAGGTCGAAGGGGTGGTCGCTAAAATCGGCACGGCGGAGGTGCCGACCGACCCGATGGGTATCGAGGAGGCCGACATGATTATCCTGATGAAGCCTTTCGGGGAGTGGACGAGCGCCCGGACGCGTGCCGGCATGATGGCGCGGATGAAGCAGGCGTTGGATACGGTTCCGGACCTGACGTTCAATTTCAGCCAGCCGATTCAGCTTCGTTTCAACGAACTGATGACGGGTGTCAAGTCGGACATCGCCGTGAAGCTCTACGGCGAGGATATGGCGGT
>ENA-UEPH01002967-UEPH01002967.1-human-gut-metagenome-genome-assembly--contig:-NODE-2967-length-10998-cov-4.102738_pt1 | contig 10998 bp, 10 predicted proteins | sample MGYA00242891_ERZ507898 | MGnify/ENA primary metagenome ERZ507898 (study PRJEB26167, sample SAMN06115411) | human gut metagenome | host: Homo sapiens | place: China:Guizhou | collected 2014-10-15... | reverse complement strand
AAAATGTATTCCGGTATTATAATTTTCTGAATGCAGATTCCGAAGAAGAATATCAGGAATATTTAAATAATGTGGCACAGCTTTCTGTATATGGCACAGAGATAGACAGTGCTTATGGAGACCAGCTGCTGACTCTTTCTACCTGCAATAATTACACACAGGACGGAAGAATGTTTATACTGGCAAAGCGTGTGCAGTAAGTAGATAAGAAGTATAATGTATCAAGCAGATAAAGCTAGGAGAGATGAGAGATGCAGATATTGAAAAAAGGATTTTCTATTTTTACAGCAGTATGTTTGCTGCTGGCAGTGATGCCGGGACAGACCGTCCGGGCAGACGAGACAACAGATGAAAATGGATTTACAGTAGATGACAGTGGAACACTGGTTGCCTACAGCGGAGCCGGTGGAGCAATTACAATTCCAGAGTCGGTATCTACAATTGCAAGTGGTGTATTTGCATCAAATGCATCCATTACAAGTGTAACGATTCCATCTTATGTGACTGGAATGGGAACCGCAGTTTTCTATAACTGTACAAGTCTTGGTTCTGTCAGCATAGAAGGAGATATTGGTTCTATTCCGGCAGAGACATTTTATAACTGTACAAGCCTTACCAGTGTATCTATTGGAACTTCAATTTCATCCATTGGTTCCCAGGCATTTGCAGAGTGCAGTTCATTATCCCAGTTTACAATTCCGGAATCCGTAGGAAACATCGGGGATAAAGCATTTTATGATTGTACTTCTTTAACCGGAATTACAATTCCGGCTGGCGTTTCCAGCATCGGAAGCAACGTATTTACCGGCTGCAGCAGACTGGCATCCATCAGTGTTGCATCAGGAAATGGTACATATGCATCCAGTGATGGATGTCTATATAACAAAGCAATGACCAGGTTAATCCGTTGCCCGGAGGGAAAATCCGGTGCAAAAATTGCGACCAGTACTGCAACCATCGGAGCAGGTGCTTTTGCAAACTGCAAGTCGGTTACTTCACTGACAGTTCCGGATTCTGTTAATACTATTGAAACAGATGCGTTCAGCGGCAGCAGTATCAGTACAATTTTGATTCCGGCAAGTGTAACGTCAATCGGAAGCCAGAGCAGCTGGAGTCCATCCACAATTTCCGGTTATTCAGGAACACAGGCACAGGTATATGCAACCGGAAATGGAATCAGTTTCCAGAGCCTTGGAGGGGAGAATCCACAGCCGACTCCGGATAATGGAAATAATTCCAATAGCAATGGTTCAACAGATACTTCCAACAGCAACAACGGAAGTGGTTCCGCTACTACAGTAACCGGTGGCGGCACAGCAGTGACTGGCGGAAATGTGATTGGCGCAACCAAGAACAGCAATTCCGGTAAGACAGTAACTTCGGGCAGCCATGAGAAGGACAGCACACCGAAGACAGGTGACGGTATCAATCCGGTATTCTTCTTATGCATCGGAGTATTATTAGTAGGTGTTTACTTTGTAGTATCAAATCGTAAAAAAGCTGCATAAGTGATAAAAAATAAAAGAAGTAACTAACATAAGACAGTGAAAGAACAGAAAAGTTCCGACACTGTCTTTTTTGCTTTACAGGAAATTGCTTTCCTGTAAAGTAAAAAACGCTCCGCGAGGATGCACACTGCGGCGTATAAGGTAGATGTCGCAAGCGACCGCCGCAGGCGCGGGAATGTGCCAAGGCACATTCTTTATTCCTTGAGTAAAAATATAGTTGACAACAGAAATGCTTATGTATATACTTTGAGTTACAAATAATTTGATAATCAAAATATTTGTAACTCAAAGTATTATCAAAGAAAAGACAAAAAAGGAGAACAAAATAATGTTAGAGAAATTAGCAGAATTAATCAAAGAGCAGTTAAACTATGATGGAGAGGTAAAAGCAGAATCCAATTTCAAGGATGATTTAGGAGCAGATTCTTTAGACTTGTTTGAACTGGTTATGAGCATGGAAGAAGAATTCGGTGTAGAGATTCCGTCAGAAGATTTAGAGAAAATCGCAACTGTAGGAGATGTTATTGACTACTTAAAAGCAAAGGGCGTTGAGGAATAAAAGATGAAAACAAGAATCACAGAACTGTTAGGAATAGAAGAGCCTGTTATCCAGGGCGGAATGGCATGGGTTGCAGAATATCATCTGGCTGCTGCAGTATCTGAAGCAGGTGGACTTGGTATTATCGGTGCAGCCAGTGCTCCACCTGAAGTGGTTCGGGAGCAGATTCGCAAGGTGAAGGAACGCACCAGCAAACCATTTGGTGTAAATGTCATGTTGATGAATCCGAATGCACCGGAAGTGGCAAAGGTGGTAGTTGAGGAGCAGGTTCCGGTTGTCACAACAGGAGCCGGAAATCCAGCCAAATTCATGAGCCTCTGGAAAGAAGCAGGTGTTAAAGTAATTCCGGTAGTAGCAAGTGTAGCCATGGCAAAACTTATGGTCCGCGGTGGCGCAGATGCTGTTGTGGCAGAGGGAATGGAATCCGGTGGTCATATCGGTTCCACTACAACTATGGCATTGGTGCCACAGGTGGCAGATGCCATTGATGCACCGGTGATTGCAGCCGGAGGAATTGCAGATGGAAGAGGAATGGCTGCAGCATTTATGCTGGGTGCAGAAGCAGTTCAGATGGGAACAAGATTTGTGGCAGCTAAAGAATCTATCGTACATGCAAACTACAAAGAGAAGCTGATAAAATCCAAAGACATTGATTCTGAAATAACAGGTTCCAGTACCGGACATCCAATCCGTGTCATCCGTAATAAGATGAGTCGTGAGTATCTGAAGATGGAAAAAGAAGGCGCAACATTAGATGAATTAGAACAGCTTACCCTTGGTTCCCTCCGCAAAGCAGTGATGGACGGCGATGTGGTAAATGGAAGTCTGATGGCAGGTCAGATTGCCGGAATGATACAGGATGAATTGTCCTGTAAGGAAATTATTACTTCTATCGTATCAGAAGCAGAACGTCTGATGAATCGGAAATAAGGAGAAGAAAATGAGTAAGGTTGTATTCATGTTCCCTGGACAGGGAGCGCAGTATATTGGAATGGGCAAAGATTTCTATGATGCCTGTGAAGAGAGTAAAGCCGTATATGAGCTTGCTTCAAAAGTAACCGGACTTGATATTGCAAAGCTTTGTTTTGAAGAAAATGAAGAAATCAATATTACAGAGTATACACAGATTGCCATGCTGACCACAGAGGCAGCAATTTATGCAGCATTAAAGAAAGCTGGAAAAGAACCGGCAGCTTGTGCAGGATTAAGCCTTGGAGAATACGGCGCATTGATTGCATCCGGTGTCATGAGTATGGAAGATGCATTCCGTGTCGTTCGTGCAAGAGGAATCTTTATGCAGGAAGCAGTACCAACCGGCGGAGCAATGGCAGCAGTCTTAGGACTGGATGCGAAAGCGATTGAAGAAGTATGCAGCAATACCGAAGGAATTGTATCTATAGCAAATTATAACTGTCCGGGACAGATTGTAATTACCGGAGAAGAAGTGGCAGTAGAAAAAGCTGGTGCAGCATTGAAGGAAGCTGGAGCAAAGCGTGTGGTTCCGTTAAAAGTAAGCGGACCGTTCCATTCCGCCATGTTGACCGGAGCCGGAGAAAAATTAGCAGAAGTATTGGAAAATACAAAGCTGCAGGAATTTAGCATTCCGTATGTAACCAATGTGACAGCAGATTACGTTACCACAACAGAACCGGTAAAAGAGCTGTTAAAGAAGCAGGTATCTTCTTCTGTAAGATGGCAGCAGAGCATCGAGCGTCTGATCGCGGACGGTTATGATGAATTCGTAGAAATCGGACCGGGACATACTTTATCTGGATTTATGCGTAAAATCAACCGGGATGTCAAGACGATAAGCATTGAAAAACTGGAGGATTATAAAGCCTATGTTGGAGAATAAAGTAGCACTGGTAACCGGTGCAGCCAAAGGAATCGGCCGTGCCATTGCACTTCGTCTGGCAGAAGAAAAAGCAACGGTAATTGTAAATTACAATGGCAGTAAAGAGCGGGCTGAAGAAGTAGTAAAAATGATTACCGATATGGGTGGCAGAGCAGAATCCTATCAGTGCAATGTGGCAGATGACGAGGCATGTCAGACCATGATCAGAGATATCATAAAGAAATATGGACATCTGGATATTCTTGTAAATAATGCAGGAATTACAAGAGATAATCTTGTGATGAAGATGAATGATGAAGAATTTGATGCAGTCTATGAGACAAACTTAAAAGGCGTATTCCATTCCATTCATCATACATCACGCTATTTCTTAAAACAGAAAAGTGGAAGGATAATCAATATATCATCCGTATCCGGAATTACCGGAAATGCCGGACAGGCAAATTATTGTGCAGCCAAAGCAGGAGTCATTGGATTGACTAAGAGTGTTGCAAGAGAACTTTCCACCCGCGGTATTACTGCAAATGTAGTAGCACCGGGAATGATTGAGACCGATATGACAAAGGATTTGCCGGATACGGTAAAAGAACATATGCTTCATAACATTCCACTGGGAAGAATCGGAAAGCCGGAAGAAATTGCGGCAGCAGTTGCATTCTTAGCATCCAAAGAGGCAGGTTATATCACAGGACAGGTGCTTGTTGTAGATGGCGGAATGACTATGTAGATGCAGAAATAATACTGGCTGATGTAAAAGCTTAGAAAAAACAGCGGATGACGAATAACGTGAGATGGATTGTTTAGATAGAGAGGATAAGAACATGAATCGTAGAGTTGTAGTAACAGGATTGGGTGCGATTACACCAATTGGAAATAATGTGCCGGAATTCTGGTCTGCAGTAAAGCAGCAGAAGGTAGGTATTGGAGAGATTACACATTTTGATGCAACAGACTATAAATGTCATCTTGCAGCAGAAGTAAAGGATTTTGATGCAAAAGAATATATGGATTTCCGCTCTGCAAAGAGAATGGAAGCATTCTGCCAGTTTGCCGTAGCGGCAGCCGGAGAAGCACTGGAGGATTCCGGACTTTCCATGGAAGCAGAGGATGCATACCGTGTGGGTACTTCCATCAGTTCCGGAGTCGGAAGTTTACAGGCAATCGAAAGAGAGCATAGTAAATTATTGGAAAAGGGACCGGGAAGAGTAAATCCGTTATTTGTCCCGATGATGATTTCCAATATGGCAGCAGGAAATGTATCCATTCAGTTTGGATTAAAAGGAAAGAGCTTAAATATCAGTACCGCCTGTGCATCCGGAACCAATGCCATTGGTGAAGCCTTCCGTACCATCCAGTATGGTGATGCAGAAGTGATGGTAGCAGGTGGAACAGAAAGCTGCATTACTCCGCTTGGAATAGCAGGATTTACATCTTTAACCGCACTTACTTCTTCGGATGATCCAAAACATGCATCCATTCCGTTTGATAAAAACAGAAGTGGATTTGTTATGGGAGAAGGTGCCGCAATTGTAATTTTAGAAGAATTAGAGCATGCAAAGAAACGTGGAGCAAAGATTTATGCAGAAGTAACCGGATATGGATGTTCTTCGGATGCATACCATATTACATCTCCGGCAGAGGATGGTGCAGGCGCAGCAACCGCAATGATAAATGCAATGAAGGATGCCGGTGTAAATCCGGAGGAAATTACTTATATCAATGCCCATGGAACCAGCACCCATCATAATGACTTATTTGAGACAAGAGCAATCAAGCTGGCGTTTGGTGAGCATGCAAAGGATATCCGGATTAATTCCACCAAATCCATGATTGGACATCTTCTTGGAGCAGCAGGAGCCATCGAGTGCCTGACCTGTGTAAAGGAAATCGAAGAAGGTTACATTCATGCAACGGTAGGTTATGAGACACCGGATGAAGAACTGGATTTGAATTACTGCAAAGAGGCATATGAAGAAGAAGTGCCATATGCCATCAGCAATTCACTGGGCTTTGGCGGACATAATGCAAGTCTGCTTCTGAAAAAATATCAGGCATAAAGGAGAAGGGAACTATGTCAGTACTGACAACGAAAGAAATTATGGAAATCATCCCACATCGTCATCCGTTTCTTCTGATTGACACGATTGAAGAACTGGTGCCGGGACTTCGTGCAGTAGGAAAAAAATGTGTTACCTTTGATGAACCTTATTTTGCAGGACATTTTCCGGGAGAACCGGTAATGCCGGGTGTTTTAATTATAGAAGCACTGGCACAGACCGGTGCAGTAGCAATGCTCTGTCAGGATGAATTCAAAGGAAAAACCGCATATTTTGCAGGAATCAGCAATGCAAAATTTAAGAAAAAGGTGGTTCCGGGGGATGTACTTGTTTTAGAGACAGAAATCATAAAAGTAAAGGGACCGATTGGAATTGGAAAGGCAACTGCAACAGTAGATGGAAAAATAGCTGCAACAGCAGAGTTGACATTTGCGATTGGAAGTGGTGAGTAAAGTGAGCAGATTACTGGATAAAATCAAGGAAAATAGAGCTGTAAAGGATGCCACAGAAGGTATTTTACAGGAAGAAAAAAAGAAAGAGGAAGTACTTTGTAAAGCCTGTGGCAAAATGGTAAACAAAGCAGAGGTAGTAAGAAACCGCTATGTCTGTTATGAGTGTGGAGCATATTTCCGCGTAAAAACCGGAAACCGCCTGAAGATGGTATTAGACCCACAGAGCTTTGAAGAATGGTTTGCCGAAGAGCATGGAACGAATCCGCTGGATTTTCCGGGCTATGTCGATAAGCTGACGGCAGTCCGTGAGAAAACCGGATTAAAAGAAGCAGTTACCGTAGGAAAAGGTAAGATTTACGGAGAAGATGCGGTTATTGGTGTGTGTGATGCCAGATTTATGATGGGAAGCATGGGTCATGCCGTCGGAGAGAAAATTGCGGGAGCGGTAGAACGTGCTACGGAAGAAAAACTTCCGGTTATTCTTTTCTGCTGTTCCGGCGGAGCCAGAATGCAGGAGGGTATTGTATCCCTGATGCAGATGGCAAAGACAGCAGCAGCTTTAAAGAAACATTCCGATGCCGGACTTTTATATATTTCTGTATTAACTGACCCGACAACCGGAGGTGTAACAGCAAGCTTTGCTATGTTAGGTGATATTATTTTAGCAGAGCCTGGCGCACTGATTGGATTTGCCGGAGCAAGAGTAATTGAGCAGACCATCGGACAGAAACTGCCGGAGGGATTCCAGAGAGCAGAGTTCCAGTTAGAGCATGGTTTTGTGGATGCCATTGTAGAGCGGAAAGATTTAAAGAAACGTCTGTATGAAATCCTTCGTATGCATAAAGTAAGTGGATATGCCAAATTTGACCCGGCAACTGAAGTAGATGGAAGACCGACAGAGCTGATGCGGGAACGCGCTTACAATACAAAAGAAAAGAGTGCATGGGAAAAGGTTAAGATGGCACGTAAGGTAGACCGTCTGTCCGCAGAGGATTATATCAACAGTATCTTTACCAAATTCATAGAATTTCATGGAGACCGTTATTACAGGGATGACCCGGCAATTGTGGGCGGTATCGCATACCTTGACGGACAACCGGTTACGGTAATCGGAATCCAGAAGGGAAAGGACATGAAGGACTGCATGCGTCATAATTACGGAATGCCGTCTCCGGAAGGATACCGTAAAGCAATCCGCCTGATGAAGCAGGCAGAAAAATTCCATCGTCCGGTTATCACCTTTGTTAATACAGCCGGAGCATTCTGCGGTATGGAAGCAGAGGAAGGCGGACAGGGAGAAGCTATTGCAAGAAATCTTTATGAAATGTCAGGGTTGAAAGTTCCGGTTATTACCTTTATGATAGGAGAAGGCGGAAGTGGTGGTGCATTGGCACTGGCAGTTGGAAATGAAGTCTGCATGATGGAGAATGCAACTTATTCCGTACTTTCTCCGGAAGGCTTTGCATCTATTCTCTGGAAGGATGGCAAGCGTGCCAAAGAAGCAGCAGAAGTAATGAAGATAACAGCAAAGGATCTTTTAGAACTTGGCATTATCGAGAAAATTATACCGGAGTATGGTGGAGCAGATGATGAGGCATTGAGTTCCATTGCAGTTTATATGCATAAATGTATCCGCGAATTTTTAGAATCATATGAAGGAAAGAGCGGAGAAGAGATTGCAAAAGCACGTTATGAACGTTTCCGTAAATTTTAAAGGAGCAGAGCATGAACATTCGAATATGTGGAACTGGAAGCGCGTTACCGGAAAGAAAAATTACCAATGACGATTTAAGTCAGATTATGGATACTTCCGATGAATGGATTTCCAGCAGAACAGGAATAAAAACAAGACACCTTGCAACGGAAGAGACAACAACATCACTTGCCACAGAAGCTGCAAAAAAAGCACTTGCAGATGCAGACATGAAGCCGGAAGAAGTGGAACTTATTATTGCAGCGACGGTAACACCGGATCATCTTGTGCCGACACTTTCCTGTGAAGTGCAGCGGGAAATCGGAGCAGTGAATGCCGTAGCCTTTGACCTTGGTGCAGCATGTTCCGGATTCTTATTTGCATTGAGTACAGCACAGGCATATATTGCCAGTGGCAGATTTAAAAATGCACTCTTAATCGGAGCAGAAGTACTTTCTAAAATTATGGACTGGAATGACCGCAGTACCTGTGTTCTTTTTGGAGATGGCGCAGGAGCAGCGGTAGTCCGGGCAGACGAAGAAAATATCTGCCATGTGGTGCAGGGCTCAGATGGTGCGAAGGGACTGGTACTGGCATGTGAGAACCGTCCGGTCAATAATCCATATCATAAGATGGAAAGTCCTCTGGGTTATGTAAGCATGAATGGACAGGAGGTTTATAAATTTGCTGTCCGCACAGTTCCGGCAACCATTACAAAGGTGCTGGAAGAGGCAGATTTAAAGGCAGAGGAAATTTCACTTTTTGTATTGCATCAGGCAAATTTAAGAATTATTGAGGCGGTAGCAAAACGATTGAAACAGCCGATGGAAAAATTCCCGGTAAATCTGACAGAATGTGGCAATATTTCGGCAGCAAGTGTGCCGATTTTGCTTGATAATATCAACCGGCATGGTATGATACATAGAGGAGATAAAGTTGTACTGGCTGGTTTCGGCGGCGGACTCACATGGGGCGCAGCGGTATTGGTCTGGTAAAAGGAGATAAGAATGAATGCGGATAAAACCTTAAATGACATTCTGGTAAAGCTGTTTAATGATTTGATGGAAATTGAGGAAAAATGCTTAATCTCCGGAGAATTCATGAACATTTCCGGAAATGATATGCATATTATTGAAGCAATTGGTCTGGATGAACCAAAGCGGATGTCGGAAGTGGCGGCGAGGATGAATGTTACAACAGGAACCCTGACAAAAGCTGTTGAAGCACTGGAACAGAAAGGTTATGTAAATCGTTGCAGAAATGACAGGGATAAAAGGGTAGTCCGTGTATCACTCACCGATTCCGGAGTCCGGGCATATGAGCATCATGCACGTTTTCACAGCAATATGATACATGATATCAAGGAGAGCCTGAGTGACCAGGAGAGTGAGATTCTGATTGGAACACTGGGAAAACTGGTGAAGTTCTTCCAGAAGAAATATGAACCATATCTGAAAAATAAAAAATAGTATATTTATACAAAAAAAGAAGTGGAAAAGGGAAATAAAAAACTGTTTTCTACTTCTTTTTAATTACAAAAATGAATTTTCCTGGTACAAAACTTGCAAAAAAGAAGAAAAAGTACACAAAAGTATAAAGTTTTTGACACAAATATGAAAAAAACGTTGCGAAAAAATTCATTTCATACTAAAATAGTAGTGTTGATGTATATATAATACTCAAATTAATATGTAAAGGAGATATAATATGAGCTACGTTGATGAAGTATTAGAAAGAGTAAAAGCAAAAAACGCTTCTGAGCCAGAATTCCTTCAGGCAGTAGAAGAAGTACTGGAGTCTTTAAGACCGGTAATCGAAGCAAATGAGGAGAAATATCGTAAAGAAGCATTACTTGAGAGAATAACCGAGCCGGATAGACAGCTTAAATTCCGTGTACCTTGGGTAGATGACAAGGGACAGGTTCAGGTTAATACAGGTTACAGAGTACAGTTCAACAATTCTATTGGACCGTACAAGGGAGGTCTTCGTCTCCATCCTTCCGTAAATATCGGAATCATCAAATTCTTAGGATTTGAGCAGGTATTTAAAAACTCTTTAACAGGACTTCCAATCGGCGGTGGTAAAGGTGGTTCTGACTTTGACCCTAAGGGAAAATCAGACCGTGAAGTAATGGCATTCTGCCAGAGCTTTATGACCGAGCTTTGCAAATATATTGGCGCTGACGTTGACGTTCCGGCAGGAGATATCGGAACAGGCGCAAGAGAAATCGGATACATGTTTGGACAGTATAAGAGAATCCGTGGAATGTACGAAGGTGTTCTGACAGGTAAGGGACTTACCTATGGTGGATCTTTAGCTCGTACAGAAGCTACCGGATATGGTCTTTTATACATTACAGAAGAATTAATGAAATGTCATGGTGAATCTATGGAAGGTAAGACAGTTGTTGTATCTGGTGCTGGTAACGTTGCAATCTACGCTATCCAGAAAGCGCAGCAGATGGGTGCAAAAGTTGTTACCTGTTCTGATTCTACCGGATGGATTTATGATCCAAACGGAATTGATGTTGCTCTTCTTAAGGAAGTTAAGGAAGTTAAGCGTGCCCGTCTTACTGAGTATGCAGCTGCTAAGTCAACTGCTGAGTATCATGCAAAGCAGAACGGTGAGCACGGTGTATGGCAGTACAAGGTAGATCTTGCTCTTCCATGTGCGACTCAGAATGAGTTAGACATTGAGGATGCCAAGATGCTCGTTGCTAACGGTGTTACATCTGTAACAGAGGGTGCTAACATGCCTACAACTCTTGAGGCTACAAAATACCTTCAGGAGAACGGAGTACTCTTCGTAGGTGGTAAAGCTGCCAATGCCGGTGGTGTTGCTACATCTGCACTTGAGATGAGCCAGAACTCTGAG
>ENA-UEPH01002962-UEPH01002962.1-human-gut-metagenome-genome-assembly--contig:-NODE-2962-length-11026-cov-11.988035_pt1 | contig 11026 bp, 8 predicted proteins | sample MGYA00242891_ERZ507898 | MGnify/ENA primary metagenome ERZ507898 (study PRJEB26167, sample SAMN06115411) | human gut metagenome | host: Homo sapiens | place: China:Guizhou | collected 2014-10-15... | reverse complement strand
CTATAAGGGCGGCACGGAGGGCGCGGCCAATACCGGCAACGAACCATACTCTGAGTTTTACGCCGCACAAATCGCCGCCGCCATGGGCGTTCACGCGATCCCCTACGGCTTATCCCGTTGGAAAGGCGTTCTCTGCTCCACCTGCGAGCTTTTTACCGACAAGGCGTATGCCTACCTCCCTATCGGCCATCTTGTTTCTAAGGGCGGCATGGGGGCTGTCAGGGCGTATTATGAAAAGATGGGAGATAAGTTTGTCAACGCGCTGAACGAAATGCTGGTGTTTGATGCGGTGATCTGCAATGTGGACCGGCATTTTGGAAACTTCGGCGTGATGGTCGATAACCGGACGAATACCATCGTCTCCCCCGCTCCCCTGTTCGACCACGGCAATTCCCTCTTTAACTTTGCGGGCGCGGACGCCTGGGCGGACGAGGCTGCGCTGGAGGAATATATCGAAACGCTGTACCCCAGCGTGTACGATGATTTTCTCGGCACAGCCAAGGCCGTGCTGACGCCGGAGCTGCGCGAGAAGCTGCGGCATCTGCTGAACTTCAAATTTAAGAAGCACTCGCGCTATAACCTGCCCGAAAAAAGATTGAGGATGATGGAGCGGCAGGTGCAGAAACGGGCAAGAATATTATTGAATATGGAGTAAGCAAAATGGAGAGGTCCTTGCGCTCCGGAAACGGCTGAGGGTATGCCGCCGGTAATTTCTTCGGCTTTTGCCTCGGATTGAGCACCACAAGAATAGCGGTGCATAGACAGATTTATAAAGTTAAGAGAGAACAGCGTGGCGGAAGCCGCGCTGTTTTGCTTTTTGCTGCGTGAGTGAGCATTACGACAATAGCGCCACTATCAACGTGCAGCTTATTTCAATCCATGCGCCCCTCGCGGGGCGCGACCACGGGTGGCGACCCACCTCCGGGACCTCCTTGGTATTTCAATCCACGCGCCCCATGCGGGGCGCGACCTTTGGTAACGTCCGGTGCGCGGTGGACGGCAACGAATTTCAATCCACGCGCCCCATGCGGGGCGCGACAAGCTGACTATATGGCATAACACACGGCTTCTTGATTTCAATCCACGCGCCCCATGCGGGGCGCGACTTTCTCGATGACTGGATTAGATGGCAATATCTTGGAATTTCAATCCACGCGCCCCATGCGGGGCGCGACGCCCGCCCCAAAGCTGGTGCTATGTGGAGGCGATATTTCAATCCACGCGCCCCATGCGGGGCGCGACATCCTGACAACGGTATCCGCGACGGAGATTTCCACATTTCAATCCACGCGCCCCATGCGGGGCGCGACCATCATCACACATACCCCCAAGCGTCCTCGCATTTATTTCAATCCACGCGCCCCATGCGGGGCGCGACCCGCGATCAAGGCAAGCTATGTGCCGCTGGATTTATTTCAATCCACGCGCCCCATGCGGGGCGCGACCACGAAGGGCTTTATTCTTAAGTTCTTTATCCAGAATTTCAATCCACGCGCCCCATGCGGGGCGCGACTCACCGGGATCGATGGCGTGACGGATACCTCTGTATTTCAATCCACGCGCCCCATGCGGGGCGCGACCAAAGTGGCACACGTTATTTTGATCTATTTAAAATTTCAATCCACGCGCCCCATGCGGGGCGCGACAATCTGACTATTGCCAGGTTTGTGGATTTGATGGTATTTCAATCCACGCGCCCCATGCGGGGCGCGACGAGCGTGTCATCTATGTCAGCCCCACGGGTAAGCATTTCAATCCACGCGCCCCATGCGGGGCGCGACTGCTTCGCTGGCCTTGGCCGCCCGGGCGTCATCCCATTTCAATCCACGCGCCCCATGCGGGGCGCGACCCGGCGGGATGCTGACCTCCTCCACCGTGGGCATATTTCAATCCACGCGCCCCATGCGGGGCGCGACGCATTGCGCGGAGACCCTCGTAGAGAACGTATTAATTTCAATCCACGCGCCCCATGCGGGGCGCGACTAGTATTACTATCTATAGATAGCGTATCCTCTTGATTTCAATCCACGCGCCCCATGCGGGGCGCGACGCAGAGCTGGCAGCTATGCTGTCTTGCAGGGAGCAATTTCAATCCACGCGCCCCATGCGGGGCGCGACGAGCACCCACGTCGCGGCGCTCCAGCAGGAGATTGAATTTCAATCCACGCGCCCCATGCGGGGCGCGACACACCGGGATCGCCGGCTTTGACGCGGAGAGCATATTTCAATCCACGCGCCCCATGCGGGGCGCGACTTTCAAGAGGATACGCGGAAATGTGGACGAAAGGATTTCAATCCACGCGCCCCATGCGGGGCGCGACAGGCCGTCCGGCTGGTAGGCTTGCCGCCTGACGAAATTTCAATCCACGCGCCCCATGCGGGGCGCGACGGCGGCGTTACCGTCAGCAACGGCCCAAAGGTTAGCCGATTTCAATCCACGCGCCCCATGCGGGGCGCGACGGAGAGCGTAGCCATGAGCCGGGACAAGGCCATATTTCAATCCACGCGCCCCATGCGGGGCGCGACCTGCCTTCTCCGCCGCTGCCTTTTCCGACAGGAATTTCAATCCACGCGCCCCATGCGGGGCGCGACCTGGGAACAAGATTGTTCCGGTGAGCGCTACTGTATTTCAATCCACGCGCCCCATGCGGGGCGCGACGATTTCAATTCTTTCAATGTCATCCAATGGAATTATTTCAATCCACGCGCCCCATGCGGGGCGCGACAGCAAAAGTATACAAAATTACTTTACACACTTTTGCGACAAAAGGCAATTCTTAGACAATTTCACGCAAAACGCCGCCTTTTAAAGCGCTTTTCTACATATAAATACAGGAACACCTTTTTGATTTGCAGTGCGAACCGCATGGGAAAAATCTGTACGCTTCCCCTTCGCACTACAAGATCATTGGATCTTCCGGAAGGTATGTCTGCTTGCAGCCAAAGTGCTCGATTTTGCTTTCGTACTTTTTTCCCAAGTAGTAAAACCGCAGACTATCCCGCTCCGAATCCATGAGCTTGCAGAGCTTATTTTGCAAACTGCGGCACTGAGCCGTGTCCAACAGACACTCAAACACGGAATTCTGCACCCGTTGACCGTAGTTGACACACTGCTTGGCGATCTGCCGCAGACGCCTGCGCCCAGCGGCATCTTCTGTATTGACATCATAGGTGATGAGTACCAGCATACGCCCCTCACTTCCACAAAAACGGCGGATATTCCTCCAGATCGCCCCGCAGATACCGCGCCAGCAGCAAGCTCTGTACATACGGTACCAACCCCCACGGCAGCTTTTCCTCTAAAAACGGGTGGGTGATGGTCTCCCGCTTCCGCTCCTGCCACTTTTGAAGAAATGTTCTGCGCCCTTCCTCTGCCAGCAGCACCGCGCCGCTTTCCCGAAATTCAAAGTTGGAAGGTTTTATTATGCGGTTGTTGATAAGCGTGAGTACAAAGCGGTCAGCAAAACAGGGACGCAGTTCCTCCATCAGATCCAGCGCCAGCGATTCCCGCCCAGGCCGATCCGTGTGAAGATAGCCCACATAGGCGTCCAGTCCCACGCTTTCCAGTGCCGAAGCGCAGTCGTGGGCAAGCAGGCTGTAAGCAAAGGACAGCATGGCGTTAAAGGCGTCCAGCGGCGGACGGCGGCTGCGCTCACGAAAGAAAAAGGTTTCCTTTCCCTGCAAGATCATTTCATTCAATACGCTGAAATACGCCGCCGCGCCAATGCCCTCCAACCCCCGCAGGCTGTCCGGAGAGGTCTCCGCCGCGATTTGCGGCAGCAGTCCTTGCAGCTGTTGGGATACGGCGGAAAACCGCTGACCATCGACACGCGGAGCATGATCCCGCCTGGTACGCTCCACGCTCCATCGGGCATTGTAGACCTTTCCGAAAATCATATTCCGGGCGATGCGGCAACTTTGCGGGGGATCGTCCGCCACACGGTACTGCATCCGCCGCAGCAGGACATTTCCCTGCATCTGCCCGGACACGCGGGCAAGGAACTTCCCTCTCTGCGAGCAGAACGCCAGTCCGATCTCCCGCTGCGCACATTTTCCCATCAAGGCAGGTGACGCCCCCGCATAAGAAAAGGTGACGATGCTTTGCAGCGTGTGCAGCGGATACCGGGCAACGGTTTCCCCGCCCCGGTTCGCCACCACATTTTCACCATCTAAGGAGAGGTAGATATCCTCCGAGGTGACAAAAAGCGTATTCAATAGCTGTCTCATGGCTCATCCTCCATGGCGCCGCGCAAATACGCGGAAACAGATCTGCTCCGCAGCAGCTTTGGCAGACACAGTTCCTTCAGGGAACAGGCATTGCAGGACTTTGACGGCTTCACCTTAGGCGTGTAGCCGCGCCGGTAAAGCTCGTGCATTTCGGTTAAGAGATCCGTTACCTCCTGACGTAGCTCCGGTGTAAAATCTACCTCAGTGCGGCGGTGAGGCTCGCCGTAATACAGCGCACCCTGCGGAATTTCGCAGCAGAGCATTTCCTCCAGACACATAGCCTGTCCACAGAGTTGGAGGGCATCTGCCGTGTTCTCCTTCGACCGTCCCCGCTTGTACTCCACGGGGTATGGCTGCCACAGCCCCTCCCGGCCTTTGAGCGGAATGCCGATCTTGCCCCGGTGAAACTCCAACACATCGCAGGCACCGGACACACCCAGCGTCCGGGAAAGAATACGCATATCACGGGTGATGAGGAGGTCTCCCCGGCTCTCGAAAAACCCACCGTTGTGGGCGTTTTCGTGGAGGATCGCCCCGTCGGTGGTGCGGGAATTTTCCGCCCACTGATTCTCAACATGGATGAGCGCCCACTGGCGGCGGCAGAACTTGAAGTGCTGCAAACCGGAGAGTTGAAGGAAATCATCCTCGGAATAGATCACCCCATCCGCGTGCAGGTCACGCCCTCCGGCAGTTTCTCTTCGTCTACGGTGACGGTATAATCTTCATAGCTTCTGGGCGTAGTCACGCCGTCCTTCCGCACCGCTTTTACCAGTTCAAAGAGCTTATGGGCCGGGGCACAGCCCAACTCGCAGTCATGCTTGAAAACGATCAGTTCCCGGACGGCCATCTTACCCCGCGCGGCGGAGTGATCGTTTTCAAACATATTCAAAATAGCAGTCCACAGAAGGTCAAGATCCTCCTGAGAAAAGCCGGTGGTCTTACGGGCAAGGTTGGCGGAGACATAGCCCTCCGCCCGGTACAGGCCGTAGGGTACGATGTACTTGCGGCCCATCTCCGTGCCCTTCTTCTCTGCGTCCGCCTCGGTAGTGATGGCCACGCGGGTGATGGTCACTTCCTGCGGCAGAATAGGATCGACGCTGCGGGCAAAACCAAGCTGCACTGGTCCCCGCACCTGACCGCAGTTGAGAGCTCCCTTCACAAAGGTGGTCATCACCGCGCCGAAGGTACGAATATCGTAGAAGTTGTCGCACATGAAGTCCCGGAGCTTTTCGTCCAGATGCTCGTCCTTTTTCTTTGCATCCTTCAGCTTGTCCGGGTCAACCCCCACATAGGCGCAGGCCTCCTTATCGCTGGTGTTCAGAGGAACGCCGTCCTTAATGTAGATGCGATAGCCGTTCTCCCCTTCTTTAGCCATCTCCACATAATTACGGATCTTGCGCTTGAGGCACACGTCCGTCACAAGGCCGTAGCCGGTCTCGGGGTCCACGCGGGGCATATTGCCCGCATCAGGGTCGCCATTGGGATTGCCGTTCTCCACATCGAACAGCACCACAAATTCATAGCGGTTTTTGATGGGTTCAGACATTGTTCTCTTCCTCCTTTTTGGTAAAACGCTTCTGCGTCTGATGATAGTAACCGAGATCAAAAGCCCCCTGCTGTGCCAGCGTCATGCGGGCTGGGTAGCTTTCGCCTAAAATGCCCTTGAGCGCCATGACCTGCTTGTCATAGTAAACGCGCTGTCCTCCCTCCAGCTTGCGCAGATGCTTCTGGTACAGGTTGTTCAGTACTGGAAAGATGCTGGCGGGCATCGCCGCCGCGGAGTTGAAATACTTATCCTTGATGGTCGCGTTGATGCCGGGATTCGCGGTCTGCTGCACCGCTTCGTAGACGGAAAACAGGCGGCCCAGCGTGTAGGCGATATCGGTGCTTGCTTCGTTGAGACTCACGGTCAAAACCTCCTTCGGACAGTCCTCGTGTGGATTTTTCAGATAATAGGCCTTGATGATCGCCGCCCGCCCCCATGTGATATGGCGCTCCGCACGGATGCGAAGCAGCGTCGCTTCCAGTAGAGAGGCGGGATAGCGTCCGCCGGAAAAGATGGCACGGGCCGTTGCACCAGCCATAGAGGGAGATGGCACTTTGTCACGGGAATTCAGGTTCACCGTCTCCCGCAGCAGCGCCCACAGCGGCAGATAAGTGAATTTTTCGTAGGCAGGACGCACGATCTCCATGCGCTCGTAGTGGTCATTGACATTCTTCATCAGCGCGCCGAAGCTATCCCGCAGAAAGAAGCGGACGGAGAGCCGGGCCGCGTTGGGAGCCAGCCCCAGAATGTAGAACGGGCGATTGGGGTCAATGCCCAGATCGTCACAAGGCAAACCGTTTGCTAAGCGTTTGAGAGCGGCCCGAAGGTCATCGTCCGACAGTCCCGCTTTTCCGCCGCCGAACAGCGCTGCCACGCCGAAGGTCTGGTAGATGTCTTCCGCACCCTCCGCCCAGCAGATGACCGTGGTGTCGCCAATGGTCTGCACATTTTCCTTATCGGCAAGCAGATGGTTCAGTGCGGCTGTATAGGCAAAGGCAGCGTATTTCCCCACTGGAGCGTTGAAATTCTGCTCGTGTCCGTAGGAACAGAACGCCGGCGCATTGAAGGAGACCAGCGCCGCGCCGCTGGACTGCGCGTCCCGGACGCCCTTCACCGACGGATGTACGGCGGCGATCTCATCTTCCGTACCTGTTACAAGGCACTGCATTCGTACCGCGTCCGCACCGCCGCTCTCCCGATACCGCTGCCACGCCTCTCGGATGGCGGCGTCCTCCTGCGGGTAGATCCCGGCAGCGCGGAACATGAGATTTCCGCCTGCCGTTACTTCGTTGAGATGTCCGGCAAGGGCCGGGTGCTCCACTGCGTTTTCCGGTTTCCAGTTGTCGAAAAATGCCAGAATTGAGCGGGCGGCGGGGGAATCAACACCATCCAGCACTGCGTGGTGCAGCTGCGCCGCCGCGGCGAAACAGTCTCGGCTGCGCTCCGGTTTGCCCTTTTGGTCGATACCGAGCAGATAGGAGGAATTGTCCCACAAAAAGTTCGACGCAATGCCGACTGTGCGCTTTACCGCCGCAGGCAGTGCCATGGTCTGCGGCTGCCGGACGGTTTTCTTTCCCTTCGTTACGTCCTCCATTGTGGGCACGACCTGTGTTAGTTCGCCGGTTTCATCCAGATACAGCGCAAAGCTGATCTTTGCGGGGGCCCAGCCGGGAGCATCGATCTTCCCCTGGGCGAGCAGATCCTCATAATACCGCGTCAGTGCTTGTAGGATCATCCCCTCACCTCCCCGCTGTCCGGCGGAGGGACGATCATCACGCCGTCCACCATCTGCGCCCGGAAGAATTTTGGCGTAATGTTCTCCGGATCACGATAATCCATATCCCAGAGCATCCAACCCAAGTCCCTTGTGCCCTTCAGTTCATCGGGACAAGGCGGCAGCTCGGCGCAGCGGCGAAAGTGGGCGGGAAATTCCCGTGTACCAAGGTAAGGCATACTGTAACACTGCCCTCGTTCCAGCCGCCGCTTGACGATGTCCTGAAATTTGCCGTGGTTGTCCCCCGGTGCGGCGGCAGGTGTCATCTCAAAGTGGGCGTCGATGACATAATGGACGTCTCGCAGCACCATGGCCGCCCGCTGTTGAATACTCTCTGAGGCAGCCAGATACAGTTCTCCCGTCCCGCCGTTCATCACCGCTTTCACCTTATTGGCGCTGATGACATCCTTCACCTCGTTGCGGCGGATGTTCGTGAAACGGATGGGACTGCACACACGGATGCGGTCGATCATCCATCTGAGGCCGGGGTGCCAGTAAACGCTCTCTAACAGCCCCCGCGCCGCCGAAGGCGTCATCACATCGTAGCTGACGCGTTCTGTCTTCATCTCCGGACGCGTGAAGCAGGCATAGTCGCCCCATACCTCTACTTGGATCGGCATTGGATCACTCCTCTCTTCTCTATTCCTCTGGTTCTTATTAGAATATAAACAATACTGTGTCCCATAAACCGGACTATACGAAATCAGCTTTTCCCATCTCCGGTTCCAGTGTGAGGCCTGTCCTCTCGTCATATAGCGTCAAATCCGCAAGAATAGCACTGTCTTCGTCCAAAGCAGGAACATCCCGCGCGGTCAGCAGCGCACCGGCGGCATACAGCGCCTTGAAATGTTGGTCATACACAGAAACGGCGTATCGACCCAGTGCGCGATAAAGTTCCTTAGAGCACTCCCCCGCCTTCAGCTGTTCCACCAACGCCGCACCCTCGCCGACGGGCACATAGACGGTGCGCGTATTTTCGTCGATGAAGTGAAATCTCTCTGCCACGGTGCGGAAGGGTAGCGTACAACCGCTGATACCCGTTTCAAAGGCCTTGACAACGCCATACTTGTCAAGGGTTTCCCCACTCAGTGCGCGCAGTTCGCAGAAATACCGCTGCATGGTTTCCTGTGCGGCGGGGTCACGCCCGTCCTCCAGTGCATAGCGCGTTGCGCCCACAGCCGTGCGGAATAAAAGCAGCGGCAACTCCGTCCGCTCGAAGACCGTTACGACACTTTCCTCCGCTGACCGCTTTCCCTCCCGGTTGCAGCGCCCTGCCGCTTGCAGAATGGAATCCAGTCCCGCCAGTTCACGGTAGACCGTAGGAAAGTCCACATCTACACCTGCCTCGATAAGGGATGTAGACACCACACGGCACGGCTCGCCATCCTTTAATCTCCGTCGAATTTCCTCCAAAATCGTCTGTCTCTGCGCAGGAATCATCAGCGTTGAAAGATGGAAGCTGCCCTCTTGAGGTAGGCGGTCAAAAATCTGCTGTGCCGCCTTTCGGCTGTTGACCACGCAGAGCACCTGTTTGTATTCGCCCAACCGTTCTGCCAGCGCTTCATCCTCCAAAATCCCGGCCTGCCGGAAGGTCACACGGCGAAAGCGATCATATACCTCCTCCGTCTGGGGACACAACTCCGTCACGGTATGCTCCGGCGCGTAGGTGCGCAGCAGATCGCCCAGGGACGGCTGCGTGGCAGTACACAACACCAGCGTGGAGCCGACATGCTCCGCCAGCGATGCCATTGCCGCCACACAGGGCCGCAGGTGGCACAGGGGCAGCATCTGCGCTTCGTCGAAAATGATAACGCTGTTTGCAAGGTTGTGGAGCTTGCGGCATTTGGAGGAACGGTTTGCGTACAGGGAATCGAAAAATCGCGCCGCCGTTGTCACCACCAACGGCATATCCCAGTTTTCTGACGCTAGCGCCCGGCGTATCTCCTCGGGCGACGCACCATCGGAGAGGTCGAACTCCACGCCGGAGTGGTGCTCCAGCACATTGCCGTCTCCCAGAACATTCCGAAATACCCCCGCGTTCTGTTCAATGATGGAGGTGTAGGGAATGACATAGATTACCCGCTTCATGCCGTTGGCCACTGCATGACGCAGGGCAAAGGCGAGGGAGGCTACTGTTTTCCCGCCGCCGGTGGGCACCGTCAGCGTGTAAATGCCTTTTGGCTTACTGCCCGCATCCATGCAGGCGTTTAACATTTTACAGCGAAGTCGGTTCAGCTCTGTTTTCGGATTCTGCCACGGTGCGATATAATCCTTCAGCCGCTTGAGAAGCATCGGCAGGTCATCGTAACCGCCCCGGCCCTGCTCGCCGTTCATGAACCGCTCCGTGTCTAAAAAATCCGCATCGACCAGACAGGAATAGAGCATTCGTGTCCGGAATGACAGTTTCCACAGATCCCGTTCCGGCGTTTCCGGCGGGATCTGCGGCAGCGCCGCACCGCTCTCGCCGCAGCGGTCCAAATACCGATCTTCCAAGCCTTTTTTGAGCCGCCCGTAGAGAGTCGCGTCCCCTGTTCGGTCTGTTCGCGGGTTTCCGAGATCAGGAAGTCCGCTATGATGTCCAGCTACACAGGCGGCGGCACAAGTGCGCAAAAGCTGCGCGCAGGCCACCGCACCGGCGGTGGCGTGGTCCACAATGGGGCCGTCCTCCAGCAAGCGTTTTTGGAAGCTATCGGTGCATTTGCCAATATCATGGGCGAGACCCATCAACTCTCCCTCTGCCTCCGCACCGAACGCACCTGCAAACGCGCGGCACAGCACTGCGGTTCCTGTCAGATGCTCTGCCACCGTCTGTCGGCGGCCATCGTCTGAAATATGGGCGTAATATTCCAACCTAACACCTCCCAAATAACAAAAAATCAGCCCTGTACATTTACAGAGCTGACTTCTTGGGGCCGAGAAGCAGCCCTTATCTTATTCATAAGATACAATTATCTGCCTGTTATGTCAACAAAGTATAGTCTAATTTGCCGGAGTATTCGCTAAGGCAGGTTCCATTTCATTTAAGAGACTTGATCCCAAAGGGTTCCTAATCAGCCAGCACTTCCCACTTGCCGTATCTCTTGCCGTTCTCTCTGTGGATATAGTTTTTATCCTGCAAGGACGTTATGATCCGCTTCACGGTTGCGATGGATTTACCCGTTGCGCGCACAAGTTCCTGCTGCTTGATGGTCGGGTTTTGTGCGATTAGCTCCAGGGCTACCAGTTCCTCCAGCGAGCAGTCCAAAGTATCAAATTGATACTTTGAAACTTTGGGGCTGATACTTTGGGAAGCGCATTTGTCCGCAAAATCAACCCCGTATATATTCCTCCAGATCAAACTGCCAATTCGTATCCGGCATATCTGCACTTCATTCCTTGCTCAGATCTTTCGTCTTGAAGGTCGTATATCCCTCGTAATAGTAGCTGTGGTCGATGCCTTTCATATAGACCTCGCGGCTGTTGATCTCGTCGGTCAAAGC
>ENA-UEPH01002959-UEPH01002959.1-human-gut-metagenome-genome-assembly--contig:-NODE-2959-length-11033-cov-114.965772_pt1 | contig 11033 bp, 10 predicted proteins | sample MGYA00242891_ERZ507898 | MGnify/ENA primary metagenome ERZ507898 (study PRJEB26167, sample SAMN06115411) | human gut metagenome | host: Homo sapiens | place: China:Guizhou | collected 2014-10-15... | reverse complement strand
AAACACTTTGAAATAGATCATTTTACACACCAATTTAGAGCAGGCAGTTGCTTTTCTGATATAGTAAAATTATATTCTTTTGATAAGGAGCTTCGGGCTTTATTGTTTACTGCCATTCAAACAATTGAAGTTTCTGTACGCACAAAAATAATCAAGCACTTTGCTCTTGAATTTGGCGCATTTTGGTTTATGGATGAAAGCTATTCGACCAATGAAGTACGTTTTGCTGCAAATTTAGCTGTCATCCGTAAAGAGGTATCACGTTCTCATGATGATTTCATTATTGAGCATTTTCGCAAATATAGTGAACCAGAACTGCCTCCTGTGTGGAAAACATTGGAAGTAATCTCAATGGGTACACTTTCCAAACTTTATTCTAATTTTTCGGATGCCAGTGCAAAACATGCTGTAGCAAGAGAGTTTGGTTTGAATCATCACAAGTTCTTGCGAAGTTGGCTGGAATGTCTTGCTGTACTTCGTAATTGCTGCGCTCATCATTCAAGACTGTCAAACCGGGTTTTTCCAGTGAAGCCCAAAATGCCGGAACGTATGCCTAATACATGGATTGCAAATTTTTCATTTCGAGAGCAGACTCTATATCCACAGTTGTGCTACGTGGCATATTGGCTCAACTCCATTACATCTGACAACACTTTTATTGCTGATTTCAAGCAACTTTTAGCAAAATATCCTTCAGTAAACACTCGTTTGTTAGGTTTTCCTTGCAATTGGGAACAAGAGCCTTTATGGAGATAAGGATTTATTTCTTCCCTGAAAGACGAAATTCTATATTATCACCCATATAGACATTTAACTCCTTATGTCAGATGCAAAGATAGCCTGCCTCTGTGGAATGGGAAAAGGTCAAGCGGCGTACCGTTTAGGGCTGTTTCTTCCTCCTTCGGAGAGTAAACAGCCCTAAAACCTTTTCCCATTCATCGGCATGGCTTAGTGTTGCATCGGGCAACGGAGACAAACGACCGACGAAATAGTAGGTTACAGAATAAAGAGAAACGAGAATAACTAACCTTAATTCAAAAAAGGATGACACACTTTTTTGTTTTAATTTCGGGAACTCTCATTTTGCAAATATAAATTGGGCAAGCGGCAGACTGCACTCCCTCTAAAATATTAGATTGGGGATATACTTTCTTTTGCTTTATCTCTTTCTCATGTGCACATTGGAATAAGAAGGTAACAAGAAATGCAAATAGTGACACAACAAAATATAACCTTTTTGAAGGCTTAAAAAGTTGGCTAAATAGAAGTAGAATGTCGAAATCAAATTGATTTGAAAAGAAGAAAATGCCTATATAGAGGCTCTTAATAGGTTAAGAAATAATAAAAGCGTTAAATCTTCTCGTTTTAGAATGTTCCTTTAAATATTATGACCATATTTCAGACTTATTGTTTGCAAAGCATTGAGTAACAACTGTTTGTAAATACTGTTCTCTGAAATCAAATAACCATTTATCCAAATCCATTAATTCAGCATAAGAATAATCACATTCCACAAATGAAACATAATTCAAATCAATTCTTTTAGATAAATCCTTTTTAACGAAATCCTTATCGGACTCTTTAGTTAAAAAAAATGACCACCTTATCATCTTTTACATAAGCTCCTCCAAAATAATCAGGATACAAAATAGAAACACCATCTAACCCACGGGCAGAAACATCTTCAAATGAATTAATCAAATCCGTATACATGGAAGTTAAACTTCTTTGTTCCATATTTTGAGTAGTGTTGTTACTCTCTTTATTTATAGAAGAATCAGAACAGGAGAAAAAAAGAACTCCCATAAACAATAATAACAATAACCTTTCCATAGTATATCCTATTTTAAGATTTATATTACTCTATAAATTAAGCAAACAGAATTAAAGCCAACAAATAAAATAACTTATTTAACACCCCAAATACACATTATTAATCAGGTGGATTTTCATCATTAAGATAAATTTTCTGAAGAAGGAATCACTATTGTATGTGTGAAAAAACGTATGTACGGAAGGGTTGTTCCCAATGGTTCAGTAGTCCTGTCATTTTGTTAACCGTAGGGGTGAGGTTATCCGGGGAATTGGGCTTTTAGCGAAAAACGGTCATGTCATGCTCTAGATTATGCTGATGTAAGATGAAAATGTGATAATTTGGACAAATAAATTCTGTTTTTCTTGCTTGTATTGTTTTTTTTTATAAGATTGCAACATCTTAAACTAATATGGGAAAAATAAATCCTCCTCATTTAAATTAAGGTGGCTTTATAGATGAATTAATAGAGTATCTAGATTATTTTATTATGAGGAAAAATGAACATATATCATATTTAAATAATGAATATCCTTCTGTTAGGATAATGAATGTTTGTGGAAAAATATTTGCCTGCAATTGAAAAAATATATCATGTTATTAAATAGAGATGAGCTATATGAGAAACTAGAAACTGCTATACTTAATCTTCCAAAGAGAACTTTTTTAAATTATCGTGAACCATTAAATATTAGATTGTATGAAAAAGATTAAGACTTTAGAAAAAATTCGTTTGTCTGACAAGACAATAAAAAAATGAAGGAACAGGCTTCTTCCCTCCTTCATGCTTTTATGAGACAACAGGTCCAGAAGGATGCCTTTTCCCTGATCCTAATATGAATTATGGCAGTGGTTCCCCACTTCCACCGAGTTGTACATGTGGGTGCTCTGGTTGTATTTGGGATGATGATGGTACTGGCTTTTCTCTTGGCATGAATATGAATAAAATCGGATAAATTATGAAAAAGACATGGTTGATATGCTTGGTTCTGGCTTCGTTTGTATGCGGATGTCAGAGTAAGAAGGAAAGTAATGCTGTCCTTTTTGAGAAATTCTTAGATAAGAATGTTGCGTCATTCGCCAAGGTCATGGCAGAAAGCGGAGTCGATACAATACAGGCCAAAAAGTATTGCAGATGTGTGTTTACCCAGCTGTATGGCATTGACTCTACATTCTTCAAACTTCCTAACGATAGTATCAATAGCCTAATCGATAAACATAGTCTATTGATAGAAGAGAAATGTGGAAATCTGAAGAAATGATTATCACTATTATTCCGCTCTACAGTCGGAAATCGGTTTCTCTCGTCATCCTTTCATTATCCGTTGAAACGTCCTGTTGATGGGGGGGGGCCGGTAGTGAATAGGGACCCTACATTGTCCCCTCAGTCTCCTTTCAGCCTCCTTTCATTCGTAATACTTTTGGGGGCGTGACACAAATACTGAAGGCAGATTTGAAAGGACGTGATAAGCCTGGCTGAAAGGAGGATGAAAGGGTATCCTTACATTATTAACCGTCTGATTATATGAATGTTTTGATTAAAATGTAAGGATGAACGGAGAACGAGAATAACTGACTTGGTGAGGGGGAGTGATGCAATCTACCCTTACACAAAAAGATGCCGAGCTTTGCTTAAAACCTCAAGGCCTTTTGGCAACGCGTATATACGCATCGGGTCACGCGTATATTCGCGTTGGGCTACACGTACGTACGCATCGGGTCACGCGTACGTACGCGTAAGCCTATACATATATATGGATATCCGATGGTGTGAAATATAAGGAATCTATTGTTAACTTCTTAAATACTGTTCTCATGAAGACATTTTTAAATTATTTATTTGTGTTATGTCCGTCCATTGTCATATATGGGTGCAGTAATGACGACAAAGATATGGTAATTTGTCCATATCCTTCCTTTGAATGTGAAAATGCAAAAGGAGATTTGATATATGACACAGAAAATAAACAATAGGAAATTCATCTTGCGCCTGATGGTGAAACTCTTATTTCTTCAATAGAAGACCACGGCTCTCATGTTTGGGGACCGCTATCGACTCAATTGGCCGTTACGGTCACGGGAAATGGAAATGGCAGCTTCTTCATGTTCGGTTTGAATTTTCTTCGCATAACTTCCATTACAGGAGTTGCCGGTATTGTTCCCTGTCACAGAATTCTTTTCATAGCCCAAATGGGCGTCCATTTCGCCTTCAAGCATCTTCTCCAGCACCTGGGCATGCAACTGTTTCAGAAACTTGCTTACATCGTTCTGTCTTAAACCGGCTAAGGAACTCCTTGCTTAATACCTCATCAGGCACTGCTTGATTCTTTGCTTTCATAATTTTCTTCATTTTGCAAATCTATAAAATAAAAAATACGGAACTCAAGCTGAATCCCGTATTTCACATTTACACAAAATATTTTATAGTGCCAAAAAAGGATTGAATACTAAAAAAATCACTTTTTCAGCATCCTCGCTCATTACGACACACCTTCTTTATACCTCTATCTTGAAAAAATTATCTCGGAGACATATTATTCTCCATACATACGTGCACGCATTTCCTTAATATGATCCGAAGTGATGTATTCATCATATTCCATCATCTTATCGATAATACCGTTCGGAGTTAATTCAATGATACGGTTGGCAACCGTTTCGATAAATTCATGGTCATGAGAAGCGAACAATATATTTCCTTTATAACTCTTCAAGTTATTATTGAAAGCTTGAATAGACTCCAAGTCCAAGTGGTTGGTAGGTGTATCAAGAATCAGACAGTTGGCATTGCGCAACTGCATACGGGCAATCATACAACGCATCTTCTCGCCTCCAGAAAGAACATTCACTTTTTTCAGCACTTCTTCACCCGAGAACAACATACGCCCTAAGAAACCTTTCATATAGACTTCGTTTCCTTCACCAAACTGACTTAACCAATCTACCAGATTTAAATCGCATTCAAAAAAATCAGTATTATCCAACGGCAAATAAGCAGTGGTTATTGTTACTCCCCAGTCGAATTTACCGGCTTGCGGCTTACGGTTTCCATTAATGATTTCAAAAAGAGCAGTCATGGCACGAGGGTCACGGCTCAAGAATACAATCTTATCCCCTTTTTCAACATTAAAGTTCACGTCATTAAACAAGACCACTCCATCTTCTGTCTCGGCACGCAACCCCGACACTTCTAGAATTTGGTTTCCCGGTTCACGGTCGGGAGTAAAGATAATACCCGGATATTTACGAGAAGACGGTTTAATTTCTTCTACATTCAGTTTCTCCAACATCTTCTTGCGACTGGTAGTCTGTTTACTCTTTGCCACATTCGCACTAAAACGACGGATAAACTCTTCCAATTCCTTTTTCTTCTCTTCAGCTTTTGCCTTTTGGTTCTGCTGCTGACGAAGTGCCAACTGACTGGACTCGTACCAGAAACTATAATTACCGGCAAACATATTCACTTTGCCAAAGTCAATATCAACCGTATGTGTACAAACAGAGTCAAGGAAGTGACGGTCATGACTCACCACCAATACGGTATGCTCAAAGTTGGACAAATATTCTTCCAGCCATGTCACTGTGTCCATATCCAAATCATTGGTCGGCTCATCAAGCAACAAGTTATCCGGATTTCCGTAAAGAGCCTGTGCCAACATAACACGCACCTTTTCTTTACCACTCAAGTCACCCATCTTCATATAATGCTTGTCCTCCTTGATACCAAGTCCGCTCAACAGCATAGCCGCATCGCTTTCGGCATTCCAGCCATCCAATTCAGCAAATTTCTCTTCCAACTCGGATACCTTCAAACCATCCTCATCCGTAAAATCGGTCTTGGCATACAGTTCTTCGCGCTGCTTCATAATATCCCATAATACTGTATGCCCCATCATAACCGTGTCCATTACAGTATATTCATCAAATTTGAAGTGGTCCTGACTCAATACGGACAGGCGTTCCCCCGGCCCCAGTGTCACAGACCCTTTAGTCGGTTCCAGTTCACCTGAAATTGCTTTCAGAAAAGTAGATTTTCCGGCACCGTTTGCACCGATTACTCCATAAATATTGCCATTGGTGAACTTCATATTCACATCATTATACAATACTCTTTTACCAAATTGAATGGCTAAGTTTGAAACTGTAATCATCCTTATATACCTTAGTTTATATATTATTTCGATTTTTGAAAGTGCAAAGGTAGGCATTTTAATTCAGAAAAGTATGCCAGTGTGACATATTTTCCCTACTTTTGCAAAATATTTGAGACAGGGAAACAACTAGGCACGAAATTTGTTAGCAATAAATTAACCTAAAAACCCTGACTGATTATGAGTAAGAATAAGAAAAACAAAAAGTTTAATAAGAATATGAACCCAACAGAGAAAAACCAACCTCAGGATGAGGAAGTTTTGAAAAACCAAGAAAAGACAGAAGAAGCTGCTCTTGACGAAGAGACTCAGAAGGAAGCAGCAGAAGAGCTATCTGCCGAAGAAAAGGTAAATAAGGATTTGGCTGACGCTCAAAAGACCATAGAAGAACAACATGATAAGTATTTACGTCTTTCTGCCGAGTTCGATAATTACCGCAAGCGTACCATGAAGGAAAAAGCAGAGTTAATTAAAAACGGTGGTGAAAAAACAATCTCTGCCATCCTGCCTATTCTAGATGATTTGGAACGCGCTTTGAATATTTCAGAGACCTCGGACGATGTAAAAGCAATGCGCGAAGGTATCGAACTGATTTATAACAAATTCTTAAAGGTATTAAATCAGGAAGGACTTCAGAAGATAGAAACTGACGGCAAAGATTTTGATACCGATTACCATGAAGCCATTGCATTGGTTCCCGCACCATCTGAAGAACAAAAAGGAAAAATTCTGGACTGTGTTCAAACAGGCTATAAGCTGAATGATAAAGTAATCCGCCACGCCAAAGTTGTAGTGGCTCAATAAAATAGTATCATAAAACAACATGGCAAAAAGAGACTATTACGAAGTGCTGGAAGTGGACAAGACAGCCACTATTGATGTTATAAAGAAAGCATACCGCAAGAAAGCGATACAATATCATCCTGATAAAAATCCGGGAGATAAAGAAGCTGAAGAGAAATTCAAAGAAGCAGCCGAAGCATACGATGTGCTAAGCAATCCCGACAAACGTGCCCGCTACGACCAGTTCGGTCACGCCGGTATGAGTGGAGCTGCCGGTGGCGGTTTTGAAGGATTCGGACAAGGTATGTCTATGGACGATATTTTCTCTATGTTCGGCGATATATTCGGAGGACGTAGTGGAGGTTTCGGAGGATTCAGTGGTTTCGGTGGAGGCGGACGTGCCTCTCAACGCAAATTCCGTGGTTCGGACTTACGTGTTAAGGTCAAACTGAGCTTAAAAGAAATTTCTACGGGAGTAGAAAAAAAATTCAAACTGAAGAAATATGTAGCATGTGATCACTGCCACGGCTCAGGCGCCGAAGGTGAAGGAGGTACGGAAACTTGTCCTACATGTCATGGAACAGGTAGCGTGACACGTACTCAACAAAGTATCTTCGGTATGGTGCAATCACAAAGTGTATGCCCCCAATGTAACGGTGAAGGTAAAATCATCAAAAACAAATGCAAGGTTTGTTCGGGTGAAGGCATCGTATATGGCGAAGAAGTGGTGGAAGTTAAAATTCCTGCCGGAGTAGCCGAAGGTATGCAACTGACAGTAAACGGAAAAGGTAACGCCGGAAAGCACAACGGAGTACCGGGTGACTTACTTGTTGTCATTGAAGAAGAATCACATCCCGACCTGATTCGTGATGAAAATGATTTGATATACAACCTTCTATTGAGTATTCCTACAGCTGCATTGGGTGGAACTGTAGAAATTCCGACTATCGACAGTAAAGTAAAAGTAAAAATTGAAGCAGGAACTCAACCAGGCAAAGTGCTACGATTACGAGGTAAAGGATTGCCAAATGTAAACAGCTATGGATATAGTACAGGTACCGGCGATTTATTGGTTAATGTCAGTGTATACGTACCCGAAACACTGAACAAAGAAGAAAAGCAAATAATGGAGAAGATGCAGGAATCTGACAACTTCAAACCTAACCTGAGCATCAAGGAAAAGATATTCAAAAAGTTTAAAAACTTCTTTGATTAACTATCTCATAGCCGTTGTGCTATGACCAAAAAGTTACTTTCATCCACTATAGAGAAAATGTTTTCATCTTTACAGTGGATGAAAGTGTATTTTACCTCTTATATCTGCCCATTTTTATCATATACTATCACAACGGACAATAACTTTTACGATTATGACTTACGAAGAAACACTGGATTATTTATATAATAGTGCCCCCCTCTTCCAACACATAGGAAAGGATGCCTATAAAGAAGGATTGGAAAACACTTATCTTTTAGATGAATATTTCGAACATCCTCATCGCAAATTCCATACCATCCATATAGCCGGCACCAATGGAAAAGGTTCATGCTCACACACATTAGCAGCAATTCTACAATCTGCAGGATATAAAACAGGCCTCTATACATCTCCCCACCTAATTGATTTTCGTGAACGAATCCGCATCAACGGAACTCCGGTTTCTCAAAAGTTCGTAATTGACTTCGTTGAAAAGCACCGTACCTTCTTCGAACCGCTGCACCCCTCTTTCTTTGAGCTTACCACCGCTATGGCTTTCCATTATTTTGCTACTCAACAAGTGGATGTAGCCATTATTGAAGTGGGACTGGGCGGACGCTTGGACTGCACCAATATTATTCATCCCGATCTCTGTCTCATTACCAATATCAGTTTTGACCATATACAGTTTCTCGGTAATACGCTGGCAAAAATTGCCGGAGAAAAAGCCGGTATTATCAAAGAAAACACACCGATCATTATTGGTGAAACAACTCCCGAAACCAAACCTGTATTTATTGAACGCGCACAGAGTGTTCACGCCCCTATCCTATTTGCCGAAGAAGAACATCTCTTACAAAGTTCTTCTGTCAACGAAACCGGTGAACGAATTTATCAAACAACAGACTTCGCCGAACTAAAAGGAGAATTGGGAGGACTTTGCCAACTTAAAAACACCAACACACTGCTTTCTTCCATTCGCCAACTAAAAAAGATAGGCTACCACCTCACCGAAGAAAATGTGCGCGAAGGCTTTGCCCATGTTTCAAAACTGACAGGACTGATGGGACGTTGGCAGAAATTGGAAGAACACCCTGCATTGGTATGCGACACCGGACACAATGTAGGAGGCATTTCCTACATTGTGGAACAACTGAAACATCAAAAATATGACCGCCTGCACATTGTAATGGGCATGGTGAATGACAAAGACATCAGCGGAGTGCTTAGCATGATGCCCAAAGATGCCATTTATTATTTTACCCGTGCCGATGTAAAACGCGCCCTGCCGGAAAATGAGTTGCAAGCGTTAGCACAACAAGTCGGTTTGCAAGGTCAGAGTTACCCCAATGTTAAAGCAGCAGTTGAAGCAGCAAAACAACATTCCAGTGAAAAAGATTTTATTTTTGTCGGCGGAAGCAGCTTTATCGTAGCTGATTTATTAAAATTTCACGTTTAGCAAGTTCACTTTTCCACAAAAAGTTTGGGAATACCGAAGAAAATCTTTTTATTTGCAATAGTTTTGTACTTACTATAAAAAGATTTTCAATAATATGATAAACACATCAACTTCCGATGAGAATTTGTGCGGTCTGAAACGGACCGACTTTCAAAAAACAGTAGATGGGAAACAAACAGACCTTTTCATACTAAAGAATGAAAATGGAGTTGAAATAGCTGTCACTAATTACGGTGGTGCTGTCTTAGCTATAATGGCTCCCGATAAAAACGGCAAATTTGCTAATGTCATCCAAGGACATGATAGTATAGACCATGTAATCAACAGTCATGAACCTTTTTTGAGCACGTTAATAGGACGCTACGGTAATCGTATCGCAAACGGAAAATTTCTTTTAGATGGGCAGGAATACTCACTGACAATCAATAACGGACCAAACTCACTACACGGTGGACCAACCGGTTTCCACGCACGTGTTTGGGATGCCGAACAAGTAACTCCGCAAAGTTTGAAGCTACATTATTTATCGGCTGATGGCGAAGAAGGCTTTCCCGGAAATTTGGATGTAACAGTAGTTTATACACTGAGTAATCAAAATGAATTCATCATAACCTACTCAGCAGTAACAGATAAAACAACATTAGTCAATCTCACTCACCACGGTTTTTTCAGTCTTTCAGGTATTGCCAATCCTACAGCAAGCGTTGAAAACAACATCGTAACTATTAATGCAGACTTTTACACTCCAATGGATAATGTATCTATCCCCACCGGCGAGATAGCCAAAGTAGAAGGTACACCGATGGATTTTCGTACTCCTCATGCTGTGGGTAGCCGCATCAATGACAAATTTGAACAACTAGAGTTTGGTGCCGGCTATGATCATTGCTATGTACTCAATAAACGCGAACAAGGAACCCTTAGCTTTGCTGCTAAATGTGTTGAACCTGAAAGCGGACGCAGCATGGAGGTTTACACCACTGAACCGGGTGTCCAAGTATATACAGCCAATTGGCACAATGGCTTTGAAGGCGCTCACGGTGCCACTTTCCCTGCCAGAAGCGCTATCTGCTTTGAAGCACAACATTTCCCTGATACTCCGAATAAAGGTCATTTCCCTTCTTGTGTATTAAAACCGGAAGAAGTATACCAACAGATAACCATCTACAAATTCGGCGTAGAAAAATAAGCAAAACAATTTTAAAATAAACATAAAGAACGATTTAACAATGGCTCAAAAAACAAAACAATGGGGTGCTATCATCATCATGATTGCCCTTTTTGCAATGATTGCCTTCGTGACCAACCTGTGTACACCCATGGCAACAATTATCAAAAACCAAGGACCAATTTCAAATGTGCTTGCACAGATTGGTAACTATGGTAACTTCATCGCTTACCTCGTAATGGGTATTCCCGCCGGTATGCTTATCTCTAAGTATGGCTATAAAAAAACCGCCCTTATCGGTCTTGTCGTAGGTAGTGTGGGTATCCTTATCCAGTGGATCAGCGGTCTGATGGATGTAGATAATAATCTTGGTCTTGTATTTGCTGTTTACCTGATTGGTGCTTTTATCGCCGGTCTGTGTATGTGTATCCTTAACTGCGTGGTTAACCCCATGCTGAACC
>ENA-UEPH01002949-UEPH01002949.1-human-gut-metagenome-genome-assembly--contig:-NODE-2949-length-11064-cov-5.535360_pt1 | contig 11064 bp, 6 predicted proteins | sample MGYA00242891_ERZ507898 | MGnify/ENA primary metagenome ERZ507898 (study PRJEB26167, sample SAMN06115411) | human gut metagenome | host: Homo sapiens | place: China:Guizhou | collected 2014-10-15... | reverse complement strand
AAATTCAATGCATTTACGTGTTCTAAAATGAGAACATTTTGCATAAAAAGAAACCCCATGCTGATTCTCCATGGGGTCTCCTGTAAAATGAAGGATTTATCACAAATGACGTTTTTACTGAATTGCCTTAAATGCCTCATCCAGATCCTCAATGATATCATCGATATTTTCTGTACCGATAGAAAGACGGATCGTGTTTGGCTTGATTCCCTGATCTAAAAGTTCTGCCTCATTGCACTCGGAATGTGTGGTGCTTGCCGGATGAATGGCAAGGGACTTCACATCTGCTACGTTTGCAAGCAGTGAGAACAGCTCAAGGTTATCGATGAATTCCTGTGCTTTTTCTGCACCACCCTTGATCTCAAATGTAAAGATAGAACCGCCACCATTCGGGAAATACTTCTTGTAGAGTGCCTGCTGCTCCGGGTCTTTGGAAATGGATGGATGGTTTACTTTTTCTACCTGTGGCTGGTTCTCTAAGTATTTAACAACCTTTAATGCATTCTCCACATGACGCTCTACGCGAAGGGAAAGCGTCTCTAATCCCTGCAGGAAGATAAATGCGTGTACCGGAGAAATAGTAGCACCTGTGTCACGCAGTAAAATTGCACGGATATAAGTAGCAAATGCTGCCGGTGCGCAGTCCTTTGCAAAGCTTACCCCATGGTAAGATACGTTTGGCTCTACCAGCCATGGCCACTTGCTGCTCTGTGTCCAGTCAAATTTTCCGCTGTCGATGATCACACCACCAATGGTAGTTCCGTGTCCACCTATGAACTTTGTAGCAGAACGTACCACAATATCTGCGCCGTGCTCAATGGGACGGATCAGGTACGGGGTGCCGAAGGTGTTATCGATGACCAGTGGCAGGCCGTGCTTGTGCGCGATGGCTGCAATGGCATCGATATCGGGGATATCGCTGTTGGGGTTGCCCAGAGTTTCCAGATAGACGGCCTTGGTGTTGGGCTGGATGGCATTCTCCACCTCAGCCAGATCGTGTGCATTGACAAAGGTAGTGGTGACACCGAACTGGGTCAGGGTGTGCTCCAGCAGGTTGTAGCTGCCGCCGTAGATGGTCTTCTGAGCCACGATGTGGTCACCGGCCTGTGCCAGTGCTTCGATGGTGTAGGTGATGGCAGCAGCACCGGAAGCGGTAGCCAGAGCAGCCACGCCGCCTTCCAGAGCAGCGATGCGCTTCTCGAACACATCCTGCGTAGAGTTGGTCAGACGGCCGTAGATGTTGCCTGCGTCTGCCAGGCCGAAGCGGTCTGCTGCGTGCTGGCTGTTGCGGAACACATAGGAAGTGGTCTGGTAGATAGGCACTGCACGGGAATCGGTTGCGGGATCGGCCTGCTCCTGGCCAACGTGAAGCTGCAGGGTCTCAAATTTATAGTTAGACATAGTATTTTACCTCTCTATTTGTACTTTTAGTATAATTTTCTGATACAAAAAATCCCGATGCGTGATACAAAAGCGCACCGGGCAAACACAATTCAAAGCGATTCTGTCAACGTCACATTCGGGTACACATTCGTGCACAGCAAGAGGGCATCGTACAGTTCACAGCCAGATGTTCTGCCCGGTCACCGTACATTCGCCCATAGCGGAAGTTTGCGTGCAGCAGGTCGTTCCAAATCAGCTTCATATCCGTGCCCTCCTTTCCGAAATAATTCTTTCCCACTCATCTACAAACCGGAGCCTCTATCTGCTCTGTGCCGGGAAGCAAAACCGTCGTTTTCTTTTTCCCACTAGGTTTGTGGATTTATTGTTTGCATTATATCCCCTCTTACCCAGTTTGTCAATGGGTTAATTCCAGTTTTTTTCAAATTGAGTTTTCTGCACGATGCGCAGCCCGCATTTGCAGCATCCCGTTGTGCAGTTCCAACAGGAGTAATACTTCTGCTTCTTCGGAAATTTTTATTTTTCCATTGATAAAACCTTAAAATTTTATTGTTATACTAAAGTTGTTCCTTGCAAACGCCCTGTAAATCGTTTATTATGATAGCGTTCTTTTTTATCATCAAAGGAGTTTTTCGATGCTGCATCGTTTCTTTCATTTTTTAAAGCAGAGCCTGCTCGTTGTTCTTTGCATCCTGCTGCTTGGCGGGCTGCTGGCAGGCGGCTGGTTCTTTTATCAGGGCAGACAGCTGTACCGCAGTGCCGCCAGCAGTTACCCAGTGGCTTCCATGTACGACGCCATCCGTGCCCGCGGGAGCTATACTTCCTACGATGCGCTGCCGCAGATCTATATTAACGCAGTCATCTGCACCGAGGACGAGCATTTTATGACCCACAAGGGCATCGACCCGGGGGCCATCGCCCGCGCCCTGCTGGCCGACCTGCGCACCCACTCGCTGGCCGAGGGTGGCAGCACCCTGACCCAGCAGCTTGCCAAGAACGAGCTGTTCACGCAGGACAAGCATCTGGCCCGCAAGGCTGCCGAGATGCTTGCTGCTTTTGATATTGAAAAGACCTACTCCAAGCAGCAGATCTTTGAGATGTACGCCAACACCATCTATTTTGGAAACGGCTGCTACGGCATCACACAGGCCGCCGAGGGGTACTTTGGCAAGGAACCGGCCCAGCTGACCGATGCCGAAGCGATCTATCTGGCGGGTATGCCCAACGCGCCTTCCACCTATGCCAGCAGCCCGGAGCTTGCCTTCAAGCGGATGCAGGTGGTGCTCAAGCGGATGGTCAAGTGCCGCGTGCTCACCCAGCAGCAGGCCGATGCCATTGCCGCAGATGCTGAAAACTTAACGGTTTAAACAAGACACCGCGCCCTGTCTGCTGCGGATCAGACAAGGCGCGGTGTTTTGTTTTGCGGTATTTGGTTTGGTAAAGGAGGAATCATGTTACCCGTTCAGGCGGTTGCGGCCCCGCCTGTCGGTAGCATTATCATACCAGAGAATTTCTGCGAAAGCATGTTATTTATATGAAGCTTTTATGAATTTACCGGTTCTTTGCCGCTGTCATGCTGTCACTCCGGGGCTTTCATGCTTTCCACCATGCTGATATGCCGCACATGCCGCCGCATGGCAAAGCACACCACAAAGGTGAACAGCATCGTCAATGCCACTGCCAGCAGATAGCTGCGGGGTGCAATGGTGCGGATGAACATGAGCTGATCCATTTCCACGGTTAGGATAATGAACCGGTGCAGCGGCACGCCCAGCAACAGGCCCACGCCGGAGCCGATGAGGGACAAAAGCTCGATCTCGCGGAAGATGTAGCGGTACACTTCTTTGTCATAGAAGCCCAGCACCTTGATAGTGGCAAGCTCCTTTTTTCGCTCGGCAAGGTTGACGCTGATCAGGTTGTACAGCACCACCGCCGCCAGCGCCGCCGCGCACACGATGATCAGCACCACCACGTAGTTCAGGCTGCCGATCAGGCTGCCGAACATGGAGGTGGTGTCCTCGGTGAAGCTGACGCTGCTCACATAGTTGCAGCCCAGCAGCTTTGTGCGCAGGGTGTTGTACTCCGCCTCGGTGGTACAGCCGGTCAGGCCGTAGACGGTGTTCCACTCCGGCGTGCTGCCCAGCAGGGCCTGCAGCTGCGCATTGGAGAGATACAGCCGGGTGAACATGTAGTTCTCAGTAATGCCGGTCAGCACCAGCGGCACGCGGCTCCCGTCTGCTGCCTCCACATAGAACGTATCGCCCACGCTCAGCCCCAGATTCAGGGCCGTTTTTTCGGTCAGGATCACGCTGTCCTCTTCAAAGGGAATGAGGTCGTGGCCCACCCGGGTGCGGAAGGTGAAGTATTCGGTCATCCGGGCATCGTCCTCCGCGCCTACGATGCTGACATCGGCGCTCCCGCCCTCTTCATTATAAAGGGTGGTGGACTTTGTGTAGAACGCGCCCCAGCTGCGGACCGCACTGCTGCTGTCCAGCGTGTCGGCAAGGCCCTGCTCCATGGTCAGCGCCTTTTCATCGCTGAGCGAGATGGTGAGATCGTTGTGGGTCAGCTGCCCGGACTGCTTGTCCACGATGGGCAGGATGGAATCCTGAATGCCAAAACCGATCAGCAGCAGCGCCGTGCAGCCTGCCACGCCCAGCACTGTCATGAAGAAGCGCTTTTTGTAGCGGAACAGGTTGCGGGCTGTGGTCTTTTGGGAGAAGCTCATGTGCTGCCACAGCGGGGTGATGTACTCCAAAAAGATGCGCTTGCCTGCCACCGGGGCCCGGGGCAGCAGCAAAGCTGCAGTCTTTTCCTTCAGGCTGGCACGGCAGGCGTTCCATGTAGCAAAACCGATGACGGCCGCGCTGATGGCCACACTGGCTGCCGCCATGCCGGGGTAAAAGTGCAGCGTAAAGGTGGACATGCTGAAGATCATCTGGTAGGCATACCAGATGATGAGCGGGAACACCACAAAACCGATGACCATGCCCACGATGCTGCCCAGCACGCTGGCGCTGAGGGCATAGAACAGATACTTGCCTGCGATCTTTGCGTTGGAGTAGCCCAGAGCTTTCAGAGTACCCAGCTGCAGGCGGTTCTCGTCCACCATGCGGGTCATGGTGGTGGTGGCCACCAGCGCCGCCACCAGGAAGAAGAACACCGGGAACACCCGTGCAATGGCATCCATGCGATCGGCATACTGCTCAAAGGTGACAAAGCTCATGGTGGAGCCGCGGTCCAGCACATACCACTCACCGCTCTTGATCTGGCTCACCTGTTCCTCGGCATCGTTCAGCTGGGCAAGGCCATCGGCCAACTGCTGTTCGGCATCGGCCTTCCGGCTCTCGTACTCCGCGCGGGAATCGGCCAGCTGCTGCACGCCGTCCCTGTATTCCTGCCAGCCCTCGTCCAGCCGAGTGCGAGCCGCATCGAACTGGGTGTAGGCTGTGGCCGTGCCAGTGGTCAGCTGCAGCTGCCCCTGCAGAAGCTTTACCTTCATCTGGCGCAATGCGGCTTTGGCTTCGGTCACCAGCTGCTCGTTGGAAAGGCTGGGCGAAGAGATCAGCCCCTGTGCATACATCTGGCGCTTGCCCTCGTCCAGCTGGGCCTGATAGCCGTTCAGCTGGCCGCTGATGTTGTCGTAAGCATCCTGCGCCTTCTGCAGGGCATCCCGCAGGTCGGTGTATTCCTCATCGGCGGGCTCGGCCTCGTCCAGCGCCTTCTGCGCGTTGTGCAGAGCCGTTTCCGCATAGCCCAGCAGCGGGTCGGCCACCTTTTTCAGGTTCACCAGCATCTCGATCTGCTGCAGCTGATCCTCAAATTCCAGCAGTTGTTCCTCGCCGCTCACCAGCTCGTCCGCACCGCCCTGCATGGTATCCGGCAGAGCCTTTTTGCTGGCGGCAAGCTCCGCTTCGCCCGCATCCAGCTGGGCTTTGGCGCTGTCCAGCTGTGCCTGTGCATCGGCCAGCTGCTGCTCTGCCTCCGCAAACTGACGGTCTGCTTCGGCTTTTTTGTCGTTGTACTCGGCCCGGGCATCGGCCAGCTCTGCACTGGCATCCTCGATCAGCTCCGCCCGCCGGGCTGTGCACTGTGCCCCGCTGATGGCCTTTACCCTTGCGGCTGTGTCATCCACCGCTGCCTGATACTCGTCCGAGTAATTATCATACAGACCGGCATTTTTTACCTTGAGATAGCACGCCGTATAATAATCCATGGTCAGGCTGCCTTCCGGCAGGAACACAATATCATCCAGCTGGCCGTCACCGGCGGTGCTGCTCTCCTTGTCCGTGGAAAAATGCTGCGGGTCCTGCACGGTGCCCACTACCGTGAACTGCTTCCGGCTCACATGTTCGGTGTCCTCCGGCAGGGTGAGCACCGTGCCCGGTTCCACCGGGTCGCCGTAGCCCATCACATGCACCACGCACTCATCCGGAGCCTCAGGCATCCGGCCCGAGAGCAGCACCAGACGGTTCATATTTTCTGCCGTGTCGGCCCCGGGGTCGGCGGGCAGCTGCTGCAGGCGCACCACCGCCGTCTCGCTCTGACCCTGCCACTGGGCCTCCATGTCCTGGTATTTTACCGCCTGTACGGCCTCCACGCCATCCACGGCGGCAAGGACGGCAATGTCCTCCTCCGAAAGGCCCAGTGTGGACAGCACCCGCAGGTCGAACACGTTCTGCTGCACGTAGTATTTCTGCCCGGCGATGCGCATGCTGGGCGCAAAACTCATCAGGCCGGTCAGCATCATCACGCCCAGCGCTACGATACCGAACAGCGAGACCATGCGGCTCAGGTTGTCCTTCATTTCCCGCAGGATGTTTTTACGATAACTTTTCAGCACAGCTCTCACCACTCAATCTCCTGCACCGGCACAGGGTGCTCGTTGACCTGATTGGAGACGATCTTACCGCTGCGCACCTGAATGATGCGGTCTGCCATCGCCGTCAGGGCGGTGTTGTGGGTAATAACGATCACCGTGCGGCCGGTGCGGCGGCAAGTATCCTGCAAAAGGGCCAGCACCTGCTTGCCGGTCTTGTAATCCAGTGCACCGGTGGGCTCGTCGCAGAGCAGCAGCTTGGGGTTTTTGGCCAGTGCGCGGGCAATGGACACCCGCTGCTGCTCGCCGCCGGAAAGCTGGGCCGGGAAGTTGTTCAGCCGCTCTCCCAGACCCACGCTGCGCAGGGTCTCTTTGGGGTCCAGCGGGTCGCGGCAGATCTCGCTGGCCAGCTCCACGTTCTCCAGTGCGGTCAGGTTCTGCACAAGGTTGTAGAACTGGAACACAAAGCCCACATCGTACCGGCGGTAGGTGGTCAGCTCTCTGGCGGTAAAGTGGCTCACGTTCTGGCCGTCCAGCCAGACGTTGCCCTCGTCGCAGCTGTCCATGCCGCCGAGGATGTTCAGCAGGGTGGTCTTACCTGCGCCGGAAGGCCCCACGATGATGCAGAACTCGCCTTTGTCCACATAAAAATTCAGGTGGTCTGCGGCGGCGATCTTCACACTGCCGGTCTGATAATATTTGCAAACGTCCTCAAACTCCACAAAATGCTCCATGGCGTTTTTTCCTTTCTATCGGGAATACATACTGTTTCAATTTAACTATAACATCTCCCGGCAGACTTTGCAAAGACATCTGCGCAAATTTTCAAAAACTTAACAACCGTATGCAGCCTTGCGCTCTCAGGCGTAGAAACCCTCTCAGTCATCGCTGTGTGATGCCAGCTCTCCCGAAGGGCGAGCTTTCGCATCTGACGGAAGGCGCAAAAAAGCTCCCCCTTTCGGGGGAGCTGTCGAGCGTATGCGAGACTGAGAGGGTTCATCTGTCAAGCGGTCAGCGCCCCACGATCAAATCGCGGCGGCAGCGCAGGCCCACGGTGAGGAAGGTGTTTTCGCCCAGTCGGCGCAGCACCACGCGGTCGGTGCCCTTCTGGCCCTCCACCAGCAGAGACAGGTTCAGGGTGGTGGAGCCCTTCTCGGTCTGGACCACCAGCGTGCTCACGCCCTCGTTCAGCAGGGTCTGCATGTCCTGCACGGTGGTGCGGAAGGTAGCAGAACCGGCGGGCACATCCAGCGTCAGCACGCTGTCCTTCTGGCGGGCAGTGTACAGCACTTCTCTGCCGAACAGGCCCTTGACGGTGTAACGTGCCTCGCTCTTTTTCGCCGCTGCATCTGCGGACGGGGCGGCCAGCTCATCGCCGGAGATCAGCATGATGTTGCCCTGAATGGGGTTTCCCTCCGGTGCGCCGTAGCCGCCGTAGGTGGGGTCCTTTTCGCCGATCGCCACATCGGCGCTGTGCAGGGCGATATCCCCCTGCACCATCTGCTCCTGCGGAGGCAGATAGCCTGCGGCAGCAGGGTCGTTGATGTCTGCCTCTGCGGCAAATGCGCCCACGCTCAGCATGGCGGCAGCACCCAGCACTGCTGCGGTGGTGGTGACGGTACGGACAAATTTATGGTTCAGTTTCATTTGGAATACCTCCGTTGACGGCGGTTTTGCACCGCACATTTTTGTTTTGTGGAAAACCATGGTCTGCCATGCGGTGTAATACAAAACCGCCGCATCTGTCTTATAAACGGATGCGGCGGCGGGATTATTGCAGCAGGCTATAAAAATTTTTTTGGAAGCTCTGCCGCCGGGGTCACTGGGCCTGTGCCGGTTCCCGGTTCAGGATCTCCATGAACTCCTCGCCGGTGATGGTCTCCTTCTGGTACAGATACTGTGCCAGCTCGTCCAGCTTGGCGCGGTTGTCGGTCAAAATCTGGACAGCCTTTTCGTGCTGGGCCTTGACCAGCCCCACCACCTTCTGGTCGATCTCGCGCTGGGTCTGGGCCGAGCAGGCCAGCGAGGTGTCGCCGCCCAGATACTGGTTGTTCACGGTCTCCAACGCCACCATGTCAAAGTCCTTGCTCATGCCGTAGCGGGTGAGCATGGCGCGGGCAAGCTTGGTGGCCTGCTCGATATCGTTGGAGGCACCGGTGGTGATGGATCGGAACACCACTTCCTCGGCGGCGCGTCCGCCGGTGAGGGTGGCGATCTTGTTTTCCAGCTCTTCCTTGCTCATCAGGTAGTGGTTGCCCTCGTCCACCTGCATGGTGTAGCCCAGTGCGCCGGAGGTGCGGGGGATAATGGTGATCTTCTGCACAGGGGCGGAGTTGGATTGCTTGGCCGCCACCAGTGCATGGCCGATCTCGTGGTAGGCCACGATGCACTTTTCCTTGTCGGTGAGGATAGAATTCTTCTTCTGGTAGCCTGCAATGACCACCTCGATGCTCTCCTCCAGATCGGCCTGCGTCACGCTCTTGCGGCCTGCACGCACAGCGCGCAGAGCTGCTTCGTTGACGATGTTGGCAAGTTCCGCACCGGATGCACCGGAAGCCATGCGGGCCACAGTGTTGAAGTCGATGCCCGGGGCCAGCGCCACCTTTTTGGCGTGCACTTTCAAAATCTCTTCGCGGCCCTTGAGGTCGGGCAGCTCCACCGGAACACGGCGGTCAAAACGTCCGGGACGTGTCAGGGCCGGGTCCAGAGAATCCGGGCGGTTGGTGGCCGCCAGAATGATAACACCGGTGTTGCCCTCAAAGCCGTCCATCTCGGTGAGCAGCTGGTTCAAAGTCTGCTCACGCTCGTCGTTGCCGCCGAGATTGCCGCTGTTGCGCTTCTGACCGATGGCATCGATCTCATCGATGAACACGATGCAGGGGGCCTTTTCCTTTGCCTGCCGGAACAGGTCGCGCACCTTGGATGCGCCCATGCCCACGAACATCTCCACGAACTCCGAGCCGGAAATGGAGAAGAAGGGCACATTGGATTCGCCTGCCACGGCCTTAGCCAGCATGGTCTTGCCGGTGCCCGGAGGGCCCACCAGCAGGATGCCCTTGGGCATGGATGCGCCAATGCTCTCGTACTTGCCGGGGTCGTGCAGGTAATCCACGATCTCCTGCAGGTTTTCCTTTGCTTCGTCCTCACCGGCCACATCCGCAAAGCGGATGCCGTGGGTGGACTGCACATAGACCTTGGCGTTGGACTTGCCCACGCCGCCGAACATCATGGACCCCGGGCCGCCGCCGGCCTTTTCCATCAGCTTTTTGTTCATCCGGTTGCCGATGAAGCTGAACAGCAGGATGGGCAGCACAAACCAGATCAGGAAATTGAGCATCGGCGACCCCTGCTCCACGATCTCGCTGGAAAACTGTGCTCCGGCATCATACAGGCGCTGGGTAAGCTCCGGGTCGTTCATCAGGCCGGTCTTGTAGACCTGCTTTTCCTCTTTATCGGTAAAAATGATCTGGTTGGATTCGATATCCACACGGCCGATGTTCTTTTCCTCGGTCATGGTCATAAAGGTACCGTAGTCCACTTCCTCCACCTGACGCTCGCTCATCCACGGCAGCAGCACAAGGTTGAGCAGCAGCAGGACCGCCAGCACGATGGCGTAGTAAATCGCCAGCGGCTTTTTGGAAGGTTTGACTTCTTTCATGGGGCAATTCCTCCTTTGGTTCCTGATGCAAGTAGTATAGCACAGTAAAACCGGGCGCAACAGCAATTCGAGCAGAACTTTCCAAAAACTTAGCAGTTTGTTAACAAAGGTTCCCTTTGCACACAAAAAGAGAGCAGCCGAAGCTGCTCTCTTTGGTTCAGCATGGGTTTACTGCTTGGGGAAAGCCCTTTCCCACACTTCAATGGTCTTGAACTTGGGCATCCAGCCTTCCGGCTTGAAGGTGCTCTCGCTCTTGGCATCCATGATGCCCTGTTCCACACACCACTGGGCTGCCTTGGCGGTGTCGGCATCTGCCACATCCGCAAAGGCCGGGGTGTTCACAGGTTCAGGTCTGCCTGCGGTGTTCCACACCAGCAGTGCCAGCTGGCCGCGGTTTGCGGGGATCTCTGCGCCCTCGGGCAGGATGTTGTGCAGGATCACCCGGGTAGTGATCTCGTAGCCGCCCCAGACTGCTGCGCCGCCCACCAGAACGGCTGCAACAGCGCCGCCTGCGCCGGAATCGCCGCCGGTAAAGTCGTCATCGCCGGGCACGACAGGAGGAGTGCCCACAGCGGTAATGGAGATGTACGAAGGTACAGGATTCGTCTCAGGATTCGTCTCAGTGTTCGGCACAGTGTAAGAAGTTGTGCCTTCTTCGTCCGTATAAGCAACCGTTGCACTTTCAGCATTCTCGCCGGTCTTCACCTCATAACCCTTGGCAGGATTCTGTTTGTAGACCAGTTTGCTCTCCACTACAGCGCCAGTGCCCTTGTTTTCCAGCACCACATCACCAGAGCAGGTGATTTCAGCATCACCGCCAATGGTTGCTCCTTCGTCTCGCTTACCAGAAATGGTCACGTCTGTTGCGCCAGTGATCGTCAGCTTGCCATCATGGAGTGCCGCAGCATTCTTACTTGTGATCTTCACTTCACCACTGCAATTGATGGACGAATCGAGGTAACTGCGCGAATCCCAGACAGCGCGCTGGTTTGCAGTGATCGTCACATTAGCCGCCTTGGTGATCACGACCGGGTCCCAAACTGCACCGCCATTCTGGCTGGTGATCTCCACATTACCGCTGCACTCAATCTCGGCTCTGCCATAGATGGTATAGTTGTTTCCATCTTCATCGGTGCCTGTACGGCCCTCACCATGGATGGTCACATTCTGTGCGCTCTGAACATCG
>ENA-UEPH01002940-UEPH01002940.1-human-gut-metagenome-genome-assembly--contig:-NODE-2940-length-11085-cov-3.744277_pt1 | contig 11085 bp, 15 predicted proteins | sample MGYA00242891_ERZ507898 | MGnify/ENA primary metagenome ERZ507898 (study PRJEB26167, sample SAMN06115411) | human gut metagenome | host: Homo sapiens | place: China:Guizhou | collected 2014-10-15... | reverse complement strand
ATGAGTGTTGTACTGGTAGCGTTTTCCAGTTGCACAAAAGATGACGAATCGAAATCGCCGTTCGATAATGTAACATATATCGAGCAGGCGAAAGTTCAGGATTACGATAACGTTGTTTTCAAAAAGACGATCACCGAACGACAGCGCTTCATATCGGCCGTATCCGCATATCCAGTAAATCAGGATGTCGAGGTGTCGTTCAAGGTGTCCCCGGAATTGGCAACAACATACAACAACCGCAACAACACCAAGTATGCAGTGCTGTCCAAGAATCACTACATACTTTCCGACACAAAGGCGACGATTCCGGCAGGTAAAGCACAAGCGCCGGATATTACCGTTGATTTTGTTGACCTGACGGCTGAGGACATGCAGATCGACGAAACTTTCCTGCTGCCCGTGACTATCGAAAGTGTATCGGGCGGCATATCCCTGCTCAATGGAGCCAAGACTATTTATTTCCTTGTCCGTCGTTCCTCAGCAATTACCACAGCGGCCAATCTCAAAGATAATTGGATTGAGGTACCGTCGTTCGACACGCCCGAGGGCGGCGCCTGCGTAAACGGGCTGAAAGCGATTACTTTTGAGCTGATCTTCCGCTCGTCAAACTGGAAATACGGCGGGCCGTTAAGTCCGGAGGTCGCCGAGAAACTGACGACGTTAATGGGTGTGGAACAATACTGTCTGCTGCGTGTCGGAGATACGAATTTCAAGTACAACCAAATTCAGTTCGACGGCTCGGGGGTCGGCGTCGGCAAATTCCCGGAAAAGAGCAACTCAAAACTGCTCGACGAGAATATCTGGTATCACGTCGCCGTAACCTATGACACGACCACGGGCCATGTGTGCATCTACGTCAATGGCAAGATTCAGAGCGAAACGTTCGTCAACCCGACCTCTTCGCCGATCAACCTGGCGATGCGTGCGCTCCATGCTCAAGACCCCGCGACCTATCCGAGTTTCAAGGCGGCGTACCAGTTCTTCATCGGCCGCTCCTACGAGGATACGACGCGGCAGTTATGCGGAGATATTTCAGAAGTCCGCATTTGGAGTGTCGCTCGAACGCCGGCGGAGATATGGCGCGATATGTACGATGTAGAGCAGCCGGCTACGAAATCGGAGCTACGTGCCTATTGGAAGTTCAACGAGGGCGAAGGCAATATCATCCATGATTATTCGCAATATGGCAACGATGCCCAATCCCACGTCGATCTGCTTTGGAACACGTCGATTGAAATTCCACAGTTAAACCGTGAATAACGAATAATAACAGTAGAAGTTATGAAAAAACCGAATATAGTAATCAATCTGTACCATGCCGTAATTACCGGGATTATGTTCGTTGCACTTACGGCCTGTAAGGAGAATTTCATCCGCAATGCTGGCGCTCTCCCGGCTACGGATGGTGAAAACTATGGTATATTACAGGATGCCGAAGTTACCGACAATGAAAAGTTGGTGTTGATACACGACGGCATAGTGACACCACAAATTCTTACCTATAAATTAATGAAGCCCGCAGAAAGGGCATTGACTGTTTATCTCACACCGGTTCTGGATGAAGAAACTACCGAGGAATGGAATGACGCTCAAGGTTTGAAAGACGTAACCGGTCAGGGAGGCATCATCTGGGCACGGCGTTACAAACCGTTCCCGGCAGAGAAGATATCGCTCAAAGAAGGCGACAAAATCATCATCGGTGCAAACGCGCTGAAAGGCGAACTATCCCTGACTCTCGATGTCACCAAACTGGACGAGGGCTGCTACTTGATTCCCGTAAAAGTTGTACCGGCAGATAATTTTACGACGAAGCCCGGCAGTGATATATTTTACTATCGTGTTCATGTCTTCAAGAAAGGAGAACAACCGACTTCCGACTGGAAAAAACCATTCATTTTCGCAGGCTTCGCCAATGTATCTGAAGTGCAGCCGCAAATCGTCCTTGAGTGGGAATGTCTGATGAGCGATTGGGATACGTTTGAAGATAAAAAAACGAATTGGTTTGACATCGTAAACCTGGTCGCTTCCGTCGTGCAGTACGACCCAGTGTCGGGGATGCCCAAGCTGTATAATAATGCGGATATGGCCCAAGTACTCCAGCACCGCGAAAAATACATCATGCCGATTCAAGCCCCTGGCATCAAGGTATGCCTGACGCTCAAAGGCGGCGGACAGGGCATCGGATTCTGCAATCTCAACGAGCAGCAGTGTGAAAGCCTTGTATCCCAAACCCAAATATTAATCGAGCAATACGGTTTGGACGGCGTATGCCTGTGGGACGAGGAATCGAACTATGGCAGTAATCCTGCGCTTCCGAATGTAGATCCTGCTTCTTATCCCCGTTTTATCAAGGCGTTACGCGAAGCAATGCCCGACAAGCTCATTACGCTTGTTGACATCGGGGAGCCGACGGCGAATTTCCATAATACAGTAGACGGCATCGAGGTCGGAAAGTACATAAACTACGCATGGACAGGAATAGAATTCGAGGGGTTAGACCCGTGGGGTGAAAACCCTTACGGATTAAAGCCGATTGCAGGATTGAAAAAGGAGCAATATGGGGGCCTTACCGTCGCAACGACACATAGAAGCATGTCCGAAGCGATGGAACCATCCTTTATATTCTATCAGGATATTGATGAAAATTACAATCCCATTGTCCCGAACTTGAAAAAGTTTTACGACGAATCGGAACTGTACCATACTTTCGCCACAACACAGATCAGCGCTTTTGCCCATACCTACGAAACTGAAACCGGCGGAAGTTGGTGGTCAACACTTACAGCATATTACCCGGGCTATATTATCGACTGGATGATGTTTTCCGGCCGATCAATTAGCTGCAATAGAAAAGAAGACGGCAAATTTAGTTTAGGAGGTTACATCAACAACTATTACATCCCGGACTGGAAATAATTCGAGTGGCACTACTGTGCAGTACATCATCATATTTTATTAAAAAACATTAAAAACCGCTAAATTTTCAACCAAAATGAAAGCACATCTTATTTATTCGATGGTCGCTGTGGGTATGCTCTTCGCATCGTGTGCGAACGAGGAACCTGCTCCGAATATGAAGGCTGACGAAGGTATTCAGCCCGTAACCCGTGCCCTGTCTTCGGCTACATTCCGCAAATCTCCTATTGCGATGGTGTATATCGAAGTCAATGACACCAATCCTCTCAACGCCGGTTCGTACAAATTGAGTAACGGCACCTCGTTTTTCGACATCGCGTGCATCTTCGCAGCGAACATCCGCGGCGTCAATGGACAGCCCGTACTGTACTTCAACGAGAACGTAAGCGCAATTATGGCAAACCCCGACAAGTATATCCGGCCGCTTCAGGACAAAGGCATCAAAGTCACGATGTCGATCTTAGGCGACCATACGGGGCTGGGCGTAGCCAATATGACGAATGCACAGGCTGACAACTTCGCACAGCAATTGGCCGACGCCGTTGCCCAATACGGGTTAGACGGTATCGACTTCGACGATGAGTACGCAGAGTACGGTACACGCGGGTATCCGGGTGTCAACAGTACCTCTTACAGCCGTGTCATTACCCAACTGCGTGATCTGATGCCGGCAGACAAGCTCATCACGGTTTTCGACTGGGGTAATACCTATACCCTTTCGACCGAGGCTATTGCTTGCATTGATTTCGCTTGGTTCGGAGTATTTGGTGACACCAGCTTTGGTTTGCCCACTTTCAGTATTCCGCTGTCGCGCTGGTCTTCACAAGCAATCAATCTTCGGGGTTACAACAATCCTCAGAACTTGCTTACTACTTCGAAGAGATCGAAAGATGACGGACGTGGGGCGATTGAGATGTACGACCTGCGGTCAACGAACACCGTTACTGCACTGAACGCTGTTGCTCGCGGAGCTTACGGCCTTGGTGTAACCTACGATGGTCAGTCTTATTCGAAAGACTGGTAAAATCTTTCTATGATGATGTCACTGCATAAGTAGTGCGCTTTGTGAGTGCCCGTACATCATCCGCAAGGGGATGTACGGGTTTATTTTATGATTTAAGCAGGAATTAATCGGTATTTAAACCGTGTAAAAAACCAATATCCAGCGGAACGAAAATAATGTCACTGTATAAGTAGTACGCTTTGTGAGTTGTAATTTTTTATACTGCGTGTCCCGTGGATATTGGTGTGTCAGTATCGGGTCGTGAACCCCAACTGAAGAACCCCGAACAGAATTTCTCCCGTCGATAAATGAATTATTTCACCTTTTCATGCTCCCTTTCTATGGCTGAAAAGTCATATAGGAAAGAGCTACACTTTCCCAAATTAGGCATAAAGATAGAAATAAAAATTGATTCTGACGGATACGAATATTTAATATAACCAAACATTTCCCTAATTAAGCTATAAAGAACAGTTGTGTAGCTTATATTCATGGTCTTAATTGATGTGCGATGCCCTATGATGGATAATCCATTAGCTGAATGTGAATTCATCCACTTGCTGAAAACATACGCTGACTCCGAACCAATGGAGCCGGAAAATATACTTTTGGAAGAAGCCTACAACCGCTTTATTGAACAGGTAGTCGAATTATCCGAACAGGCACGCTCATCCATAGACTTCCTGCGTTGCCTTAAAATAACCGAAATAACTCTTACGAAGATGAAACTTACAATCAAACCCACCTTGCACAAAATTCAGGCATTTTTCATTGATGCCGCGGTCAAGTATCTGAATTGCGAACGGGAGTTTCTGATGCTCAAGCTCAAATATCCGCAAATGGGCAGACAGAACGGCAAACAATATAAATCACCCCTCTACTGGTCGCGGACACCCACTGACCTCATGGAACTACTCGCGGCCATGCACGCTGCCGGCATTGTAAAAAAGATCGACGGGTCGGATGCGGAAATGACGTTGATGGTACAGTCCTTTGAAACGTTTTTTAACTGTCACATCAAGAATCCGGCACGGTGTCGGAACGCTGCCGTCAACCGGAAATTACGCCTTACGAAGTTTCTCGATTTCCTGAAAGGGGCTTTGACCAATATCAGCCAGCGATAAATCCCGTTCCGCCGAAAGCCCGCCGAAAAATGTGCGGGCTTTTTTATTCCTACCGATGTCGTTTGCGTCTTTTCCGGCGTTTTCGCTGCTGCTGGTATTCTTCTTCGGCCGCACCCCGATTGTTATTCAGAATATCGAACAGTGAGTTCGGATTGGCAGACCGTTTCTCCGGAGGCTTCTCGTCTTCATACAGCTCTTCCGCATCAGGACAAATGTCCTCCAGAAAATCGGGGTCATAATCTATACCCGGAATCAGCGGATATTCGCCCGTTGTATCGTCCGGTAATTCAACATGGGGCATCTCAAGAATCGGAACGGTCGAAACCCGGTCGATAGAATCCCTCTCGGTGAAATGTTGTTCAAGGATGTTTGCCGAGAACTCTTTGCCCAGCCGGGAACCGTTGGCCACCACACCCGATTCATGGTCGATAAATGTCGCTCCGTAAATGCGTCCGGCATCGTTGATGCGGAATACCGCGTCGATACGTTCCATTCGAAGCAGTTCCCGGAACTCCGACACGGAGGTCGTCGCTTTCATCGCTCCGGCCACCGCATCCCGTGTGTGGGAATAAAGCTCCTGCTCCTTGATCTTCACAGCGCAGCGTTCGTAATATCTTTTCAGGGCCTTATACCCCACGTCCTGCCCGATACGGCTGGATTTGATAGGCGTCCCGATCCGTTGTCCGTCGTCTGTCAGCGCCCCGTACATGATGCCCGCATAATCCCGCCCCTCGATCGTGCCGCAGCGTTCCTCGATGGAGATATTAAACACCTCCAGCAAGGTTCGCAGTTCCCCGAACGAAACGCATCTGTAGCGGTGCAGGCACGAGCGTACCCCGGAGGAAAGTTGTTGTTTCACGTCGCCGGCTTCATAATTTACCCTTCGCAGTTCAGGAGTGTCAGCTTTTTCTTCTCCCAACACCGCCGGCCGAAGATCGTATTTCGACTCTATTCACCGCAGGGTGTCCATCGAGCGGCGTGCCTCGAAGTCATGCGGAAGTTTCCGTCCCTCGCTGTCGATACGGAGCGACACGATATGCAGGTGGTCGCGGTCGATGTCGGTGTGTTTGAAGACGAAATACGGTTGTTCCCCATACCCCATTTTTTCCATGTAGACCTGCGCGATCTCGGAAAGCTGTGCGTCGGTCAGCTTGTCTTCCGGCGCCGGGTTCAGCGACACATGGAATACCATCTTCTTCGTTCGCTGGTTGACGTCGAGATAGGGCTGAAACGTCTCCATAGCACGGATCATATCGAGCCTTCCGTCTGAAGGCGTCGTCATCAGGGCGTTTTGGCAGAGGAGCAGGTAAGCCCTCTCCTTGTCGATCTTCTCCTTGTTGTAGAAAAGCGCCCCTGCGGGCGAGGAACCGGAAGTTATTCGTGCGACCATGCGGCGTACAGTTTTTCGGAAAGGGCGATTATCTGCTCGGAAAGGGCTTTGAGTTTCCGAGTTTCCTGCTCAAGAGCAAGCATCTGTTTGGGGATGGCGACGGTCGAAAAATGAGTATTCACAGCCCGGACAATCTGGTTATAATTGTTACCTATGCGTTGAAATTGCGCGTAAAACTTGTTCAGCAGCGTGATATACCGGGCCATCGTCGGGTCGGTTTTCACGATGCGGAATTCTTCGCCGAAGATGCGGCGAACGATAAAGCGGCTGCGGTTGCCACTCATTCCGGCCTCCTCCATCATTCGGCAAAAGTGCATGTTCTGTTCTTCGTTCAGGCGAAAGGAGTACTTGAAACTCCGCTTATCGTCATCATCATTCACATCCATAGTTCTTGTTTTAAGGTGGCGCGACTTGGGAGCGACACCGCAGCCCCGCAGGGCGAGCACCTTTGTCGGACAAACGCCAGTTTGTCGGACAAAGGTACAGCTCGCTACCGTCTCCGCGACGGTAAAACGCAATCGCAGAACAACTTGCGAAGCCCCATTATGCCAAAGGTCTGCGGGCAACATCCCGTACTGCAATGATACGACGGATTTCGAGGCTTTGCAAGACGCGTGAACGGCCTGGAGCGGTCTGGAGCGGCCAGCCGTCCGGTTCGCCAAAGAGGGGTATTATCTTCGGCCCGTGAGTGATTTCAGCGTTAGAAACCATTCAGCGGAAGAATGATTTCTCCGGCTGCTATCATTCAGTGACAGGGTGATTTCAGACTATGACTGATTTCAGTGTGAGGCTGATTTCAGCATGAAGTTGAAATCAATCGCTGAAATCAATCAGCGTGAGGTTGATTTCAGACATAGCGTGATTTCTCTGTGTGATAGATTTCACCATAAACTATATTCCTATGAAAGCAAAACAAGTATTCTTTTCCGTGTGCAGCCAAAAGGGTGGCGTGGGAAAATCGACGTTCACCGTACTATTGGCCAGTTGGCTCCATTACGTGTTGGGGCGTGATGTCCTGGTCGTCGATTGCGACGCTCCGCAGTGAAGTATCTCCGCACAGCGGGCGCGGGAGCTGGTCGTATTGGAAGGCAGCGAGTATTACAAACTGATGCTCTTACGTCAATTCAAGGCATCCCAACGTAAACTCTGGCCTGTATTGGAAACAACACCGGAGAAAGCCATGAGTGACGTTCGGCGATACCTCGACCAAACGCAGCGTTCTTTCGATCTGATTATGCTCGATATGCCGGGAACCGTATCCGCACCGGGAGTGTTCCGGGTGCTGGCGGAACTGGATTACATCTTCGTGCCGATGAAAGCCGACAAACTCGTGATGGAGAGTGCCGTGAGTTTCGCAAAGGCCGTAAATGAGCAGCTTGTGCAGAACCCGGACTACAACCTCCGGGGACTGCGGATGTTCTGGACGATGATCGACCGCCGGGAGCGAACACCTCTGTATGAACAATATGAAAAGGCACTTGACATTTTCCACCTCCCCCGGCTCAAGACCCAAATCCCGTATCGCAGCCGGTTCAACAAAGAGATCCTCGATGCAAAGGGCAGCATCGGACGCTCTACGCTCTTTCCGGCGGAGAAAACTTTTGCCCAGGAAGCGCAAATCGGTGCTTTGGCCCAAGAGATCCTTTCCATTTTCGAGGTATAATATGGCGAAGCAAAACAGAAGGCCCGAACTCGACGAACAAATGCTGCGGGACATCGTGAGCAGTCAGAGTCTTAACGGCTCTATCCTATCGGTCGCCGAGCAGGTCGCACACGGGCAGACATCCACATCTGCCCGGGAAGCACCTCCGTTGGCGGCTCCTGTAACGGAACCGCGACGACGGCGTATTCCCATTCCCGATTACACTTCGACCTTCTTACGCAACACCGAAGTCAAGCGCCGCAGTGTAATTTATACCTCCGAGGACTTGAAGCGCAAATTAGCACACATAGTCGATATGCTGGGAAACGGGGAACTGACCGTAACAGCGTATGTGGAAAATATTCTCCGCAACCACCTTGAGATATACGGCGAAGAGATAAACCGTCTTCACCGGGAACGAAATTTCAACAACCTAATCTAATACACATGATGACTGAATATGATTATTTTCTTTACGCCGGAGTTATTGCCGTCGTAATCCTGCTGATCTGGATTGCCGTCAACCTGCTGCTTTCTGCGAAGAACGATTCGGGGGAAGAAAGCGCATCGAAAATCCGCATCCGCATTCGCTACAAGAAGCAGCCCTCAAAAACTGATGAAGCATTGAGTTTCCTTGCGGAGAACTACATTGACCGTTACCTTCAAACGGGGTTCCTCGAAAGGCGTAAAGGTATCTACGTAAGTTACGACACCCAACAGAAGCTCCGGCGCATCATCAACCATTACAACATCGAGGGTGTGACTATAAGCCACTATGCCGACCGTATCATTCGGGAACATCTGACTATGTACGAGACGGAGATCGAAGAGTTGCTGCGCCAGCGTACTGAAGAACCCTTATAGCATGTCCGGAGTGCTTATCGTCGCTGCGTGTCTGGTCTTTGTAGTCCGTCTGCTGTTCCGGGGGCAGCTTGTGTCCCTGTTCATCCAGGGCTGCCGGGAAACGATACGCCGGCCGAAAAAGGCTCCTGCGTCGGAAGTGCAAGCAGCACCGCCTACGGTCCACGGTCCCGCATCTCTGATTGTAAAAAAATACTACGCGGACGGCCTGGAGCGGTCTGGAGCGGCCAAAACGGAAGAAGAGGTAGAAAAGGCACCGAAGCGTAATATATTTGCCGTCCAGCCCCCACAAGGGGGATTGCAAATGTGGGAAGACCCGAACTTTGCCATAGAGGATATTAATCCCGCAGTCAAAGATAAGGAGAAATCCAAAATCGAAAATGTCGATCCTGAAGTCCGCCGGATGATGGAGGAACTGACCGATGGTGAACCGGCAATGCCGGATGACTACACCGACGAAGAAAGGCAGGCTGTCGCCGGTTTTGACAGCAACGCCTTTATATAAACCGATTGTCTAACCCTAAACATGACGAGCTATGAGCAGCGTATTTGATTCGACGTGACTGAAATGACTGACTGAAAAGTGACCGACGGCCGCAGGCCGTTTGTTGGACGGTCTGCGGCTTTTGTTAATCTAAAAAACGCAGACGAATATGAAAAAGAAAATTATGATCCTGGGAGCCGCCGTAACCGCTGCTGCGAGCACTTTCGCTCAAGGCAACGGCACGGCGGGTATCTCGGAAGCTACACAGATGGTTGCGAGCTACTTCGAACCGCTCACACAACTGATCTACGCGGTAGGTGCCGTTGTAGGATTGATCGGTGGAATAAAGGTCTACCAAAAGTTCTCGTCGGGCGATCCGGACACTTCGAAAACCGCGGCCAGTTGGTTTGGAGCCTGTATTTTCCTGATCGTTGCCGCAACTGTCCTCCGCTCTTTCTTCCTCTAACGATGGCCGAATTCGGAGTTAATAAAGGCGTCGGGAAAGAGGTCGAATTCAAAGGGCTTACTACGCAGTACCTTTTCATCTTTGCAGGAGGTCTGATAGGAGTATTCATTCTGGTTGTCATTCTCAACCTGTCCGGCTTGAATAACTTTTCCTGTATCCTATTCGGAATCGTTGCCGGTTCTGTACTTGTCTGGGGAGTATTTCACCTGAACAACAAGTACGGGCCGCATGGGTTGATGAAACGCATGGCTCTCAAGCAGCACCCGCGACGCATTATTCACCGCCGGAGCATCCGGCGATTATTCAATCGTTAATTTTTCAATATGCGAGGAAAATTCAAAACATCCACTTTGGAGCGGAAATTTCCGCTTCTGGCCGTCGAAAACAACTGCATCATATCCAAAAACGGGGACATCACAGCCGCATTTCGCGTCGTCCTTCCCGAACTCTTCACCATCACGGGCGCCGAGTACGAGGCTATGCACGGAGCATGACTGAAAGCCCTGAAAGTCCTCCCGGACTTCACGATCGTTCACAAACAAGATTATTTTATCGAAGAGCGTTACCGTCCGGCGGCTGACAATGCAGACCATTCGTTTCTTTCGCAATCTTTCGAGCGGCACTTCTTCGAACGGCCTTTTCTCAAACACTCCTGTTATCTTTTCATTACAAAGACGACGCCCGAGCAGATGCGGCGGCAAAGCAATTTCTCCACGCTTTGTCGGGGCTACATTATCCCGAAAGAAATCCGGGACAAAGATGCCGTTTCACGTTTTCTCGATGCCATCGGGCAAATGGAAAGCATCCTGAACGATTCAGGATTGCTGCGTCTGGAACAAATGTCCGGAACGGAGATTGTCGGCTCGGAAGACCGCGCGGGACTTATCGCCCGGTACTTAGCCCTCTCCAATGACGACAAGATCGTCAACGAAGATATGCGGCTCGATGCCGGACACATGCGTATCGGCGACAAATGGATGACGATGCACACGCTGTCCGACCTGGATGCAATGCCCCAGAGCGTCGCTACGGATGCCCGCCATGAACGCCTCTCGACGGATCGCTCCGACTGCCGTTTATCCTTTGCCGCCCCGGTGGGGTTATTGCTCAACTGTTCGCACCTCTACAACCAGTACGTGCGACAAGAGGTCGTGTAAGTAATTGTTTAACAATCAAATGAAGTAACAAATATCATTCAG
>ENA-UEPH01002938-UEPH01002938.1-human-gut-metagenome-genome-assembly--contig:-NODE-2938-length-11093-cov-7.774964_pt1 | contig 11093 bp, 10 predicted proteins | sample MGYA00242891_ERZ507898 | MGnify/ENA primary metagenome ERZ507898 (study PRJEB26167, sample SAMN06115411) | human gut metagenome | host: Homo sapiens | place: China:Guizhou | collected 2014-10-15... | reverse complement strand
GATTATACTTCCAATCTGAAAATGGAAAAAGTTTAGTAAAGCAACTAATAAGATTAAAACTGCTACAATGCTAGTTATTGAGCTAAAGATGGTTATCATGTCAGAGTTGCCATTACTTTTTCCAATAGGAGAAACAATCAGGTCATAATCGCAATTAAACATTCGGTGAGTGACATTACTCTTTCTATACACTTCATTTAAATCTTTGGCTGTTCTGCCTTCATGAAGCAATCCGTAAGTATAAACGCCTGTCTGGTCATTATTACCGGTCATTTTAAATAATCCTTCACTATCGTTCAGAATGAGAACTTCAATTGTCCGCATGAAGTTCATACTGACATTGGCTGGAATATCTTTAATCACAGCCTGAATTGTGTATGAGATACCTCCGCTATCAGGAGTTGTTTTCGGAGAAGACCATATTTTGCTTGTCATCACCATACGTTTACCGATAGCCTCCTGATTATATGGAAATAATTTGCGTGCTGTACTTTCTGTTATTACTACCGCATTAGGAGTATAGGCTGCCACTCTCCACGAACCTGCCACAACAGTCGGAGTGAACAAACGATTAAAAAACGAGTCGACTTCTATGCATTCAAATGTATAGGGTAGTTTCTTTTCATCATTTGTATACACATCAAAAGGCCGTTGCCGTGCATAAGCAACTCTGGAATATGCTTCTACTTCATGTCCATATTCTTTTGTCAACTTCTCCGCCAATATTGCAGGAGTACCGGATAACATCCTACCTTCATCAGCTAAATTGATGTCTACCAAACGATGATAATTATTAAAACATTGGTCAACACTCTGCATATAGCGGCTACAATAGAAACAAATACTGAAGCATAGCAGTCCCACAGCCAAGCCTATGGTTGATATAAGATTTTGGGTTTTATATTTCATCAAATTGCGCAAAGCAACTTTTGAATAATGCTGTATCATTTTGTTTTCTTTTATTTTCTAATTCAAATATGGTTTTCCTATTCATTTTTGATAGACTCCACCGGATTAACTCTGGCAATCTTCAAGATACGGAACCAAATCGTTAGTGCCGTTATCATAGCAACAGATATAAAAATCCCTGTCCAGAACCAGAATCCACAGTTAAAGAATACCGTATATATTTGTTTCCATAGCTGTAACACTAGGTATACTAACGGAAAGGATAGAGCTGCGGTAACCATCAACAAAGTTATATACAAACGGGTAAACAACCAGATAATATGCGACATTCTGGCTCCATTTACTTTACGGATAGCCACTTCTTTCTGTCTACGTTCAGTATCGAGGGTAATGCTGGAATATACACCCAACAAGGTAATGATGATACTGACGATTGCGAAAAACAGGATAGTATCTTTCAGCATATATTCCATAGCCTGTATTTCATATAGGTCGTCTTGAAATGTACGAACCTGATACGATATATTCTCCGGAAGTACTTCACGACGGATTTTCTCAATCCACGGCAAGTTCATCACTTTCGGGTGTTGGCGTAAATACCAGATATCTGCTTTATTTCCTGCCAGGCGCGTACAGTGGATACGTGACTGTTGGCCTGCGCCAATACCGATTGCCTGTCCGTCTTTGGCATAACATACAGAATTGGATTGTGTATATTTTAAAGTGATTAAGGCAATGATTAAGTCGCGTTTTGCATCAGCCGGGATTTCCTTGTTCTGCGTAGGCATCTCTTTCAAAAGACTTTCATCGATCTTCAATTCGTTTCTTCCTTGTTCGAAAGTTACTCCGAATACATCTTTATGTTCGATAGGAGCCGGGCGGTATGCAGGATCTATCTTTATTACATTATAGGTTCCTTTTCTTTTATTCTTTAGAATCTCCAGTGCTTCGGGAGTGTAGTCAGGAGCAATGACACCGTCGGATACTTCACGGTTGATGATGCGTGCTGTTTCTTCGTCACAAGTGTCGGACAATGCGATAAAGTCTCCGTAAGACGACATACGGTCTGCTCCACGTGCACGGGCGTATGCTGTAGCCAATGGAGATAGTTTCATGTCATCGACAAAATAAATCTTCTTCAGCGTGTCGCTCATTTCTACCGCAACAGCAGCACCTGCAGGGCTGACATGTTTAAAAGAAGCGGCAGCCGGCAGTCCGGTAGCTTCTTTCAGTTCTTTCACTAGTTGCCAACTGTTGAATGCATCCAATAGATTGATATAACCGGGACGTCCATTCAACACTTCGATGGGGAGTTCGTCTTCTTTCATGAAGATACGGGCAGGCTTTTGGTTAGGGTTGCAGCCGTATTTCAGTTCGAGTTCGTTTGCCATTTTATTAATTATAAATTATGAGTTGCTAATTACAAATTGATAGCGACAAAATTACGAAAAAAAGATAAGCTCGCCTAGACTTGTATTGTAAAATAGTAACATGTAATTAGTATTTAGAATATTGTAATGGTTCAAAATACCTATAAATGGTGATTGCGATTTCGTGAAATATTCCGTTTCTTTGCACTCGCTAAATATAAATAGGTAAGATGGATAATTTACAAAAATATAAGCCGACTGATAAGATGATTGATCTTATCAGTGACAATTATTCCTTGTTGCAGGTAATGAGCCGTTTCGGGCTTTCGTTAGGGTTTGGAGATAAAACGGTAAAGGAGGTTTGTGAGCTGAATGGAGTAGATTGCCGTACTTTCCTGATTGTAGTTAATTTTATGGCTGAGGGCTTTTCTCGGTTAGATGGAGATAAAGATGATATTTCCATCCCTGCGTTGATTGATTATCTGCGGCAGGCACACATCTATTTTCTTGATTTTTCTCTTCCCGCCATCCGGCGCAAATTGATTGAAGCCATTGACTGCTCGCAGGACGATGTTGCTTTCCTTATTCTGAAGTTTTTTGATGAATATACCCGTGAAGTGCGTAAACATATGGATTATGAAGAGAAAACCGTATTTAAGTATGTGGATGCGCTAATAGCAGGAAATGCCCCGAAAAACTACCAGATCAGTACATTCTCCAAACATCACGACCAAGTGGGAGAGAAGTTGACCGAACTGAAGAATATCATTATTAAATATTGTCCGGCCAAAGCCAATGAGAATCTTCTGAATGCGGCGCTTTTTGATATTTATGCTTGTGAGGAGGGGCTGGAATCTCATTGCAAGATAGAGGACTATATTTTTGTTCCTGCTATTCTGAACCTGGAAAGGAGGATGATGGAAAATGAAAAATAATGAAGTTATCCGGATTGCAATTGCTGAGACTTCTGTAATTATTCGTGGCGGGCTGACTGCTGCGTTGAAGCGTCTTCCTAATGTGAAAGTGCAACCTATAGAGTTGCTTTCTATTGAGGCTCTGCATGACTGTGTCCGGACGCAGTGTCCTGATATGCTGATTGTCAATCCGGCTTTCGGTGATTATTTTGATATAGGTAAGTTTCGAGAGGAAACGTCCGGTAAGAAGATACGGGTGATAGCATTGGTCACTTCTTTTGTAGATGCCTCCTTGTTGAGCAAATATGATGAGTCTATTTCTATATTTGATGATTTGGAGAGATTGTCTAAGAAAATCTCCGGTTTGCTGAATGTTCCTTCTGAGGAAGAAGAATTGGAAAGTCAGGATGCGCTCAGCCAGCGGGAAAAGGAAATCGTCATCTGTGTGGTAAAAGGAATGACAAATAAAGAAATAGCGGAAAAGCTGTTTTTATCTATTCATACGGTTATCACGCATCGGAGAAATATTAGCAAAAAATTGCAAATACATAGTGCGGCGGGTTTGACTATTTATGCTATTGTAAATAAGCTGGTTACGCTGAATGATGTGAAGGGCTTATAGCAAGGGAAAGTGTTATAAAATATAAAACCGTTTGCGCACACGGAAATTATTCGTACCTTTGCAATGCAATTGGGAAATTGCTGTTAGTTTATAAGGTAAAAGAAAAAATGTAAGGTATTAGATTAAGTAAAGATTTAAGGTATTAAAATTTTTATTCAATAGGAAAGTTTTTATAGTTAGGTAAAAAGGATAACAATAGGTAAAGATGTTTTAGAGGTAAAAAAGAAGATTAGTTTTCAGGAAAAAATGAGGTACTATGGAAAAGCCTTTTGGCTTTTCTGATGCGGTGGCGAGTGATTCTATAAAAAAGAATTAACTCGTTTTTTTTATTGCTTGCGAATAAAATGGCAAAATATTGGGGCAGTAGATATTTCGGGGCAGTATAAAAACAAAATCCCGACGAAATCACTTCGGCAGGATCCTATTTCATTTTTACTTAAATGTGGCTACGTAATAAAATTATGACTAATTAATTCAATTCTGATACTGCAAAGATAGTGTATCTCAATATATGTCACAATCCCCTATATAAGGTATATTGCGTAGCTATTCTCATTATTTATAGTTATTGATGGCTGATTTTTCTACTTTTTCCCATTCATTTGTTTCAAAATCATATGATTTGATAACTTTTGCGGGGCAACCGGCACATATCGAATAGGGAGGGACGGAATGAGTGACTATACTTCCGGCAGCTACAACACAATGTTTTCCTAAAGTCACTCCCGGGAGAATGACTGAATTGGCACCTACCCATACATCATCCTCAATAACAACCGCTTGTGTGCTGACACCCTGTTCGTCAATTCTCTTTTCCACATTTTCATAATTATGATTGAGTCCTGTGACGGTTACATTCTGAGCAAGGTTGACGTGGTTGCCGATAGCGGCCGGACCAATGATTGTATTTCTTAATCCGATTCGTGTATAATCTCCGATGGTCAAGTCGCCGACTGCATTGTTGAGGCAGGAAAAATCCTCAACAACGGAATATCTTCCTAAGGAGAATCGGTTGAAGGGAGGGAGATCTTTGCGAACGCTTCGATAAATCACGGAGCCTTTACCTCGTTTAAGATATACGTAACCGAAGATACGTATCCACCAGTTAGGACGCGTTTTGACAGGATGCATGATGAATCGGTGAACGGCCTGTTTTAAACCGGAGTTTTCTTTAATTCGCTGCTTAAGTGTTTTTTTCTCCATATTGAGTGTCTTTTCTTCTTTTTGTCTTCTACCAGATAATCCGGAATCGCCAGACTGTATACAATGAATAAACCGAATAATATGCTCCACCAGCCAAATGATGACATCCAGTTATATGCTGTCATCAGTAAAGCATAGATACCGACGAAGATGCACAATTTCAGCGGAGAGGGTATCAATAGCTGCATAATCCGATTGAGGAAACTCCAGTTCCCTTCTAATAGAGAGGGGAACAAATAAGAGATCATTTTTCGGGGGCGTTTCCGATAAGGAGAGGTCGGATAGGATTCGCAGTAAACAATGGCTTCCGGCAGATAGTCGATATATATGTTCTGTCGAAGTAACTTCCGTTCGATATTGGTTTTGGAACTTTTCAGGTTTTTCTGTAACCATGCCAGATCAATAGCCATATTGGTTCCAAGCAAATTGGATGATAACCCGAATTGCGTATTGCCTGCCCTGTACAGGCTGTTTTTTATTTCATCACGCATCACTCGAAATTTGAAACGAAATCCCTTGCAGCCTTTTACGAGTGTATGTAGCTGGATTGCCTGTATTCCGGCATCATAAGCGTCGTAAATCTTGTCCAACAGTTGTGGGGACAGAGTACGGGCAGTATCAGGCAGGATAAGAGCCAAGTCGTAATGTTCTTTGTCTAAACTGTTGATACCTTGATATAGATCGTTGTATGTGATGAATTCGTAGGGTGATTCTTTCCCATATAAATCGGGAAGGGGACTGCTTTCACGAATAAGGATGGCGCAGCGATATTTTTTTTGAGCTTTAGGGTATGTGATATGTCTGAAATGTGAAGCGGTGGATAATATAAAAAGGTATAGAAACAGAATCCCTGTAAGGAAGAATGCCAGATCATCTATTATGTAGATATAAGAGTCCATCACTTAAAGGAAGTTATACGTTCTCTTTTTGAATAAATGCAGTAACTGTCTTTAGAATAATCTTTATATCCAGCCAGAAAGAAAATGTTTTGGCATAAGTGATATCCAATTGTTTACGTTCTTCAGCGGAAAGTTTGCCTGCTTCACCTCTTTTCTCTACCTGCCATAGACCAGTTAACCCGGCAGGACCTATGAAGCGGTCGATGTGTTCGTCGCTAGTCAGTAGTTCGGCTTCATAGAGTGGGAGAGGTCGATTGCCGACTATTGACATATCCCCTTTTAAAATATTAAAAAGCTGCGGTAACTCGTCGATACTGTATTTGCGGATAAAGCGTCCTATCTTTGTTATTCTCGGATCATTTTCCAGTTTAACAAAAGCATTGCTTTTCTCTTTGGATTTTTTGTGAATATAATCTTCTTCGGAGATAACGAAATCGTCGGATACTAAAAGAATTTCTTCTTCATCGCCTTCTTCATTCATGTCTGTATCGATGTCTTCTCCCCATATATCGGGCTCCTCTTCTTCCTGCTGGTATTGGTTAAGAGCATTGAAATCTTTCAGATGCTTGTCCGCGTCAGTATACATGGAACGGAATTTGAGAAAATCAAATATCTGATAGTTGCTTCCGACTCGTTTGGATTTATAAATGACTGCTCCTTTACTTTCCAAGCGAATGGCTAATGCGGTAAATATCAAAAGAGGGGAAAGACATAATATAGCCATTCCCGAAAATAATATATCAAAGATTCGTTTCCATAAAGGTAACCGGAAAGCTTTGATATTTTGTGCCTTGAGCTGGAGATCTTTTATTTTCTGCTCCTTGCGGCGTTTGAGAAAAGTTGATAAGTCTGTTAAGGCTTCATGAGTCATTTCAAATTTAATGGTATTGTTGATTCCGGCTTTCAGATATTGTGCCGCTTCTTCTTTAGACAACGAATCCATAACAAGTACCATGTAAAGTCCCGGATATTTCTTGCGCATATACCGGATATCTGCAATATCTTTGGAGAGGTCTACTTGTTCAAAAAATAGAGCTATATCATATTTTTTACGTATTTTGTCTACTGCTTTAATAGCTTTGCTACAATTTGGCACAGCATAAAATACCCCTACATTTAATTTGGAAAACAACTCTATCGTCTTGCTATCTCTACCTATATAAATAAAATATTGCATGTAGCAGCCTGGTATTAGTCAATAATCTTTTTGATTCGGACTTTGAGTTCCAATGGGTTGAATGGCTTTAATATGTAGTCTTCCGCGCCTTCTTCCAATAGTCTGATTCTTTCCGTCGTGCTTTCCTCACTGGATAACATGACAATAGGGATTGACTTGAATAATTCATTATTTTTCATGTATCTTAAGAACTCGTCTCCTGTCATGAGAGGCATGCGGATATCCGATATGATAAGATCGGGTATGTTGCCCTCGTTCAGCCATTCGATAGCTTTGATAGGATCTTCCCGATAGGTAAAATCATAATCTTTTCCTAAGTATACACCGGCTACTTTTCCAATTGTCGCTTTATCGTCGACTAGTAATATTTTCTTTTTCATACGAATAGACCTTTCTATCGCTTGCTTTGTTATCAGGTTTATAGATAAGTTTGTTGTTACATAAAATTTACAAGTAGTGCAAATATAGATATTATTTTAGAATAACACCTATATTTAAACAAATAAAATCAAATAAGTATGATAATAGGCTCCTATTTCAAACTTTAGTGATTTCTCCTATCAGACAAGAGTTCATTTTGTACCGAATGTCTTGGTTGGATAATCCGTGTCCCAGCAGAAACATCAGTTTCGTAATGGCGCATTCGGGGGTACTGTCATATCCGCTGATAACACCGGCTTCCAAAAGATGCATTCCTGTTTCATAACGTCCCATTTCCACAGCTCCGGACGCGCATTGGGTAATGTTGACAATGATGATTCCACGTTCTGTCGCTTCCTTTAGCTGGCGGATAAACCATTCTTTTTGCGGTGCATTTCCCGATCCGAAAGTCTTCATTACGACAGCCTTCAGTCCCGGAACATGAAGGAGGGAGGTCACGATACTTTCTTGAATGCCGGGAAAGAGCGTCAGAATAACGACATTGGTATCAAATAAATAATGTGGCTTTAACGGTTTTGTCGGATCGGGTTTGCGAATCAAGTTAGGCTCATATTTGATATGGATGCCTACCCGTGCTAATGGTGGGTAGTTGAAAGAACGAAATGCGTTGAAGTTTTCCGCATTGATTTTGGTTGTACGGTTGCCACGCATCAAATGATTTTCAAAAAATATGCAAACCTCAGGAACGATGGCTGTTCCGTCCGAGTTCTTGGCGGCAGCGATTTCAATGGCTGTGATAAGGTTTTCTTTTCCATCCGTCCGTAAAGTCCCGATAGGAAGCTGTGAACCTGTGAGGATGACAGGCTTGCTTAGGTTTTCGAGCATAAAACTTAATGCCGAAGCTGTGTAAGCCATAGTGTCCGTTCCGTGAAGAATGACAAAACCATCGAAATAGTCGTAATTATAATTGATAATCTTTACCAGTTTTGCCCAGTAAGCAGGTTCCATATCCGAAGAGTCGAGAGGTGGTTCGAATTGATAGGAAGAGATGCGGTAGTTGAATCTTTTTAATTCGGGTACATGCTTGAGTAGATGATCGAAGTTAAAGTTTTCTAAGGCACCAGTTTCCGGATTTTCTATCATTCCGATCGTTCCACCCGTGTAAATTAACAAAACGGAAGGGGTCTCTGCTCTCATAATTGTTGAACTACTGTTAAAATATTGGCAAAGATATGAAATAATTGTGATTTATGATTGATGAGTTTTCGAATAATTTTGTGGATTCCTCATTTGTATGAATAAGTTGTGGCGGGAAATCTAAAAAAGATGGTTGCTTCTTTTAGATTTCCCGCCATCTTTTTATAAAAGATGTAGGCAAAGCGTGAGAGAGGATTTAACGACTCAGAGTAAACTGCTGATCCACATCAATAAATCATTTCAGCCCAGCTTTTAATTTGAGTATTGCTTTCTCCGGATCTTTTTCTTCTTCAAGCAAAGTAACGAATCTGCTGCCTATGATTGCTCCGGAGGCGTGTTCGCAAGCAGCTTGAAAAGTCGCTTTATTGGAGATTCCGAACCCTACCATTAGCGGATTGTTGAGGTGCATATTCTCTATTTTTTTGAAATAGGCCCGCTTCTGCTCATTGAAATCCTGTTGTGCTCCGGTGGTTGCCGCTGATGAAACCATATAGATAAAACCATCCGTATGAGCATCGATTTCCCGCACGCGTTCTTCGCTGGTCTCCGGGGTAATAAGCATAATCACCTTGATACCATATCGTTCGGTGGTGATTCGGTATTGTTCCTGATAATCACGGAAAGGGAGATCAGGGATAATGACGCCGTCGATACCACATTCTACACATCTACGACAGAAATTTTCAAATCCGAATTGCATAATCGGATTTAAGTATCCCATTAATATCAATGGAATTTTCACATCCTTTCGAATATCCCGTAGTTGTTCAAAAAGAAGTTTTAAAGACATACCGTTGTGTAAAGCTTGAGCAGCGGCATTCTGAATGACAATGCCGTCCGCCATCGGGTCGCTGAAAGGGATTCCGATTTCGATCATGTCGACTCCGTTTTTTTCGAGAGTACGGATTACGTGAGCAGTACCTTCTAAAGTAGGATCACCGGCGCAGAAATAGATAGAAAGTATGTCTTTCTTATCGCTATTGAAAAGTTGATTGATTCTATTCATGATTATTGAGTTTTTTAATTATGATTTTAATTCATTTAGGAATGTTCGGATCCGGTCTGTATCTTTCTTTCCGGGTTTCACTTCAAAACGACTATTGAGGTCGTATCCGGCAAGGAGGGGATGGCTGAATCCCTTGAGAGAATGGGCGCTGCAGGAATGGATTCCTCCGCTTAATATAAAAGGTACGTGTCCTTTGTATGTATGCAATATATTCCAGTCAAATTGATTCCCCGAACCGCCATATTGTTCGCATTTAGTGTCGAACAGGAAAAAATCGCAAGTTTTCTCATATTCATATACCTTTGTCAAGTCTTTGGGTAGGGCTATCGAAAATGCTTTGATGATTTTCAGTCCCCTCTCTTGTAGTGACCGGCAATATTCCGGTGATTCCGTCCCATGCAGTTGTACATAGTCAAGCCCGAAACGGTCAGCATACATACTGACTGTCGGCTTATCTGCATTTACAAATACTCCGACACGCTTGGCGTGAATAGGAAGATAAGCGGGAAGTTCATAGATATATCTCGGAGATTTGGGATAAAAAATAAATCCCAGCATATCAATACCTTCGAGCGCTTCTACGTCCCGTATGTTTTCTGCTTCACACATTCCGCAAACTTTGATGATTTTTCCGTTGATCATAGGGGGCTGTTTTTAGGTGATTGGTTATTGCATTGCTTGCAGGAAATTCTGTAAGGTTTCTCCCGGATGTTCCGTTTTCATCAATGTTTCGCCGATCAGGAATCCGCGAAATCCGGCTGTCCGAAGACGTTTCACGATTTCAGGATTGGAGATGCCACTTTCTGATACCAATACAGAATCTTGGGGGAGTTGTTCGGCGAGACGGAAAGAGTTTTCCACATCCGTAAAGAAAGTTCCTAAATTACGGTTGTTGACGCCTATCATATCTATTTCCTTATTGATATATGATAGTTCTTCAGTGTTGTGAATTTCCAATAAGACCTCCAAACCCAGCGAGTGGGCTTTTTCTGTAAGCTCATTGCATTTGTCCTGTTCAAGTGCGGCTGCAATAAGAAGTATGGCATCTGCACCGACTATTCTCGCTTGATAAAGTTGGTAAGCGTCGATGATGAAGTCTTTCCTAAGAATGGGGATCTCTACCAAAGGGCGTGCAGTGCGGATGTCCTTCAGGCTTCCTCCGAAAAACTTCTCGTCGGTGAGAATAGAGAGGGCAGAGGCTCCTGCTGCTGCATAGGAGGGAACAATCTCTTCCGGGCATACTTCTTCCTTTATCCATCCTTTGGATGGAGATCGACGCTTAAATTCAGCGATAATACCCGATGCAGACGAGGCTAATGCCTGCTTCATAGAACGAGGGGTCGGAACTTCGCTGATACCTTCCTGTAATTGCTCGATGGAGATAGCCTGCTTTTGCAGGTCAACTTCAAATCGTT
>ENA-UEPH01002904-UEPH01002904.1-human-gut-metagenome-genome-assembly--contig:-NODE-2904-length-11216-cov-3.995152_pt1 | contig 11216 bp, 7 predicted proteins | sample MGYA00242891_ERZ507898 | MGnify/ENA primary metagenome ERZ507898 (study PRJEB26167, sample SAMN06115411) | human gut metagenome | host: Homo sapiens | place: China:Guizhou | collected 2014-10-15... | reverse complement strand
CCGGTTGATAAACCTCTTTGTCATATTTAACCGCGAACGCCTCGCTATCATTCTGTTTATTAAACTCATCACGCTGTTGGTGAATTTTTTTAAAGGCGTCTTCGCGGGTCATTTGCTTACCGTTTGCATCTTTTCCCCAATATGCATCCGCTGCTTTCTGCGCCGCCACCATTTGCTTATCAAGCGCTTTCACTTCCTTTTCCAGCGCAGGAATCGAGTTCTTCTGGGTATTCAACGCAGATTCAAGCTGACTAAAGCGATAATTGAAATCTTCGCTATTCACGATCAGATATTTATTATTCGTTTTGATATCGTCGACCACCCGCCCACGATCGCTGGCTGCCGCCTGAAAAGAGTAAAAGTTCACCGACCAGCCAGACGCGGGCGTTCCTTTACTGGTTAACATCGCCGAGAATTTCACCTGTTTATCTTTCGTCCAGGTCTGTTCGAGCAGCTCGTAATCTGCCAACTGACCGACCCAGGTATAGAGATCGTCACTGGAAGAGACATCGCCTTCCGCTGACCAGGTGGCCTGATTACCCTTAGCATCAAGATTTTTTAAGGTGATAGCATCAAGCTTGAGAATGCCGTGATACTGCTTTTTGAATTGATCTTTTAAGATATTTTCAGTTGGCGGTTCGCCATCTGCCCAGGCATTACCAGTCATCAACATAAGCAGTGCCGTGCCAACAATCCATTGCTTTTTCACCCGAAAACCCTCACGCGGAATAATTTATTCCGGTGATTATCATTAGGGTAATGAAAATTGGCAATGGACGTAAGTCTGAAGTGAAAAAGCCCCGGCACGATACCGGGGCGAGGTGATTAGTACTGATTGAAGATCTGCTGGATCTGCTGCGGATCTTTGGTTTGCGTCAGAGCAAGCTGCAGCAGAACGCGCGCTTTTTGCGGGTTCAGCGTGCCAGAGGCGACGAAGCCGTATTTCGCATCATCCACTTCAGCATCCTGAGTGGTAGCACCCGTCGGTACGCGGGAAGAACGCACTACTGCAGTGCCGTTTTTCGCGGCGGTTGCCAGGGTGTCGAACACGGATTTATACAGGTTACCATTACCCACACCAGCGCTAACGATGCCATCATAGCCCGCATCTACCAGTGCTTTAGCCGGAAGATCGGATGCGTTAGCGTAGTTATAAACGATGCCGACTTTCGGCAGCTCATTCAGCTTAGAGACATCGAATGGCGTATCGCTGGTGTGCTTACGTGCCGGGGTACGTTGGTAGTCAATCTTACCGTTGTGAATGTATCCCAGAGGACCGTAGTTAACAGACTTGAAGGTCGCTACGTCGGTGGTGTTGGTTTTGGTGACATCGCGACCGTCCAGTACGGTGTCGTTCATCACCACCAGCACGCCACGATTAGCGGAGGCTTTATCAGCTGCGGTCACTACCGCGTTATACAGGTTGAATGGACCGTCTGCGCTCATAGACGTGGACGGGCGCATTGCACCGACCATCACCACCGGTTTGTCGCATTTCACCGTCAGGTCGAGGAAGTAAGCGGTTTCTTCCATCGTGTCGGTACCGTGGGTAATGACGAAGCCGTCGGTTTTATCGCAGTCGGTGTTAATTTTTTTCGCCAGTGTCAGCCAGACATCATCGTTCATGTCCTGGGAGCCGATATTCACTACCTGCTCGCCTTTAACGTTCGCAATGTCCTTCAGTTGCGGCACCGCATTAACCAGATTTTCTACGCCAACTTTACCCGCTGTGTAGTTAGATTTGGTTGCGGAGTCACCACCACCGGCAATGGTCCCGCCGGTTGCTAAAATGGTGATATTGGGTAATGCCAATGCTGCACCACTAAAACCCATAACCAGTGCGGCAAGTGCCGTCTTTTTGAAAAACTCCATTTCATTCCTCCAGTTACGTGAACGCTACGCATTATCCCTTAGCTTTGTATGGGAAATTTGACGTTAAACAATTTACAACGTGAATATATTTTGGAGATCTACAAAGTTAGAGGCAGGTAACAAAACGAAGAATTAAACGGCATAAAAAAGTATTATGCCGTCTTAAAATAGAGGATTATTTTAAATTCCCGACCAGGGCTTTGCGGCTATCTTCCAGAGTCACAACGCGGCTACAAACATCTTTGCCAAACTGCTGGAAATCTTTTTCCTGCTTTTTCCACTCGGTTTGGATTGAGGATTGCAGCCCCCCCAGGCTTCCCAGCACATTCTGTAATGGGTTACCGCCGCTTTTCAGCACCGCTTTCGCGCCCATTTCATTAATGCTGTCCTGTAAAATTCCACCCATTGCCTGATTCACTAATTGCTGGCCTTCGGCGCGAACCTGATCAATGGCTTTATAGTGAAACGTCAGGCCATCGCTGCGCGTTTCGATAATGCGGTTCATCTGCTCTTTCAGCTGCGCATCAAGTTTGGTCAGACGGCTGCGCATTTTGCTGCTTTCGCCCATCTCCTGAACGATAATTTTATCCAGCGCAATACGGGCTTTCTCGACGCGGCTTTTCGCGCCTTCATCAATCCACGGCAGCGTGCTGCGTAGTTCAGCCTGATAATCCTTCGCCTGCTCGCGCTGGGCGGCATTCAGGGAATATTGCTTACCGTTATACATCACGTTGCCGTCTGGCGTGATCACCAGATTGCCGTTTTCGCCCTTCACCTGCACGGTTTGCGGGCTGACAATCACATCGTCACGCGGCGTGACGCTGCACTGGTAGTCGGCGTGAGCGGTCATTGCCGTCACTGAAAGTGCTGCCGCCAGCAGCATTTTGCGCATCATAGTCTTCCCTCAAGAACAAATCAGGCCAGCATTTGCTGGCCCCAGATTGATAACAAAGTGCGCGTTTTCCATGCCGGATGCGGCGTAAACGCCTTATCCCGCCTACTCGATCGTGCATCTTTCCAGGCCTGATAAGCGTAGCGCATCAGGCAGTTTTGCATTTGTCATCGCCCGTATGCTTTCTTAGTCCCACCAAACGTCGAAAAGTTCGCTGGTGCGTACCTCATCCAGTTTGCGCTCTTCCAGCCACTTACGCACAATCGCCTGATGTTCTTCGGTGCATTTGCCGATTTCCTGCATGCAGATCAGACCTTCCCAGGCCAGATAACCGCTGCCGTCAAAGGCCAGTTTGTTCGGTTCGATAACCTCGTTAATAAAGTCATCAACGGTTTTATCAATCTGTTCTTCCGATGTACCTTCCGGGAATCGCCATGCCACCGAAAATCCTAATTCCTGGAATTCGTCGATGTGCATTTTTTTACGCAGACGACGGCTACGGTTCTTTGCCATTATTTCACCCTCTCGAACATTAAGTCCCATACTCCGTGACCAAGACGATGACCACGTTGTTCAAATTTCGTCACCGGACGTGATGCCGGACGCGGTACGTAATCATTGCTCTCTGACAGGTTTTTATAACCGTCAATAGAAGACATCACTTCAAGCATATGTTCCGCATAAGGTTCCCAGTCGGTCGCCATATGGAATACCCCCCCCAGCTGCAGTTTGCTTTTTACCAGTTCGGCAAACGGCACCTGTACGATACGGCGTTTATTATGGCGCGCTTTGTGCCACGGGTCAGGGAAAAAGAGCTGCACCATGCGCAATGAATTGTCAGGAATCATTTTATGCAGCACTTCAACCGCATCGTGACACATCACTCGCAGGTTGCTTAAACCTTCTTCATGCGCAGAAGCCAGGCACGCACCAACGCCCGGTGAATGCACTTCAATGCCGAGGAAGTCCTGCTCAGGGCGATCTTTAGCCATTGCCACCAGCGACGCCCCCATGCCGAAACCAATCTCAAGCGTCACCGGCGCTTCACGGCCAAAAAGCGCGGGGAAATCCAGCATATCTTCGCTGAACTCAACGCCCATCACCGGCCAGTAGTTTTCCAGCGCATGTTCCTGGCCTTTGGTCAGTCGCCCCTGGCGGCGCACAAAACTACGGATACGGCGCAGTGGGCGGCCGTTTTCATCAAATTCCGGTGAAATGACGTCGTTTTTCATAAAGATTTAGTCGCTTGTGAAAGTGTTCTGAAAACGGGCATTATCCAAAGTTAGTTGCCGGATGCAAGCATGATAAGGCCGTGGCTGCGGAAAGTTCCGGTTTACACCCTGCCGTCGCTGTGCTGCAATCTTGCCCCCAACAACAGTGAATTCGGTGACCATGCAAGCGTCGCAATTTTCAGCCCAGGTTCTGGACTGGTACGATAAATACGGGCGGAAAACGCTGCCCTGGCAAATTGACAAGACGCCCTACAAAGTATGGCTCTCAGAAGTGATGTTGCAACAAACTCAGGTTGCGACCGTTATCCCCTATTTTGAACGCTTTATGGCGCGCTTCCCAACGGTGACCGATCTCGCCAATGCGCCGCTCGACGAAGTTCTCCACTTGTGGACCGGGCTTGGCTATTACGCCCGCGCGCGCAATCTGCATAAAGCGGCACAACAAGTGGCGACCTTACACGGCGGTAAATTCCCGGAAACCTTTGAAGAAGTCGCGGCGTTACCGGGCGTCGGGCGTTCCACCGCAGGCGCGATTCTCTCGCTTTCTCTGGGTAAGCACTTTCCGATTCTCGACGGTAACGTCAAACGCGTGCTGGCGCGCTGCTATGCTGTAAGCGGCTGGCCTGGGAAAAAAGAGGTCGAGAATAAACTATGGAGTTTGAGCGAGCAGGTGACGCCCGCGGTTGGCGTGGAACGGTTTAATCAGGCGATGATGGATTTGGGCGCGATGATTTGTACGCGCTCTAAGCCGAAATGTTCGCTCTGTCCGCTACAAAACGGATGTATTGCCGCCGCCAACAATAGCTGGTCGCTTTATCCGGGCAAAAAACCGAAACAGACGCTGCCAGAGCGCACCGGCTACTTTTTGCTGTTACAGCACGAAGATGAAGTATTGCTGGCGCAGCGTCCGCCGAGCGGATTGTGGGGCGGTTTATACTGTTTCCCGCAGTTTGCCGATGAAGAAAGTTTGCGGCAGTGGCTGGCGCAACGACAGATTTCTGCCGATAACCTGACGCAGCTGACCGCGTTTCGGCATACCTTCAGCCATTTCCACTTAGATATTGTGCCTATGTGGCTTCCCGTGTCGTCATTCACCGGCTGCATGGATGAAGGCAATGCGCTCTGGTATAACTTAGCGCAACCGCCGTCAGTTGGCCTGGCGGCTCCCGTGGAGCGTTTGTTACAGCAGTTACGCACTGGCGCGCCGGTTTAGCGCGTGAGTCGATAAAGAGGATGATTTATGAGCAGAACGATTTTTTGTACTTTCCTGCAACGTGAAGCAGAAGGTCAGGATTTTCAGCTGTACCCCGGCGAGCTGGGAAAACGCATCTATAACGAGATCTCCAAAGAAGCCTGGGCGCAGTGGCAGCACAAGCAAACCATGCTGATTAATGAAAAGAAACTCAACATGATGAATGCCGAGCACCGCAAGCTGCTTGAGCAGGAGATGGTCAACTTCCTGTTCGAGGGTAAAGAGGTGCATATCGAGGGCTATACGCCGGAAGATAAAAAATAAAAACAGTGCCGGAGCACGCCTCCGGCAACTTGCATAAAAACAAACACAACACGCACCCGGAATGATGAAAAAATATCTCGCGCTGGCTTTGATTGCGCCGTTGCTCATCTCCTGTTCGACGACCAAAAAAGGCGATACCTATAACGAAGCCTGGGTCAAAGATACCAACGGTTTTGATATTCTGATGGGGCAATTTGCCCACAATATTGAGAACATCTGGGGATTCAAAGAGGTGGTGATCGCCGGTCCTAAGGACTACGTGAAATACACCGATCAATATCAGACCCGCAGCCACATCAACTTCGATGACGGTACGATCACTATCGAAACCATCGCCGGGACAGAACCTGCCGCGCATCTGCGCCGGGCAATTATCAAAACGTTATTGATGGGTGACGATCCGAGTTCGGTCGATCTCTATTCCGACGTTGATGATATTACGATTTCGAAAGAACCTTTCCTTTACGGTCAGGTGGTGGACAACACCGGGCAGCCGATTCGCTGGGAAGGTCGCGCAAGCAACTTCGCGGATTATCTGCTGAAAAACCGTCTGAAGAGCCGCAGCAACGGGCTGCGTATCATCTACAGCGTCACCATTAACATGGTGCCGAACCACCTTGATAAACGTGCGCACAAATATCTCGGCATGGTCCGCCAGGCGTCACGGAAATATGGCGTTGATGAGTCGCTGATTCTGGCAATTATGCAGACCGAATCTTCCTTTAACCCGTATGCGGTCAGCCGTTCCGATGCGCTGGGATTAATGCAGGTGGTACAACATACTGCCGGGAAAGATGTGTTCCGCTCGCAGGGGAAATCCGGCACGCCGAGCCGCAGTTTCTTGTTTGATCCTGCCAGCAATATTGATACCGGCACCGCGTATCTGGCGATGCTGAACAATGTTTATCTCGGCGGAATTGATAACCCAACATCGCGGCGTTATGCCGTCATCACCGCCTATAACGGCGGCGCAGGCAGCGTGCTGCGAGTCTTTTCGAATGATAAGATTCAGGCTGCCAATATTATTAACACCATGACGCCGGGCGATGTTTATCAGACGCTGACGACCCGCCATCCTTCTGCGGAATCTCGCCGTTATCTTTATAAAGTGAATACCGCGCAAAAATCCTACCGCCGCCGATAATTCCACTAACCGCCCCTGACGATGCTCAGGGGCAAAAATGTTATCCACATCACAATTTCGTTTTGCAAATTGGGAATGTTTGCAATTATTTGCCACAGGTAACAAAAAACCAGTCCGCGAAGTTGATAGAATCGCATCATCTCGCACGGTCAAATGTGCTTTTTCAAACACTCATCCGCATCACGATGTGAGGAAATTAACATGAATCTTAAGCTGCAGCTGAAAATCCTCTCTTTTCTGCAGTTCTGTCTGTGGGGAAGTTGGCTGACGACCCTCGGCTCCTATATGTTTGTTACCCTGAAGTTTGACGGTGCTTCTATTGGCGCAGTTTATAGCTCACTGGGTATCGCCGCGGTCTTTATGCCTGCGCTGCTGGGGATTGTGGCCGACAAATGGTTAAGTGCGAAATGGGTCTATGCCATTTGCCACACCATTGGCGCTATCACGCTGTTCATGGCGGCACAGGTCACGACACCGGAGGCGATGTTCCTTGTGATATTGATTAACTCGTTTGCTTATATGCCAACGCTTGGGTTAATCAACACCATCTCTTACTATCGCCTGCAAAATGCCGGGATGGATATCGTTACTGACTTCCCGCCAATCCGTATCTGGGGCACCATCGGCTTTATCATGGCAATGTGGGTGGTGAGCCTGTCTGGCTTCGAATTAAGCCACATGCAGCTGTATATTGGCGCAGCACTTTCCGCCATTCTGGTTCTGTTTACCCTGACTCTGCCGCATATTCCGGTTGCTAAACAGCAAGCGAATCAGAGCTGGACAACCCTGCTGGGCCTCGATGCATTCGCGCTGTTTAAAAACAAGCGTATGGCAATCTTCTTCATCTTCTCAATGCTGCTTGGCGCGGAACTGCAGATTACCAACATGTTCGGTAACACCTTCCTGCACAGCTTCGACAAAGATCCGATGTTTGCCAGCAGCTTCATCGTGCAGCATGCGTCAATCATCATGTCAATTTCGCAGATCTCTGAAACCCTGTTCATTCTGACCATCCCGTTCTTCTTAAGCCGCTACGGCATTAAGAACGTAATGATGATCAGTATCGTGGCGTGGATCCTGCGTTTTGCGCTGTTTGCTTACGGTGACCCGACTCCGTTCGGCACCGTACTGTTGGTTCTGTCGATGATTGTTTACGGCTGCGCATTCGACTTCTTCAACATCTCTGGTTCGGTGTTTGTCGAAAAAGAAGTTAGCCCGGCAATTCGCGCCAGTGCGCAGGGGATGTTCCTGATGATGACTAACGGCTTCGGCTGTATCCTCGGCGGCATCGTGAGCGGTAAAGTGGTTGAGATGTACACCCAAAACGGCATTACCGACTGGCAGACCGTATGGCTGATTTTCGCAGGTTACTCCGTGGTTCTGGCCTTCGCGTTCATGGCGATGTTCAAATATAAACACGTTCGTGTCCCGACAGGCACACAGACGGTTAGCCACTAATTACGCAAAGAAAAACGGGTCGCCAGAAGGTGACCCGTTTTTTTTATTCTTACTTCAACACATAACCGTACAACCGCTTCACGCCATCCGCATCGGTTTCGCTATAAACACCTTGCAGCTCCGGCGAAAATCCCGGCAACAAATTCACCCCTTCTTCCAGTGCAAGGAAATAACGTTGAACCGCCCCACCCCAGACTTCCCCGGGTACCACGCAAAGCACGCCAGGTGGATAAGGCAACGCCCCTTCTGCCGCAATTCGCCCTTCGGCATCACGAATCCGCACCAACTCCACTTCACCGCGAATATAAGCGCTATGCGCATCCTGGGGATTCATCACCACTGACGGGAAACTCTGCTGGCGGAACATCGCTTTTTGTAGGTCTTTGACGTCGAAACTGACATACAGATCGTGCATCTCCTGACACAACTGGCGCAGGGTGTAGTCGCGATAGCGCACCGGATACTTGTTATAAACGCTCGGCAACACCTCAACCAGCGGCGAGTCATCCTCAATATGCTGTTCAAATTGCGCCAGCATCGCCACCAGTTGTGCCAGCTTCTCGTGGCTTTCCGCCGGAGTTAATAAGAACAGAATGGAGTTGAGATCGCACTTCTCCGGCACAATGCCGTTCTCACGCAGATAGTGCGCCAGAATCGTCGCCGGAACGCCAAAGTCGCTATATTCGCCGGTTTCGGCATCGATACCTGGTGTAGTGAGTAACAGCTTGCACGGATCAACAAAATACTGATCCGCGGCATATCCTTCAAAGCCGTGCCACTTCGCCCCCGGCTCAAAACTGAAAAAACGGCGGTCGCTGGCTAACACTGATGTCGGATAATCCTGCCACAATTTGCCATCAACAACGGGCGGGATAAACGGGCGGAACAGCTTACAGCGCGCAAGAATAGCCTTGCGCGCTTCAATCCCTATCTCAACACACTCAGCCCACAGCCGACGCCCACTCTCCCCTTCATGAATTTTGGCGTTAACGTCCAGCGCGGCAAACAGCGGATAGAACGGGCTGGTAGAAGCATGGAGCATAAAGGCATTATTCAACCGCTTATGCGGGCAAAAACGCGCCTGTCCGCGGATATGGTTATCTTTTTTATGGATCTGCGACGTCTGTGAGAATCCCGCCTGCTGTTTGTGCACCGACTGAGTCACAAAGATCCCCGGATCGTTTTCGTTAAGTTCTAACAGCAGCGGCGAGCTATCCGCCATCATCGGGATAAACTGTTCGTAACCGACCCACGCGGAATCAAACAGAATGTAATCACACAGATGCCCAACGGTATCGATCACCTGACGGGCGTTATAGACAGTGCCGTCATAGGTTCCCAGCTGAATAATCGCCAGGCGAAACGGGCGCGGCAACTCAGCTTTTTCTGGCGCAACGTCGCGAATTTGCTGGCGCAGATACTCTTCATTAAAACAGTGCGCATCAATACCGCCAATGAAACCAAACGGGTTGCGTGAAGCTTCCAGATAGACCGGCGTCGCCCCCGCCTGAATCAGCGCGCCGTGATGATTCGACTTATGGTTGTTACGGTCGAAGAGCACCAGATCGCCACGCGTTAACAGCGCATTCGTCACCACTTTATTCGCTGCCGATGTGCCGTTCAGCACAAAATAGGTTTTATCGGCATGAAAGACTTTGGCTGCGAATTTCTGCGCATCTTTCGCCGATCCTTCATGAATAAGCAGATCGCCCAATTTTACGTCAGCGTTACACATATCGGCGCGAAAGACGTTCTCACCAAAGAAATCGTAAAAATGGCGTCCGGCAGGATGCTTTTTAAAAAACGCACCATGTTGATGTCCAGGGCAAGCAAAGGTGCTATTACCCATCTCAACGTACTGCGTCAGCGTGTCATAAAACGGTGGCAGCAAATTCTCTTCATACTGACAGGCTGCGGATTCCAGCTCCAGCCACTGCTGCTCGTTGCCGTTGATTACCGCCGTAACGCCCGCAGGTAATTCAACAGCATGTTCGGAATACAAAAACACCGGTAGATGAAAACCGGTGCGCTTAAGCAACGCAAGAATGCCACTGCGACTATCCGCAGCGGTAATGACGACTGCCGCGACGTCCGTAAAATCAGTATCTCCCAACGCCACCACGCGGCGATGAGTAGAAAGTCGGGATACCAGTTCACTACTGGCGGCAATATTCATTGATTTCATAAGCGCAAAACCCGTTTAGGGGAAGTAAGAATACCGGACAAGGTGGAAAACCCTGCCCCATGAGATATGGGTCAAACTGGTCACCAGCTCCGACCGCCAGACATCAGTAAAAGCAGAAACGCTCTGATTTCACTGTTGTCCTGCAGTGAGCGTGCGTTAACTTCACCGCATGAGCAGTAACATAGAAAGGGAAACGTTTCGCGCGAAACGGCGATAAGCGAGAGAATGTAAGGAGGTGGCGTGCATCGGGCAAACTCCGTACAGAGAGGAGAAAATTCGCGCAATCATGGCACCTTTCGCTAAAGCGTGCAAGCCAGGACTTTGCGAACAAACAAGCCATCGACGGCACCAAACGGTCATAATAAGAAAATCAAACAATACAGTTAACAGGAACTCTTGTGGTCATCGGCCCTTTTATCAACGCTAGTGCAGTCTTACTGGGTGGCGTTCTCGGCGCACTGCTCAGCCAACGCTTACCGGAACGTATCCGCGTCTCCATGACATCAATTTTTGGTCTGGCATCGCTGGGGATTGGTATTTTACTGGTGGTGAAATGCGCCAACCTTCCGGCGATGGTTTTAGCAACCTTACTCGGAGCTTTAATCGGCGAAATTTGTCTGCTGGAAAAAGGCGTCAATACAGCGGTCGCCAAAGCACAAAATCTGTTTCGTCACTCACGTAAGAAGCCAGCGCATGAATCTTTTATTCAGAATTATGTCGCGATTATTGTCCTGTTTTGCGCCAGCGGCACCGGGATCTTCGGGGCGATGAACGAAGGGATGACCGGCGATCCGAGTATTTTAATCGCCAAGTCATTTCTTGATTTCTTTACGGCGATGATCTTCGCCTACTTTCTGAGCCATTTTGTTGACTCCCGATTTGAAAAGACTTGTCGTATAAGATTTCTCAGGCATTTC
>ENA-UEPH01002894-UEPH01002894.1-human-gut-metagenome-genome-assembly--contig:-NODE-2894-length-11268-cov-5.464391_pt1 | contig 11268 bp, 7 predicted proteins | sample MGYA00242891_ERZ507898 | MGnify/ENA primary metagenome ERZ507898 (study PRJEB26167, sample SAMN06115411) | human gut metagenome | host: Homo sapiens | place: China:Guizhou | collected 2014-10-15... | reverse complement strand
GTGAATAATTCTCCTGCGATATAGTTTACGTTCTTTTTAAGTTCTCTTCTACTTGCCATAATATTTACATTTAATGGTGAATAATAAAAATTACTTGGGGTAAAGATAGGGACTTTCTTTGATTCTAGCGAATAAATGGATTGAATTTTTTCTTTTTACTATTTGCTCTCTAAGTGTATCCTGCTTGGATATACAATTGATTAATCAACCGGATTTTGAAATATTGAATTAAAATTGAACAGATTTGAATGAAATTTAGTCAAACGGGGAATTGCCTCGACAAGGATGAGGTATTTTATTTATTACTGTTCCCTTTTGAATGATTATAGTACTTTTTCCCTTTTGAAAAGAATTATCTTTGAATAATTACTTGGAAATAAGATTTTTAATAGCTATAATTAATTAAATGAAAAACAATGGATTTAGATTTATCTAAAAGAAGTAAGCCCTGTTTTAAGAAAAATAGGATGATGTCAATGGGAAAAGTAAAGAATCCTTTTTTAAAGCTTTGTGGTATTGGGTTGTTGACAGTAATATGTATTTCTGTTAAAGCCCAAAAAGTAAACTTTACAGTGAATTCGAAAACTGGAGCCATACAATCAATGAATATTGATAATGATAAACAGAATATGAATTGGCTGATAGCAACAGATGGTAGCCAATATCCTTGGATAAAGGAGAATTATGGTTGGGGACTTGGCTATTTCACTGAGGTGAGAAGAAATCAGAAAAACAAGTTGTTTTGGAATCTTCCTGCCAGTATAAAGCAGGATGGGAGAGAAGTTACTTATCGAGTTGGAGATATATGTATCCTTGTAGAAAGGAGTATGAGAGGAGAAGATTTAATAGAAGAGTATACTTTCCAAAATGATGGAACAGAGGAAATACTTTTATCGGATATAGGCATCTATACTCCATTCAATGATAACTATCCAGGGGCACAAACTTGTATAAATATGCGGGCTAATGCTCATATATGGGAGGGTGATAATGCAGCTTATGTAAACGCGATACGTATGGGGGGATATGCTCCACATTTGGGACTGGTTTTGAGGGAAGGCGAAATTAAAAGTTATGAAATATCAGAGCGTGATAGAAATAAGGGTAACTCTCATACAAGGGGAATTATTTCTTTGAATCTTCCGGATATGAAATTGATGCCGGGTGATGAACAAGTATTTTCGTGGTATATCTTTTCGCATAAAGGTGAAGATGATTTTCGTCAAAAGTTATTGGAAAGAGAGAGTGTTTGGGTATCTTGCAACAAGTATGTATTTGAGAAAGGAGAAACTGCCCTTGTGAAAATATCAGGTGGGCAGATGGTAAAAGGCTGTATGCTTAAAAAGAATGATGTCACTATTCCTATGAAAAAACAAGGAACAGCATGGTATGCTGAAGTAGTAATGGATCAGTTAGGAGAAGTGCGTTTTGATATACTATATGGCACAGGGAAAAAAACTCATGCAAATTGTTTGGTGATTAGTAGTGTGGATGATTTGATTAAAAAACGAGTAGAGTTTATAGTTGCAAATCAACAGATGAAAAGTTCGAATACGCGTAGAGATGCTTATATGGTTTATGATAATGAAAAGAATGAAATATATCTGAATAATACGCATAACTGTAATCCGGTTGACAGGGATGAAGGTGCTGAAAGAGTCGGTATGGGGGTACTTTTAGCAAAGTATTATCAATTGCATCCTGTTGCTGAAGTAAAGGCATCTTTATTGCGATATGCAAGTTTTTTGCGTAATAGATTGCAAGATGCTGACTATAAGACTTTCTCTTCAGTCGATCAGAAGGGACGTAACAGGGCGTACAATTATGTATGGGTAGCGGATTTTTATTTCCAGATGTATAAAATAACCAATGACAAACAATATGCTAAACATGGTTATATGACTTTGCGGTCTATGTTCAAACAGTTCGGACATGGTTTTTATGCCATAGGTATACCGGTTCGCTTAGGACTGCAAACTTTAAAAAATGCTGATATGCAAAGAGAATATCAAGAGTTGGAGAATGATTATATTGCGGTTGGTGATACTTTTTTGAAAAATGGTTTGAATTATCCGGCTAGTGAAGTAAACTACGAACAAGCCATTGTAGCTCCATCAGTCATGTTCTTGCTTCAACTTTATATGGAAACCGGAAGGCAGAAATATTTGGATGGGGCAAAGATTCAAATGCCTGTATTGGAAGCTTTCAATGGCAAACAACCCAGTTATCATTTGAATGAAATAGCTGTTCGTCATTGGGATGGTTATTGGTTTGGTAAGCGGGAAATGTGGGGAGATACTTTTCCACACTATTGGAGTACATTGTCAGGAGCTGCTTTTTATCTTTATTCGCAATGTACGGGAGATCATTCATATAAAGAGCGTGCAGAGAATATTGTGAGAAATAATCTGTGTTTATTCTTTGAAGATGGAAAAGCTTCTTGCGCCTATATTTATCCAAATAAGGTTAACGGAGTAAAGGGCGGATTCTACGATCCATATGCAAATGATCAGGATTGGGCTTTAGTTTATTATTTGCTTGTACAAAATGGTATATATTAACGAATAATGGAATCGTTAAATACAGAAAGCTTAATAGGGTAACTTTTTGTGATCGATGCAAAATGAAAAGCCAGTCAACATTTAAATAGTTAACTGGCTTTTTCTAATACACTTTGCTTTCTTATTTATTGTGGTTTTCCGTAAGCAGCAAATTCATAAATGCCATCTGCCCACATTGCAGAATTGTTTTTATGTACATTGACAACACCGTATACGCGGAGCCGTAAATATCTGTAGAGCGACGGATCTTCAATATTCAGAATTAGAAATCCTACCTGCCAGTTTAATTTGCCGTCTACGAGCATTTTATAACTTTTTCCATCCCGGCTTCCTTCAATGGTATATTTGTAGGCAGCCTCGGAACCGTTAACCAATCTTGTCGAAAGATTAATCTCAGAAATCACGGCTTCTTTCTGCATATCTATGGTAAACATATAAGGAGAACCTGTAGCAGCATTTGAACTTTTCTGGAAATAAGTAGAAGATTCAGTACAAGCTCCATCCGTGATACAATCAGCTTTAATTCCTCTCGCTCCTGGGACAGCGGCTGTCACCGGTACATTTAATGTCAGGTTTTTACCGTTCTGAACAGGGATAATACCATATTTGTCACTAAATTCCAGGTATCTGTAATAATCCATCGAAGCATATCCTTTGTTAAATGCGGCTATTGAAATTCTCGGGAAATTGCCAGCCGGAGTTTTATATTTTCGTTGCGCTCCCCAGTGGTAACTCCATACTCCGCAGGTTTTTCCAACTGTACTGATTCTGTTAAACTGTGCATCAAAAGTAGAATTATTGCCAATTTCTCTCATAGGTGTCCATTCGCCTCCTAAATCAGCGGCAGATGTATACATGGTTTGACTCGGATACCATCCGGAAGCCTTTGAACTGAAGAAATAATATTCTCCGTCTTTTTTGATGATTGCAGGAGTTTCCCGATGTAGTCCTTTACATATTGTATTAACTAATAAAACAGGCTTAGTCCATGAAGGGTCTAGCTTATAGATGTTTATATCTCTGTTCATATTTGTAGCTGAAAGGAGATAAGCTGTACCGTCATCATCAATGAAAAGAGATTGATCTCTAGAGTCATAGCCCAATGGTCGTTCCATAGTGCCTACTTCGAGCTCGCCTTTGGGAGTTATTTGTGCCAGATAGATTTTAGCTGCAACATATCCACTTTGATCTTCATAATGTGCTGAAAGTACTACCTTACCGGTTTTTGCGTTATATCGGAAAGCAATACCCTCAAATTTTACATTTGGGTAAAAAGCCAGTTCACGGGAAGTACTCCAACTACCATTGAGCCCTGTCGGAGAAAAGCTTTCTGTAGCTAGCCATCCTTTGAGTGTTTGTCCATCTACTTCCTTTTCAACGTTTTCCATTTTATAAGAGAAATAAAGCTCCCCAATTTTCATACCCTGAGGTTTTTGGGCAGATTCTTTGGTGATATATTTTCCGTTTAGATTATCATAAACTTTAGTTTCGCCGTTAGGGGTGAAGGTTGTTGCTTGTTGAGAAGCGGACGTGGCTATTTTCTTCCCCTCTTTAAATGCTTCTACATGGTAGGTAAAAGTTTTATCTGCTTTCAGATTATAATCATCGTATGTATTTCCTTTAGCTTCTCCAATACAATTTCCATCCCGGTAGATTCTATAAAGGTCAGCGTCCTCTCGTTGCATCCAATTCAGTTTTACATTGTTGACAGCTTTTTCACCGACAAGTTTGAATACAGTGGCAGTGGCTGCCCAGATATCTGTTGTTATAACTTCTTTCGATTGAGTTGCGAAAGCTGGTTGCAAAGACAGACTACATAGATATATAAATATGAATAAAAAACTATTTTTTGCCTGTTGGCTTTTTATGTTCATAATGTAACAAATTTAATTTATCAGAATTACATATGAGAAATTTATTGGGCTTTCATCTGTTTTAGATTATTAGCCTTGTAGGCATCAGAGAATATATCTGCTTCCTTATATTTATATTTATTGGAATCGAAATATACTGCAAAATCTTGCATTAACTTCTTGGATAGTTCAGTAAGATATAAATTACTTCCGGCAAATGTATTTGAACCGGAAACTGTAACATACTTCTTATCTTTCAGATTTTGTATCTGATAATAACCATCTTCCTGTAGGTTGAACACCCAGCATTGAGCATCATCTTTCTTCTCGGGATTCAGGCGTAAAGTTCCGAACAGTGATTCCAAAAACTTTCCGGTTTTGGTATCTTTTATTTTATATACGTTGGGTATATTAGTCTTTATAAACTCCAGACTTAGATTGATGTCATCATCATCATCCGCTATACTGAAACCATTGGCAGGTTTAGACACTAAACGATCAGAGGTCTTTTCTAATAATGAGTATATATTACCGGGTATGATTTCTGCAGCTCTTTTATAGCGATACATACTATTAAACACGGTTAAATCCCATTGATCATACCATTTTACGACAGGATAGCCTGAGCGCATACTAATGGGCAACCACACATGATGAGACTTTCCTACATCCTTAGAGTTCCAACGGTCACCCATGTATATATAAGCTTTTTCTTTACCCTCCACTTTAAATACATAACAGCTTTGTGAGTTGTAAGTAACTTGTTTGAGTTTATCTACAGCAAAATTGTTCCCTGTTGTCCAGTTCCCCAGTATATCAGTACTGTAGGCACTTCTCCCGGGATTGGGTTCCCAGCCTGTGCAACCGGAAAACAATCCAAAATACATATCCCCAACCTTAAAAATAGCGGGTGCCTCATATTTAAGTCCCTTTAAAATTTTAGTTTCTGTTGGAGTCGGCTCCAGATAATCGTCTCTAAGTAATGCAATATTCATGTTGGTATTCATATCCGTAGAACAGAAATGATATGCTTTTCCGTCTGTATCTACGAATAACGTCTGATCACGGGACTCGTTTTTATTAGGGCGAAATGTTTTGTAAAGTACATAAGGCCCCATTATTTTATCGCTTGTTGCTACACAAACACGTGCAGCTCCATATCCATCTCCACTTTCCCAATGGCTCCACATTACCCATTTCTTAGTTTGGGGATTATAAATTACTTTGGGACGTTCGAACAAACGTCCCTGCGATATATCATTCATGTCTTCTCTGGCTTCACCTGTCGTTTTCATCGACAACCCCAGCCGTTTCCAGTTGTATAAGTCTTTAGATTGATAACAACTTACCCCATTTGATTTAAAACCTGTACGATCTTCTCCAAACCAATAATAAGTTCCTTTTTCGTAAACGACACATCCACCGTGTGCGTTAATTTGCTCCCCATCTATGTCATTCCACAAAACACCCGGACTGATCTGGGTGTTTTGTGAAAAAATAGAGGTGAATGAGAACATAAAGCAGATAAATAGAGTTATTCTCATGTTTTCGTTATTTTAGTCTTCAATATTAATAGTTATTTCGGGCTGTGCAGGGGCATAGGCTCCAGATTCGTCAATTGTGAAATATTCCACATCAGCAGTATTATCTATAAAACCGAATTTGGGCGAGTATGTACGTGATGTGCCGGTCAGTTTAGCGTTGTCTACACGGACAGCTCCGATATCATTTCCCCATCCTCCACGTCCTACTGTAAAGGATACGCGAATTTGGTTACATTCGGCAGAAGTAGTATAGTCCATTGAATAAGTTTCCCAGTTGTCACTGGCAATTTCTGTTATGACTTTTTTTTCAGGGTCTTGCACTTCTTCTATAATCATTTTACCGGTGAGTTTTCCTTCTTTTTTTGCTATTCCTCCTTTTAATAGAGCAGATAGTGTGTAATTTTCATTCGGTACAACATCTACCACTTGCATTAGGATACCATCACTCCAGCCAGCTGCCCATTTATAGGGTCTAATTTCAAAAACATGATTGTCCAGGTCCTGATTATTATCAATTTCTTCAGGAAGAATTTGTTGTTCTGAATTCCAACGGTCGCTAATAACAACATCCCATCCTTCCACTCTACTAACTAACTTCGTTTCTGGATTTATATCAAATTCTCCTTCGAAGTTTGGGTTCTTTAAAAGATTTTCTACTGGTTTGCCAACTTTCTCTGCAAAGTTTGGCTGGGGAGCGTAGTCTATAATTCTAACGGAATCTACAGGAATTCCATCTCTGTAAATGAAGGCACGGTTATCTGGTGTTATGGCAAAACGATAAATATGTGCTTGTCCATCATTATTATAGAACTTACCTTTTCCTCCTGCTTTTCCATTTGTTGCAGGATTGGTAATTTCTTTTTTGTAGGCATTGAATAATCCGATTTCATTAGAGGTAATATATGCTTTGAATCCATAACCTTTTTCGTTTACAAAATAAGGATAAAAGCTTTTCTCCGAGTCATCTGTTTTTATTTTGAATTCGATAGTATATCCTTTTGAATTTGGAGTGAATGCTTTGGTAAATTCCTTATCATTTCCTTTCTTGTAAGCAGGAGATGCTGCAATGTCTTTCACAGGAAGAGCGGTTCCATATCCTTTTACTTTTAAATATGAACGGACGTCTCCACTTCGCAGAATAATTTTCCCTTCAGTCAGTCTTTTAGTACTGTTTAAGGTCACTTTCACTTTTTGTTTTCCAGAGTTGGCTGCTATAACAGTCGGAGTTACGGTGAAACCGTTTGGAGCTGTAATTGTTATTTCTTTGCCGAGTAAAGCCTCGGAATTGACAATGAAGGATGATGATGCGTTTGTACCATTAATCGTTAGTAATGGTAGATGTTCCTCTGTTGAGGTTTGTAAGGCTTCATTTTCTTTTTTATCATCTTTGGGTTGAACTGCATAAGTAGCTGTTGTGCTAATTGTCAGCAATGTCAATGATAAAAACATAATCTTCACATATTTTTTTTTCATGATACAGAAATGTTTTATAAATTAATTATTTATGATTGAACTAATAATCTGTGTTTATTTCTTGCTTACTGAATAGTATAACCAAAATTGATTCGAAATATCAATAGCTTGTTTCCTGTTTGCAAAATTGCTGAATCATATTTATATATAGGTGCTGGAATGATTCAAATACGTATAATTTTAAGTTATCTGATTATAGTGGGATAAAAATCATTCAGAAAGGTTTAAAAATAGACCACATATGTTTGTGGTAGTTTTAAATTAATATATTTTAAGTGATTTATGAATAGTGATAGCTATCTTTATTTTAATATTGCACAAGAAATACGTCTTTATATTAATTCTACTATGAAACATCAACTGAAATTTTATATAGTACTGTTTTTTATTCAATTATTTCCGTGTGCCTTTGCGCAACAAATGTCGGTATCTACGCTTCCGTTAAATAATTATTTGCCTTCAAGTACTGTTTTGCGGGTTCATTGTGACCGGGAAGGCTTTTTGTGGTTAGGAACTAAAGACGGTTTGTGTCGGTATGATGGCTATCGATTACTTGTTTTCCGTTCTGGATTGAAATCACCGGATCTTTTGACGAATAATGAAATTACTTGTATTGCGGAAAATAAAAATGGATATCTATTTATAGGAACTAAAAAAGGTATTAATATACTGGATAAACGAACTTATCAGATAATACCAGTTACACACAATGATTTGAAGGATCAAGAGATTCGAACAATGATAGTGGATAGTGATGGATGGGTATGGGTTGGAACATTAACTTCTGTTTTTCGTTGTTCTGCCGATTTCTCATATTGCAAAAGATATGATTCTACTTTGCCTGTTACTAGTGTGAATTCTATTTATGAAGATGCAGATAAGAATATTTGGGTAACTTTATGGGAAAGGGGATTACATCGATATAATTCAAAAACAGATTCATTTATTGCTATGCCTCAGATTGGAGATTTAAATAATCCATTTAAAGTTTTTCAAGATAATAAGAAGCAACATTGGATTTTAACATGGGAAAGCGGAATCTTTTTACTTTATCCAGAGGAGAAAGATGATTTGATGTATAGTCATGTAGATATAAAAAGTAATGAACATTGGGATAAGAATGGTTGTTTTAGCATAACTCAGGATGATAAGTATGGTTATATATGGATTGTATCTACACAGGGACTTTATGCACTTCAAAAACGTCCTGGAAATATAATTAATACTGTTGATATATCTCATATTTCTTCTAAGTTAAATAATATTTTTAGTGAAATAGTAAAAGATAAGTCAGGTAACTTATGGATTGCTGCTTTTAATGAAGGAGTATCAATGATTGATTTAAATAAACCATTAGTGCAGAATTACTCTTTTCCTGTTATTCGGGAAAAGACGGGGTTTGTTACAAATATAAAGAATATATATGAAGATAAAGAAGGAGATTTATGGATAGATCAGAATCGTTGGGGAATAGGAATTTATAATCCAGATTCTAATAAACTTCTCTTTTATACAGATATCCCTTCTCTAAAAAACATTGCTAATCTGAAAAATGTAAGCTGCATTACCTCTGTTCCATTGCTTAATGAGATTTGGCTGGGTTCTGAGTATTATCCGGAAATTTACAAGGTGAAGAAGGATAAAAAAGGAGTAGAGCTATTGGGAACTTTGAAATTAACAGATTACGTAGATAATTCAGGATTTCCGCGTTTATTTTATACTGATAGTAATCATAATCTTTGGGTGGGAACAACTAAAGGTATTTTGGTTAAACCGGCAAAGGAAAAGATACTTCAAGACACTAAATTTCCATTTGTAGATATAATAGGAATTAGAGAAGGTAAAGATGGTTCATTATGGATTAGTACAAGAAAGCAAGGTGTGTATAATGCTAAAATATCCTCTGATCTGACATTAGAAGAAAAGAATTTAAGAAATTTGAAAACTCATGCAGAAGGAGTAATAAGTGATAATATTGGAGCAATCTGTGTGGATGATAATGGTTTGGTGTGGATGGGGAGTCAGGATGGAGATGTTACCTGGTAGTTTTAGTTCGAATCTAAATATTTCAACTTGTATAAAATAAAAGAACAGATGTAGCATAGTAAGGGAATAAATAATATTATTTAGTTAACTGTAATGCGTTTATTTTATACATTTATTTGCGCTCTTAGCTAAATAGGTTAAAGCAGCATGCTCATAACATGAAGATTATCCGTTCGAGTCGGTTAGGGCGCACAAATAGTAAAGTAAATGGGTTATATTTATAATGAAATAAAAATTGGAGGTATTTATAAAAATAAATTAGGATTAGAATTTAAAATACTAGAAGAAAATTTTTCTTTAAATAGAAAAGCTTTTTTAATAGAATTTTTAAATACTAAAACTAAAAAAGTTTATTCAGAAAGTGTTATTAAATTAGGACAAATTGTTGATTTTAACTCTCCAACTGTAAATAATATTGGTATTATAGGTGAAGAATTTAATTTAAATAATCCAAATTATTCTACATCTAGAATATACAAAACTTGGATGAAAATATTAACAAGATGTTGTGATTCAACAAATTATAATTATAAATATTATGGAGAAAAAGGTATAAAAATTTGTGAAGAATGGAAATATTTTCCAAATTTTTATAATTGGTTTAATAATCAAAAGTATAAAGAAGGAGAATTAGATAAAGACATAATAGCTTTAGCCTACAAAATGAATTTTAAAATTTATTCTCCAGAAACTTGTTTATTAATACCTGCAAGATTAAATCAATTTTTTATAACTTATAATAATGAAGGTTCTAATATAAGAAAAACTTCTTGTGGTTATCAAGCTAGTATCCATTTTGGAGATAAAATGATAAGAAGTAAATATAATTTATCTTATGAAGAAGCTTTAAGTGAAAAGAAAATAATATAACTCCAATCCCCCGTTTCCAGTATCAACTTTCCAAGCAAAAACAAGATCACGAAAGCGATACTCACGGAACCCACATCCCCGGCAAAACATTTGGCCTTTCGGCGAAAGTTGAACACGTTAAATACCACCACGGCAAGAATCATCGTGTAGATCATACCCTCGTCCACGAAAGGAACAACCTGCATATTCACGTACCCCAACGCGCATAATACCACCAAACTATACCCTCCCGTGATCCCGTTAATCCCGTCCATGAAATTATAAGCGTTAATGATCCCCGTGCAAACCACCAGAGCCACCACCACGTACCACCACGGCAAGGCAATCATTCCCCACTGGTAAAACATCAACAACATCGCCACGAAATGAAATACCAGCCTTACCTTCTGGGGGACAGAACGCACGTCATCCACGAAACTAACCACCGCTATCAACGTCAATCCCAGCATAAACCAAGGGAAAACAAAACCACTCGCCACGAAATAAACCAACGCTCCCACGTAAAAAATAATACCGCCCCCTCTCAGCGTGACCCTCGTGTGAGAACTCCGCTCGTTCGGTTTATCTATAATATTAAACCGATCCGCCACCCGGAAATAAAGCAACTCCATTCCCAGCAGTAACGCCATTACCACCAAGTAATATTCCATGAAAATTTAAAGTTTAAAATTTAGAGTTTAGAATGGGAAAAGGGATAAAATTAAACGACAAGGAAAAAACTGTAATTTGCAACGAACCAAAGGCTATCTCCATGCAGTAGAAATCTAAAATCATTTTCAATAAGATTTCTCAATCTAAAATCGTAAATCTAAAATTTAAAATCAGAAAACGATCTTACCGTTTTCCTCAGCCCTTCCACCGCCGTCACCGGCATCCGTTCAATCCCCAACGCCCGCTTGATCTTCTCGTTCGACACCACGT
>ENA-UEPH01002888-UEPH01002888.1-human-gut-metagenome-genome-assembly--contig:-NODE-2888-length-11289-cov-3.484213_pt1 | contig 11289 bp, 9 predicted proteins | sample MGYA00242891_ERZ507898 | MGnify/ENA primary metagenome ERZ507898 (study PRJEB26167, sample SAMN06115411) | human gut metagenome | host: Homo sapiens | place: China:Guizhou | collected 2014-10-15... | reverse complement strand
AAATACAGGGCTACATAGTTGAGCATCAGGGTCATCAGGGTCTCATTGGTGCCGAACTTCACTTTCAGCACCGCAGCCAGGGCACCATATACCCCGGCAGCGGCCATGCCAGCCAGGCACATCAGGATCAGAACCACTCCCTGGGGCAGGCTGTCCTTCAGCTTAAGGGCCACGGCGGCGGCGGCCACCGCCCCGAGAATGAACTGTCCCTCGCCGCCAATGTTCCAGAAGCGCATCTTGAAGGCCAGGGACAGGGCCACCGAGGTGAGCACCAGGGGAACAAATACCTTCAGATAATTCTCAAAGGTCTTATAGGCAATCTTATTGCCTACCATACCCATAGTAAACATCCGCTGGTAATAAGCAATGGGATCCACCCCCATGACCAGCAGCAGCAGCCCGCCCAGAACCAGGGCAGCGGCCACCGCGGCCAGGTAGAGACACAGCTTCTTCCAGAAAGGACAGCTGTCCCGCTTTACGATATGGAAATGCATGGTCAGTCCTCTCCTTCCTGGCTGCCGCTCTCCTGCTGCTCCAGTTCCTGCAGCTCCTGGGCGCTGATGTTGGTGTCCCGGGCGATGCCGGCAGGCTTGTCCTCATACTTATAGGTCAGATCCAATGCGCCAGTCATCATAAGACCTAGTTCCTCCTTGGAGGTCTTATGGGCATGAACCACACCCATGACCTTTCCATGACAGAGTACCATGATCTTATCACACAGGGCCAGCATCACATCCAGATCCTCGCCTACAAACAGAATGCCCACCCCGTCCTTCTTCTGTTGGTTTAAGATGTTGTAAATGGCGTAGGACGAGTTGATATCCAGGCCTCGAACTGGATAGGCAGTGACAATGACATTAGGCCCCGCCTTGATTTCCCGGCCCAGCAGCACTTTCTGCACATTTCCGCCAGACAGCCGACGCACTGGGGTCTCGGTGGAGGGGGTGACCACGCCCAGCTGCTCGATCACCTGCTGGGCAGCGGCCCGGCCTGCCTTCCGGTCCACGAAGGGTCCCTTGGTCTCGCCATAGTTTTTCAGGATCATGTTGTCCGTGATAGACATCGAGGGGGCCAGTCCCATACCCAGCCGGTCTTCCGGGATAAAGGACATAGAGATCCCTTTTTCCAAAATGGTCTTGGGGGGAAGTCCTACAATGTTATCCCCTTTGTGGATCATCAGGCCGGACTGGATCGGACGAAGGCCAGCGATGGCCTCGCACAGCTCCTTCTGACCACAGCCGGCGATCCCCGCTACACCCAGGATCTCGCCGCCCCGGATATAAAAGCTCACCTTATCAATGGCCACCGCGCCCTCATCGTTCTTGATGGTCAGGTCCCGGATCTCAAGCAGCGGCCGAGTTTTTTCCACCACAGGCCGGTCAATGTTCAGGTCGATCTTCCGGCCCACCATCCACTCCGTAAGAGCCTGCTCGTTGGTCTCAGCGGTGTTGACCGTGGTGATATACTCGCCCTTGCGCAGAATGGCCACACGATCAGAGATGTCCATCACCTCATTAAGCTTATGTGTGATGATGATGATGGAGTGTCCGTCCTCCTTCATCCTCCGCAGCACGGAGAATAGCTTGTCGATCTCCTGAACGGTGAGCACCGCAGTGGGCTCATCCAGGATAATGACCTTAGCCCCATAGTACAGTACCTTGATGATCTCCAGGGTCTGCTTCTCTGAAACAGCCATATTGGCTACCTTTTTCCGGGGATCGATTTCAAAACCAAACCGCTGAGCCATCTCCCGGATCTCGTCATAGCGGCCCCGCTTCAGGGCAAAGCCAGGCTTCTCACGCCCCATCCAGATATTATCCGCAGCAGTGAACACATCCACCAGCTTAAAGTGCTGGTGAACCATACCGATTCCCAGTGTCTTGGCCTCCTGGGGGGACCGGATGGAAACCGGTGTTCCATCCACCAGGATCTCGCCGCTGTCCGGCTGGTAGATACCGGACAACATATTCATCAGCGTTGTCTTACCGGACCCGTTTTCCCCCAGCAGAGCCAGGATCTCCCCTTTCCGCAGGGTAAGATTCACATCTTTATTGGCCACCACACTGCCGAAGGTCTTGGTGATGCCCCGCATCTCAATGGCGTATTCCGCCGCCATGGAACCACGCTCCCTCTATGGTTTTCATTCTTAAAAGTACTATTTTATACTTATATTACTCTTTGTATCGTCTCTCCTCCCCAGGTCGGACACTTTCCGGCCCAGGGAGCAAAGGCCAAGACCGGGCCGGCCGGTAATGGCCGGCCCGGTCTTGCGGGTCATTCAGCAAAGTTCTGCTTAAGGATCAGGCGTTCTTCACGCCCTCCACCAGGTAGTTCATGCTGCCGGTGATGACACTGTCCTCCACAGAGGTGCCGCCAGCAGCGACGATCTCAGTTCCATCGTTGGTCATCAGGGGAGCGTCCACCTTCTCCACGGAAGCCTTGCCGTCAGCAACGGTGACATTCAGCTTCACACCGGAGAACACATCCCACTCACCGGAACCGATCAGGGCCTTGACCTGGTCAATGGCATCCTGAGTGCCGGCAGCGCAGTTGTCGCTGAGGGGGGACACATCCACCATGCCCTCGTTCAGGCCGCCGTAGTAAGCAGGACCCTCCATGGCGGTAACGAACTGATCCGCAGACTCACAGGACATCGCGGTCTCGATGGCGTGCTTGTAGTACACATCCCAGTTCCACACAGGAGCAGTCAGGTGAGCCTTGGGAGCATCAGCGGTCATGTCGGAGTTGTAGCCGCAACCGAACACGCCGGCCTTCTCCGCAGCCAGCTGAGGCTGAGCGGAGTCACAGTGCTGAGCCACAATGCCGCAGCCATAGCTGTTGATAAGCTCCTCGGCAAAGGCATACTCGTTCACCTCATCAGCCCAAGCGCCCAGTTCCTTAACATACACAGTAGCCTCAGGGTTGACAGCCTGGACACCCAAGGTGAAGCCATTGATGCCGGAGCAGGTCTCAGCATACTCGGTGTCGTAAGCAGAGACATAACCAATGTTGTTATTGCCAGTCTCCAGGCTCTTCAGACCAGCAGCCAGGCCGGCCAGGTAGCGGGCCTGATAAATGCGGCCAAAGTAGTTATTGTAGTTGGTCTCATTGCTCTTAAAGCCGGTGGCGTGGGAGAAGATCACATCGGGATACTCCTCAGCCTTTACCTCCATCTCATTCAGATAGCCGAAAGAGATGCCGAAGATGATATTGCAGCCCTCACCCACCAGGGTGTCCACGGCGGCGCCCACCTGGGTATCGTCCTCGGGAACCTCGTCTACAATGAACAGCTGCTTGTCCACATCCATGCCCAGGGCCTCCATAGCCTTGGTGATGCCGGTGTGGTGGGCGTAGGTGTAGCCAGCGGTGTCGCTCTTCTTGTTGATGTAGATGGCGCCCACCTTAAAGTCGGACGCGCTCACATTGCTGGCGGAGCCGGCGCTCTGGGAACCGGTGCTGGCAGCGGAACCGGCGCTGCTGGAGTCCCCGCCGCCGCAGGCGGTGAGGCCCAGGGTCATGGCCGCGGCCATGACCAATGCGAGAATCTTTTTCTTCATGCAAAGTTCCTCCTTCTGAATCGTTCGTTTCATCCTTACTTCTATTAAAACCGCCTGGGGCGGTCTTAATCCCTCATCCTGTGGATTCAGTCGTCCGCAAAGGTCACGCCGGTCTCCTCATTCATGGACTGGACGCGGGCCAGCGCCTCGATGCGCAGCCCCTTCGCCCGCAGGCGGTCGCCGCCGGGCTGGAAGGCCTTTTCAATGACGATGCCGGCCCCCACCAGCTCCGCCCCGGCGTCCTTCACCAGCTGGGCCAGCCCCTCCAGGGCCGCGCCGTTGGCTAGGAAATCATCGATGAGCAGCACCTTGTCCCCGGGGCCTAAAAACTCCTTGGCCACGATGATGTCGTACACCCGGCCGTGGGTGAAGGACTCCACCTTAGAGGTGTACACCTCGCCGGCGATGTTCTTGGTCTGGGTCTTTTTGGCGAAGATCACCGGGCAGTGGAAGTACTGGGCCACCACGCAGGCGATCCCGATGCCGGAGGCCTCGATGGTCAGGATCTTGTTGATCTCACAGCCGGCAAACCGCCGCTTGAACTCCTTGCCGATCTCAGCAAACAGCTCCACGTCCATCTGGTGGTTCAAAAAGCTGTCCACCTTCAGCACGTCGGTCCCCTTCACCTTTCCGTCCCTGCGGATCCGCTCTTTCAAAAGCTCCATCGGTCCTCCTCCACCCTTCCTCTTTTCTTATGTGGCCGCCCGTTCCGGGGAGCGCCCGGAAAAGAACGGCGTGGCCCGGAGTGAGCGGGCCACGGTCGATGGCGATACAGTGTTATTCTACAAAATATTTTCCCGTTCTGCAATCCCTTTTTCCCGTTCTTATGGGAATTTTTTTGCCGCAGGGCGCCCCGGCCCTCTTTTTCTCCTGTTCTCATGCCGCCGTCCCCTCCATCTGTAAAGTTATTCACTTTACAGAAAGAACAAGGAGCCAGCCGGAGCAGGATGTGCTCCGGCTGGCTCAGCCTGTTGAAACCGCTCAGATCTGCCGTCAGCCCCGGACGGCGCGGGTGCGGGCCTCCTTCCGGTCCTCCATCTTGGAGACGATCAGGGCGCAGGCCGCATCCCCCGTGATGTTGATGGTGGTCCGCCCCATGTCGAAGAGCCGGTCGATGCCCGCCACCAGGGCGATGCCCTCGATGGGGATATTGACGCTCTGGAGCACCATGGTCAGCATGACCATCCCCGCACCGGGAACTCCGGCAGTGCCGATGGAGGCCAGGGTGGCGGTGAGCACGATGGTCACCATGTTGCCCAGCGTCAGGTACACGCCGAAGCAGCTGGCGATGAACACGGAGCACACGCCCTGGTAGATGGCGGTGCCATCCATGTTGATGGTGGCCCCCAGGGGCAGGACAAAGGAGGACACCTCACGCCGGGCGCCCAGCCGCTCGGTGCACTCCATATTGAAGGGCAGCGCCCCCACCGAGGAGGCGGAGGAGAAGGCCATCATCATGGCCGGGGCCATGCCCTTGAAGAACTGGACCGGCGAGATGCCGGCCAGCACCTTGACCGTGGAGGAGTAGACCACTGCAGCATGGATGATGTATCCGCCATAGGCCACCAGAAGCACCGTAAGCAGACTGCTCAGGATCTTCGGTCCATTCTCCGCCACCACTGGGCAGATCAGGCAGGCCACGCCGATGGGAGACAGGCGGATGATGACGTCCATGATCTTGATGAACACCTCATTGAGGCTGTCGACGATCTGCGCCGTGGCAAGTCCCTTCTCCCCGGCCAGCAGCACGCCGAAACCCAGGAACAGGGAGATCACGATGACCTGGAGCATTGTGGCGCTGGCCAGCGGCTGTACGGCGTTGGAGGGGAAAATGGATACAATGGTGTCCATGAAGGACTGCCCCGCCGGGGCCTCATAGCTCAGCCCGCTGGTCTCCAGCAGGGGGAACCAGTGCATCCCCTTGGCTACGCTGGCCAGGATCAGGGCTAGGATCACCGCAAAGGCGGTGGTACACATATAGTAGACGATGGTTTTCAGTCCGATGGACCCAACCTTGCTGATGTCCTTCATGGAGATCACCCCAGCGGCGATGGAGAACAGCACGATGGGGACCACAACGAACTTCAGCAGATTCAGGAAAATATCTCCCCAGGGCTTGATGTAGGCCTTGGCGAAGTCCTTGCCCTCGATGCCGCCCACGCTGATATTCATCAGTGCCATACCGGCGGCAATTCCCACCAGCAGACCGACAAAGATCCAAAATGCCAGCGGCAGCTTCCTCTTACTTTCCATATCACACACTCCTTTCAAATGCGGAAACGCACGCTATTTTCTACTCACTTGCAAACAACGGCCTTTCCGCTTTTGTTATCAGTATACACATCTCCCAGTATTTTCTCAACTCATAATTTATTATTTCTTATTTTTTATCTTTTTCCACAATTTTTCTCCTGTTTTTTCTACATCCTATGCAGGGTTCTTCTCTTCACAGCCAGGGGCATAGTGCATCTTCCTTTTTCACCTCTTGCAAGCGATGGTCTTCCTCCCATCGAAATTTCCCCGGAAATTTCTTGTACTTCTCGACGTTGTTCGGCTTTTTATATTCCAAAATATGGTAAACTATAGGTATCGGCTCCGATTGCTCGGCACAACAGATACTAAGGAGGTCTTTCTCATGCAGCTGCTTCGGAAAAAGGGGAACTTCGACAGTACCCGGATCCTGTTTCTCCCGGTAGACGCCATCGCTCCCAACCCGGACCAGCCCCGCCGGGTCTTTGCGCAGCAGGAGCTGGACGAGCTGGCCCACTCTATCCAGGCCCTCGGCCTGCTCCAGCCTCTCACCGTCCGGCGCTCCGCCCAGGGCGGCTGGGAGCTGGTGGCCGGGGAGCGCCGGCTCCGGGCCGCCCGGCTGGCCGGTCTTCAGGAGGTCCCCTGCCTCTCCCTCCAGATCGACAGCCAGCGCGCCTCTCTGCTGGCCCTGGTGGAGAACTTACAGCGGAAGGACCTGGACTTTTGGGAGGAGGCTCTGGCTCTGGAGAAGCTGATCTCCACCTATCACCTCTCCCAGGAGGAGGCGGCCAGGCGCATCGGAAAGAGCCAGTCGGCGGTAGCCAACAAGCTCCGCCTGCTGAAGCTGCCCGCCGCGGTCCTGGAGACCCTGCGGGACGGTGGAGCCACAGAGCGCCACGCCCGTGCCCTGCTCCCCCTGGAGGATCCTTCCCTGCAGGCCCGGGCCGCCCAGGCTATCCTGGAAGGCAGGCTTACCGTCGCCCAAACAGAGGCGCTGGTCCAGGAGCTCCTCCACCCCCTGAAAACACCCACCGCCCCCCATCCCCGGCGGACCTTTGTGGTCAAGGACATCCGCCTGTTTCTCAACACCCTGGACCGGGGGATGGCCCTGATGCGCTCCGCCGGGGTGGCCGCCAAATGCCAGCGGGAGGACCATGAGGATGAGATCTGCCTCACCATCCGCATTCCTCGGAGCGTCTCCCACTGATGTTTCACGTGAAACAATTCCATAGATTACTGGGCGGGCCGGGTTGTGGCCCGCCCTTTCTCTGCGGCTGTTTCACGTGAAACATCACTCTTTCCCGATTTCCGGGCGGAGGCACGAAAAAAAGAGGCAAAAGAGTTGCAACGTCTGCGGCAGGTTGATATAATAAAGGTCTAGTATCACACCTCATCCCACTCCGGCGTCTGGATCGTCCTCCGCCGCGGCAGGATCAGGCGGCGAACTGGATTTTCCCTGTTCAGGAGGTATTCTATGGCGAATATCATTGCCGTCGTCAACCAGAAGGGCGGCGTGGGCAAGACCACGACGACGGTGAACATCACAGCCGCCCTCCGCGCCCTGGGAAAGCGTGTGCTTCTGTGCGACTTTGACGCGCAGGCCAACGCCACATCCGGCATGGGAGTGGACAAGAACACCGCCTCCCCCAATGTGTATGATGTGCTCATCAACGGCGCGGAGCCTCAAAAGGCGGTGGTCTCCACAAAGTACGGGGATGTGCTCCCCTCCAACAAGGCCCTGGCCGGAGCCAGCATCGAAATGATCGCCATTCCAGACCGGGAGCACCTGTTGCAGAAGGCCCTGGAGCAGCTGGCACCCAATTACGACTACATCTTCATCGACTGCCCCCCCTCTCTGGAGATGCTTACCGTCAACGCCCTGTGCGCCGCCGGCTCCCTGCTGGTCCCGGTGCAGTGCGAGTATTACGCCCTGGAGGGCCTCAGCGACCTGCTGGCCACGGTGCGGCTGGTCAAGCGGGGACTCAACCCCAAGCTGTCCATTGAGGGGGTGCTGCTGACCATGTTCGACAGCCGTACCAACCTGTCCCTCCAGGTGGCGGAGGAGGTCAAGCGCCACTTCCCCGGCCAGGTCTATGCCACGGTGATCCCCCGCAACGTCCGCCTGTCCGAAGCCCCCAGCCACGGAATGCCCGTACTGGACTACGACCCCTACTCCCGCGGGGCCGAGGCCTATCGGATGCTGGCCCAGGAGATCTCCGCGCAGCATGAATGAGCCCGGAGGGACGGAGGCGGCGCCCTCCCCTCCCCCTCCTGACTCCACACGTTTGGAAAAGGAGTGTACTATGGCGAAACGAAAAACAGAGATGGGTCTGGGCCGGGGGCTCAATGCCCTGCTGGGCGACCCGGACCTGACCGCCGGGGGCGAGGGCTCCGTCTCCCTCCCCATCTCACAGGTGGAGCCGGGCCTGAACCAGCCCCGCAAGCGCTTTGAGCCGGAGGCCCTGGCCGATCTGGCGGAGTCCATTCGAATCCACGGCATCATCCAGCCCCTCACCGTCCGCCGTCTGGCCTCCGGCTACTACCAGATCATCGCCGGGGAGCGCCGCTGGCGGGCTGCCAAGCAGGCCGGCCTGGACGAGGTCCCCGCCGTCATCATCGAGGCCGACGACCGCAAGGTGATGGAGCTCGGCCTGATCGAAAACCTCCAGCGGGAGGATCTGAACCCGATTGAAGAGGCCAACGGCTACAAGGTGCTCATGAGCGAATACGGTCTGACCCAGGAGCAGGTGGCCCAGCGCATGGGCAAATCCCGCCCGGCCATCGCCAACACCCTGCGTCTGCTGGCCCTGCCGGAGGATCTGCTCACTTTGGTGGAGGAGGGGACCCTCTCCGCCGGCCATGCCCGGGCCATCTTGGGCGCTCCCACCGCAGAACTCCAGCGGGAGGCCGCCAAGCAGGTGGTATCCCGGGGCCTCTCCGTCCGTCAGACCGAGCAGCTGGTGAAGCTCCTCCAGAAGCAGCCGGAGGAGACGCGGAAGGGCGGCTCCACAGACGAGATCGCCCTCTATCTGGGTGAACTGGAGAAGTCCCTCTCCGGCCAGCTGGGCCGGAAGGTCACCATCTCCCACCACGGAAAGAAGGGACGGGTCCAGCTGGAATACTATAACAATGAGGATCTGGAAGCCCTGCTGTCTCTGCTGAATACTCTGCACGGAGAGGGGGTAGAACACCTGTGAGCGATCCCAAGCATTCCTCCCCCGCCCCCAAGGGGCAGCCGGAGGAGAAGGCGGCTGAAAACCCCCCCGCCTATATCCCCCCTCCCACTCAGGAAAAGCGGCAGCGCTCCGTGGTCCACTACATCGCCATCCTCTTTGCCGCTGCCTTTCTGCTAATGCTGATGACCTATCTCATGGACCGGCGGCAGAACGAGGAGGTGGTGGACAGTCTCAACCAGTCGGTGTCCGGTCTGCGGGAGTCCCTCTCCAATATGCAGTCTGTCCAGGACATCTATGAGGAAAATCAGTCTCTGCTTCAGGAGATCGACCGTCTGGAGGACCAGGTGGACGAACTGGAACGCCAGGACAGCGCCCATGCCGCAGAGCTGGAGCAGGCGGAGCAGACCCGTCAGGCCATGGACTGGTTCTGGCAGATCGACGAGGCATACGTCCTGGGCCGCTACTCCCTGTGCCGGGAGCTGATTCAGTCCCTGGAGGACAGCGGCCTGTCAGAGCGCCTCCCCCAGGAGAGCACCACCGACAACGGCCGCTTCTCCCCGGCGCTCCGCTATCAGGAGATCCGGGAGGCCCTGTACTGAGGCAGCTCCCCTGTTTCACGTGAAACAGAAGAGACAGCCCCCACTCCCCTCCCCCGCGCTTCTCCCCCGATCCCGCTGACCCGTTATCGTATTTACTATATTTAAAGGAGTGTTCCGCTATGCTGGACATCAAATTCATCCGGGAGAACCCCGAAGTTGTCAAGGAGAACATCAAAAAGAAGTTCCAGGAGCAGAAGCTGCCTCTGGTGGACGAGGTCATCGCCCTGGACAGCGAGAACCGCGCCGTCATGGCCGAGGCCCAGGAGCTCCGCTCTTCCCGCAACACCCTGAGCAAGCAGGTGGGTATGCTCATGGGTCAGGCCAAGAAGGACCCCTCCAAGCTGGCGGAGGCCGAGGCGGCCAAGGCCAAGGTAAAGGCCAACGCCGACCGCCTCTCTGAGCTGGAGGCCAAGGAGGGCGAGCTGGCCCAGAAGATCCGCAAGATCATGCTCCAGATCCCCAACATCATCGATCCCTCCGTGCCCATCGGCCCCGATGACAGCTGCAACGTGGAGGTCCAGCGCTTTGGTGAGCCGGTGGTCCCCGACTTTGAGATCCCCTACCACACCCAGATCATGGAGTCCTTCAACGGCATCGACATGGACGCCGCAGGCCGTGTGTCCGGCAACGGCTTTTACTATCTCATGGGGGACATCGCCCGCATCCATGAGGGCGTACTGGCCTACGCCCGGGACTTTATGATCGGCAAGGGCTTCATCTTCTGCATCCCGCCCTTTATGATCCACGGCAACGTGGTGGAGGGCGTCATGTCCCAGACTGAGATGGACGCCATGATGTACAAGATCGAGGGCGAGGACCTGTACCTCATCGGCACCTCCGAGCACTCCATGATCGGCAAGTTCATCGACCAGATCATCCCGGAAGACAGCCTGCCCCAGACCCTCACCTCCTACTCCCCCTGCTTCCGCAAGGAGAAGGGCGCCCACGGCATCGAGGAGCGCGGCATCTACCGCATCCACCAGTTCGAGAAGCAGGAGATGATCGTGGTCTGCAAGCCAGAGGACTCCATGAAGTGGTATGAGCAGATGTGGCGGTACTCCGTGGAGCTGTTCCGCTCCCTGGACATTCCGGTGCGCCAGCTGGAGTGCTGCTCCGGCGATCTGGCCGACCTGAAGGTCAAGTCCTGCGACATTGAAGCCTGGTCCCCCCGCCAGAAGAAGTACTTCGAGGTGGGAAGCTGTTCTAACTTGGGCGACGCCCAGGCCAGAAGGCTTAAGATCCGTGTCAATGGGGAGGACGGAAGAAAGTATTTCGCCCACACCTTAAACAACACGGTAGTGGCACCGCCGAGAATGCTGATCGCATTTCTCGAGAACAATCTTCAGGCAGACGGTTCTGTCCGCATTCCGGAGGTTCTGCGTCCGTATATGGGTGGTAAGAGCGAGATTCGCTAAGTTCATTTGAGTCCAGTAAAAAAACGCCATGGGTTGTGTGCCTGTGGCGTTTTTTACTGGACTCATTGTGAATTGCAGAAATATAGACATTGTCTTTTTTCAGGCGGCATTATGATGGCAGTTCTTCCAGCTGATTCGACGGCGTCGCCATCATCGAATAATTCGTATGATAAATCACAAATCCCGGAGCAGCGCCCGCTACTTTTTTGACCTGCTTTTTCTGTACATAATCGATCTCAACTTTTTCATTTTCCCGTCCCTTGGAATAGTAGGCAGCCAGCCCGGCAGCTTC